>Ga0364874_10017_pt2 | contig 32837 bp, 25 predicted proteins | sample ExccelAu500001D4_2_FD_206922 | JGI IMG/M metagenome (GOLD analysis project Ga0364874, IMG submission 206922) | Enriched cells from Trout Bog Lake Hypolimnion, Wisconsin, USA - BchlTB.Aug07.5000.01.D4 | ecosystem: Environmental > Aquatic > Freshwater > Lake > Hypolimnion/Profundal zone | place... | reverse complement strand
ATTTTAAACAAAATGAGGGCTGACTATACAAATCTGGAAATAGAAGCAGCAGCAGAACAAACAGAAACGCAGCCTAAGGTCTTTAAATGGATTAAAATGCGTTATAAAGCAGATGTATCTAAAGAAGATGCCGATAAATTGCAGAAAGCAGTACTTTGTTATTTTTTTGGTATCGGGTTGGATAATGCCATGAGCCTGGAAGATATAGGCGACCATTTTAATTTAACCCGCGAAAGAGTGCGCCAGATAAAGGATAAAGCCATCAATAAGCTCCGCAGTACCAGTCGGTGTAAGCATTTAAGGGTATATCTTGGATAAATTCTTATTCCCATTATATTTGCAACTCATTTTAAGTGAACTTGAAGTTCACTTTTTTTTGTGTTGCAAGAAAACAGCGAATTATGTTTAACAATTTATCAGAACATTTAGAATCGGCGTTTAAGAATTTAAAAGGCCAGGCACGTATTACCGACCTTAATATTGCCAATACTATCAAGGATATCCGCCGGGCACTGATTGATGCGGATGTGAATTTTAAAATTGCCAAGGAATTTACGGATAAGATAAAAGATAAAGCCATTGGGGAGAAAGTACTGAATTCCATTAGCCCGGGCCAGCTGATGGTTAAAATTGTACAGGATGAATTAACAGAATTAATGGGGGGTACTGCATCAGCGTTTAATATCACCGGTAATCCGGCAGTTATTCTGATTGCAGGGTTACAGGGTAGTGGTAAAACCACTTTCACCGGTAAGCTGGCCAGTTACCTGAAAGCACAGAAAAAATCTCCGTTGGTAGTAGCTGCAGATATTTACCGCCCTGCTGCCATTGATCAGTTAACTGTTCTGGCAGAACAGATAGGCGTGGATATCTACAAGGAACCGGATACAAAAGATGCCGTATTAATTGTACAAAATGCCATTAAGGAAGCCAAAGCCACTAATAAAAATGTGGTAATTATAGATACCGCCGGCCGTTTGGCAATAGATGAAGTAATGATGAAGGAAGTGGCAAATATCAAAGCTGCTGTAAATCCTTCAGAAATATTGTTTGTTGTGGATAGTATGACCGGCCAGGATGCCGTAAATACTGCCAAAGCTTTTAATGACCGGCTCGATTTTACCGGTGTGGTACTTACTAAACTGGATGGTGATACCAGGGGTGGGGCCGCTCTTACTATCAAGTATACCGTTAATAAGCCCATTAAGTTCATGAGCAGTGGCGAAAAGATGGATGCATTGGATGTATTCTATCCCGAACGTATGGCTCAGCGAATCCTGGGTATGGGTGATATTGCTTCTCTGGTAGAAAAAGCCCAGGCGCAATATGATGAAGAACAGGCCCGTAAACTGGAAAAGAAGATCCGGAAAAATCAGTTCGATTTTCAGGATTTCCTGGAACAATTGCAGCAAATCAAGAAAATGGGTAACCTGAAAGACCTGATGGGAATGATTCCCGGTGTTGGGAAAGCCATTAAAGATGTGGATATCAATGATGATGCCTTTAAAGGAATTGAAGCCATTATACAGAGTATGACCCCGGCAGAAAGGGGAAATCCCGACCTGATAGATCAGAAAAGGAAATTACGCATTGCCAAAGGCTGCGGTAAGGATATTACCGATGTAAATGCTTTTATGAAACAGTTTGAACAGATGAAAAAGATGATGGGTATGATGAATAAGATGCCCATGGGCGGGTTACCGGGGATGAGGGGAATGCGCAATTAGTTGTTAAAAATTGTCGTAAACGAGAAATAAAAATCTAAAACTTGGAACATTTAGGATGGTTTAGTAATTTCGCCGTCCGTTAGATTAGAAACCCTATTGTTTAAGCCTTTAAATGTCTATTTAACATGGCCGTAAAAATGAGATTGCAAAGACACGGAAGCAAAAAACGTCCTTTCTACTTTATAGTAGTGGCCGATGCACGTGCACCAAGAGATGGTAAGTTCATTCAGAAGATTGGAACTTACAACCCATTAACCGTACCTGCTACTATCCAGCTTGATCGTCAGAAAGCGCTGGACTGGTTGCATAAAGGGGCACAGCCTACTGATACGGTTCGTAGAATTCTCTCTTTCAAGGGAGTGTTGTTCTTGAAACACCTGTTGCGTGGTGTTAAGTTAGGTTTGTTTGATGAAACCGCTGCAATGGTTAAATTCCAGCAGTGGCATGATGAGCATGAATCTCAGATCAAACGCCGTAGCGATACCCACCGCCAGCAACAAAGAGCCCGCAATCAGTACGTACCAACAAGAAAAGCCGAAAGCAGTTCTGAAGGTACTACCACCAGCGAAGCTTAATCAAAGCATTCAACAGATCCTGTTAAAATCCCTGAACTTATGTTCAGGGATTTTTTTTACTCAAAATACATTGTTTTAACTTGCATAGCATTATGAGCCAATATATTCATATCGGAAAATTTGTAGCCACTTTCGGAGTAAGGGGAGAACTGATATTAGAACACGCACTGGGCAAAAAAACTGCCTTAAAAAATATTGATACCATTTTTGTGGAAGAAACCAAAGGTGCTTACCTGCCCTATTTTCTGCAATCTTCCAAAGGAAAAGACCATGCAGAGATTTATGTATTATTGGAGGGGGTAAACAGTAAAGAGGCTGCCCACCGTTTCATTCACCGTAATGTTTGGCTTACCGAAGATGATTTCAGAAAGCTGGCCGGGAAATCTGCTGCTATCTCTTTGCTGGGATATATGGTGGTGGAAGCTGGGAAAGAGCTGGCTGTTATTGAAGAAGTAATTGAACAACCCCACCAGGTACTGGTTCGTATTACCCTGAAAGGCAATGAAGCATTAATTCCCCTTCATGCGGAAAGCCTGCAGAAAATTGACCATAAAACCAAACAGGTGCATGTGGTTTTGCCGGATGGCTTACTGGAAATTTATGCTCCTGAAACAGTGGTCTGATTTCAGCCAATATTTATTATCTTACTGATCATGTCATCCCCTCAGCAATATATTGCCCATATGGACCTTGACAGCTTTTTTGTGAGTGTGGAAGTGCTGAATGATCCCTCCCTGAAGGGAAAAGCGATCATTGTAGGCGGTTCAAGGGAGCGGGGAGTAGTTTCTACCTGCAGTTATGAAGCCCGCAAATTTGGGGTGCATAGTGGCATGTCTATGCGGAAGGCCCTGCAGCTTTGTCCGCATGCCATACTCGCCCATGGAGCAATGGGGCAGTACAGTAAATATTCCCGCTGGGTAACCGAAATCATTGCTGCCAAAGCGCCCCTGTTCGAAAAAGCCAGTGTGGATGAGTTTTATATTGACCTTACCGGGATGGATAAGTATTTCGATCCGTTTAAATGGACCATCGAACTGCGGAATGAAATTATAGAAACCACCAAACTGCCCATTTCTTTTGGATTGGCTACCAATAAGTTTGTGGCTAAAATTGCTACTGATGAAGCTAAGCCCAATGGTTACCTCTTTGTACAACCAGGAATGGAACAGGATTTTCTGGCCCCTTTACCTGTAAATAAAATACCAGGGGTAGGCAAAACCAGTTACCCCGTTTTACAAAAATTAGGCATTCACCTCATTGGGGATCTCCTGAATTTCACTCCCGCATTTCTGGAAGAGAAATTAGGTAAATGGGGGCCTGAATTGTATCAAAAGGCCCAGGGTATTCATCATGGTAAAGTGCATTCCTTTCATGAGGCCAAATCCATTTCCACAGAAAATACATTTGATGCCAATAAAACAGACCTGGATTTTTTACTGAGTGAATTGGTTAGAATGACCGAAAAGATTGCTTTTGAATTACGCAATGAGGAAAAAATGGCGGGCTGTATTGCAGTCAAAATCAGGTACCCCGATTTTGAAACCACTTCCAGGCAGGTTACTATCGATTATACTTTCCGTGATGATGAACTGATACCTGTTGCCATCGACCTGTTTCATAAATTATACCGTAAAAATATGCCGGTACGCTTACTGGGCGTGCGTTTAAGCGAACTGAACAATCATCCGCTGCAAGCCAATCTCTTTGATGATGGCGTTAAAAAAACCAATCTGTATAAAGCCATTGATAATGTAAAGACTTCCTTTGGAAAGTATGCAGTTCAAAAAGCAAGAACTGTAAAGAAACCAAAACCCTAAGAATTTTTTAACATTATATCCTACTGTTTTTGTAGGATATAATTATATTTGTTCTCCAATCAATTATTTCAACTTTAAAAAAATAAAAGTATGAGCCTTCGTCTTGGAGATATTGCTCCAAATTTTACAGCCAAAACCTCTGTCGGGGAAATAGATTTCTATCAATACCTTGGAAATTCATGGGGTATTTTATTTTCTCATCCGGCAGATTATACACCGGTATGTACTACTGAATTAGGTAAAACGGCTCAGCTTAAAGCTGAATTTGAAAAGCGCAATGTAAAAGTATTGGCATTAAGTGTAGACCCGGTTGAAAAGCATTTAGGCTGGATTTCAGATATCAATGAAACACAGCATACCACTGTAGATTTTCCAATTATTGCGGATGATGACCGTAAAGTTTCTGCTTTATATGATTTTATTCACCCCAATGCCTCAGCTACAGCTACTGTTCGTTCACTGGTAATTCTTGGACCGGATAAGGCCGTAAAACTGATCATAACTTACCCTGCTTCTACCGGCCGAAATTTTGCAGAAGTATTGAGGGTGGTAGATTCCTTGCAGCTTACTGCCAATTATAGTGTAGCAACACCGGCAAACTGGAAAGAAGGGGAAGACGTTATAGTAGTGCCTGCCATTTCTACAGAAGATGCCATTAAAAAATTCCCTAAAGGAGTAAATGTAATTAAACCTTACCTGCGGTATACGCCTCAGCCCAATAAGGATTAACCAAATGATGGAAGATTCATAATAATATTAATCTGTTAACAGTGTTGGTTCAAAGGCACAGTTTAACAGATTGCAACTCTGGTTTTATTATACTTGTTTTTTGGGAGTCCTGCCATTCCTGGCGGGACTTATTTATGTAGCTTATTTTATTTTCTACCGCTTTGCTGTTTTATATAGTTGGTTGGGGTAATATTAAATTGTTTATGAAAATCCCTTGCAAAATTAGATTGCAGGCTGTACCCTACCATATTGGATACTTCGTTTACCCGGTAATTACCATTGGCCAGTAATTCAGCTGCTTTTTTAAGCCTTGCCAATGTAATCAGTTCATTAGGGGTAAGATCAGATAAGCCTTTGATTTTCCGGTAAAAAGTTCCCCTGCTCATATTCATCATTCTGGAAAGAGTATCCACATCCAGTTCTCTTTCTGTTATATTTTCCTCAATAACCTGGTGCAGTGATTCCAGAAAGCCTTTATCTGCAGTAGTACAGGCAATTCCCCGGATATGTGCCAATGGGCTGTGGGCATAATATTCTTTAACAATATTTCTGTTTGAAAGAAGATTGGTAATCTGTGCCTGCAGGTATTTCATTACAAAAGGTTTTTCAATATAGGCATCTGCCCCAGTTTCCAACCCTTCAATTTTAGACGTCAACGTATTTTTAGCCGTTAATAAAATAATGGGGATATGGCTGTAATTCAGGTCTGTTTTCATTTGCCTGCACAGTTCAATTCCATCCATAATGGGCATCATAATATCGCTGATTACTAAATTAATATTTTCTTTAAGCAGTATTTCCAGGGCTTCACTGCCATTAAAGGCTTTGAAAATATTATATTCAGTCATTAATTCTTTCTGCAGAAAATGAACAATTTCCCTGTCGTCTTCCACTAATAAAACAGAGATCTTATTTTCATCTTTTTTAGGTTCATCCATATTCTGGTCTGCTGTTTGAACAATATGCGCAGTTTCTGTTTCCTGTTCACCCAGATTTATTTCCTTTTCCTGGTGTATAGGTATGGTAAGTAAAAAAGTATTGAAATTGCCATCCGGTTGTTTAAGGTCCAGTACTCCTTTGTGTAATTCTGCCAGAGAGCGGGAGAGTGGTAACCCAATACCCGTACCTGCAGATTTTTCCGTTTGTTTAAGGCGGTAAAAAGGTTCAAATATTTTTTCTTTCAATTCAAAGGGAATAAGGTAACCATCATTTTTAAATTCAATATTAAATACGGTATCCTCACTGCTGAACGGCATTAACCGGACTGTAATTAAATGATCTGCATATTTGATGGCATTACTGAAAAGATTACTCAGTAATTTTCTGAAAGCTTCCGGATCAACATATGCCAGTAAGGGTACACGGGGTAATTCCAGTTTAAAGGATATATTTTTTTCTTCAGCTGCCGGTTGATAAGTGGCATACAATTCTTTTAATAATTCATTGATATCAGTTTTAACAAAATTAAGGCTGTAATGATTGGCTTCTGCTTTTCTGAAGTCAAGCAATTGATCGGTAAGGTGAATTAAACGGTTTGTATTTTTCTCTATCATAACCAGGTTTTCAAATAAGTTTGAATTTGAAGATACAGTTTGCAATAGTTTTTCAACCGGAAGCTTAATCAAAGTAAGTGGTGTTCTTATTTCATGGGTAACATTTGTAAAAAATTCAATCTTGGCATTGTAAATTTCGCGTTCTTTTTCAATTTCAAGTACTTTGATTTTTCTTTGATTTTTTTCACTTAATGCAATATAGTAATAACGAAGAATTGTGAATGCAATTCCGGAAATCACTAACATATACAGGAGGTAAGCCCAGGTGCTTGCCCAGAAGGGAGGGGTTATATGTATAGTTAATATCGTTTCATCCGGGTTCCAGATACCATCACTATTGGAGCCCTTCACTTTAAAAGTATAGTGGCCCGGAGATAGTTTGGTATAATATATTTTCGGATTATTTTTTATATAATTCCAGTCCTTATCCACTCCTTCCATTTTATAGGAGTATTCATTTCTGCCGGGTATGCTGAAACTTAAAGCAGCTACATCAATATTAATATTGGAGCTGTCATATGGTAAGGTAAGGTCTGCCTTAAAATGACCTGTGTTATCTGAAACAGACCGGTAATGGTTTACGTTTAATTCCTTGTTATTTACATAGATACTGGTGATATAAACAGGTGGTATAAAAGCAGACCGGCTGAATTGTGAGGGGTCAAAACTGATCATACCTTTGGACGTGCCAAAAAACAATTTACCTTCTTTACTTTTATAAGCCGAATTATAATTAAATTGTTCTGTTAATAATCCATTATCCGTATTAAAAAGTTTAGTTTCCCTTCCAGTAGGATTCAGGCTTACCAAACCTTTTGAAGTAGATATCCAAAGTATACCTGAATTATCTTCCAAAACCCGGAAAATCTGGTTATTGCCTAGCAGATTATCCTCTGTATACCGAATGATTTTTTTGGACCTATAATCATACCTGCATAATCCGCTTTCCGTACAAAACCAGATATTTTTTTTACTGTCCTCATATAAATTGTTCACATAATTATTCGGTAAACTGTTGCTGTCTTTCGCATTGAAAGTTAAACTTCCACTGATACCTTTTTCAGCATTATAAAAATGTACTCCATTCCCATAACTGCATACCCAGATAGTTCCATTTTCATCTTCAAGTATTGCCTGTGCCTGCCTTTTAAAAAAGGGAAGGCTGATGAAATTATTTTTTTGCCTGTCAAACTCAAATAGCCCAGCCCAGGTACCAATCAGTATTTTTCCATTTCTGGTTTTATAAATCGTAACAATAAAATTACTGTTCAGCGAATTTGGCTTACTGCTTTTCTCATAATGCCTGATTACTTTTTCAGTAGTCAGGTCCATTACATCCAGACCATGTTCAGCGGTTCCAATCCATAATTCATTATTATCTGCCAGTAAGCCATGAATATTCTGATAGGCAATATGTCCGTCTCCTTTACCCGGCATAAAATGTGTAATGATGCCTGTTTGCTGATTTAGTTTATTTAAACCAGCATCTTCTGTTCCAATCCACATATTATTATTCCGGTCAGTACAAATCTCATGCACCAGGCTGCCACTCAAACTGTTTATACCTGGTAAGGGAAAGTATTTCTGAAACTGGTTCAGTTCTCTGGAATAGTAGTTCACCCCGCCAAAAAAAGTGCCTGCCCAGGTATTGCCTTCCTTATCCACACAAAAATCTGTGATAACATTATCATTTAAGCAATAAGGATTGCCATTTTGTTTCTGGAGTATTTGTACAACCCCCGTTTTAAAATCAAGGATAAACAATCCATTCTCCGTCCCAAACCAGAATGAAGTGGCCGACTGTTGAATGATTTTATGTACCAGTATTTTATTTGCCCAGGGGTAGTTGCTGAAAATATTTTTTTGTCCCCCGGATTTTGTATTTAATAAGAAAACCTGATTTAGGGTTGAAATCAATAATAAGGTATCATTTACCGGATAAAGGGTTTGGATAAATACAGATTCTTTCTTTTTGTTAAAGGACAGCATACCTCCATAAATAAACCTGTCATTCAACGCATCATATTTCTTAATCATTCCAGAATCTGTACCACACCATATTGTTCCTTTTTTATCAATACTTAAAACAGGAATCTGAGTTTTTGCGATATTGTAAAAAATAATAGCGTTTTTAGAACAGTTATATCTGTACAGGTTAAACCCGATAACGAACCAGATATTGCCGGATTTGTCGCTGCTGATGGACCTTACTTCCTCCTGCGGCAATTGTGTAAACAGCGAAAAGTTTTCATGCAATGCATCATAAATATAAACACCTTTATAAGTGCCTGCCCATAAACGTTGTTGCTGATCTTCATATAAACTGAGAATTGAATTGCTGCCGATACTTTTTAATTCTTTACTGTTGTTTTTGAATATTTTAAATTGTATGCCATCAAAACGGTTTAGTCCGTTTCTGGTACCAAACCACATAAACCCCCTGCTATCCTGTAAAATACTGGTAATGGTATTACTGGAGATACCAGCAGAAACCTGGTAGTTACGGAAATAGTAAGATTGCCCGTAAGGCAAATAAGCCTGATACAGCAGTATTAGTATAAAAAGCAATCTTTTTTTCAAAATCGGGACTGATTTAATATTCAATTATGAAACAGGCAATCATCAGCACATTTTCAATACTACTGTAAAGGTATTATTAGTAGAATGACTATAAGTACACCGTTATAAAATGATACATTTTGAAAACAAGTTGAAACGCAGGGATTGCCTTAAGGAAAATATTATCATTCACTTCGCAGTATAATTTAATCCTTTAGTTTTTAAAGGGATCAACGCTGGAAACTCAATTTTTTTAAATCAAAACCATTTTGCTATGCCATGCAAAAATAAAAACCATCTGATGCTGGTCCTCTTCTTTCTTGTGGCCGCATTTTACAGTAAAGCTCAAACTGTTCCTGTTTCAGGGAAAGTGTATTCAAAAGATAATAATACCGGTCTGTCAGGAGCCACCGTACAGGTAAAAGGTTCATCTGTAAAAACAATTACAGATTCTTTGGGGGTATTTAAGATTAATGCTGCTAAAGGGGCCGTATTGATCTTCTCTTATGTTGGTTATGACAACACAGAAATAAAATTAAACGGAGCAGGTGATCTTACAATTCAATTAGCACCAGGTAACAAAAGTTTGCAGGAAGTAGTAGTTGTTGGATATGGTACCGTTAAGAAAAAAGACCTTACAGGATCAGTGGCATCAGTTAGTACAAAAGAATTTAACAGTACACCCATCAGCGATGCAGGCCAGGCAGTAGAAGGGAAAGCCGCAGGAGTACAGGTAATGTCTTCCGGTGCACCCGGCAGTAATGTAACTTTCCGAATCAGGGGTACAGGTACCATCAATAATGCAGATCCGTTACTTGTAGTGGATGGAGTACCAACAGATGCCCCTTTGAATAATATCAATCCCGATGATATTGCCAGTTTAGATATCCTGAAAGATGCTTCCGCCGGCGCTATTTATGGTTCAAGAGGTGCTAATGGCGTTATTCTGATTACCACCAAAAAAGGGAAGAATGCAAAGGGCCAGCTTTCCTTTAATTTTTTTACCGGTTGGCAAAACGCTGCTAAAACAGTGCAAATGTTAAATGCTGCTCAGTTTGCTGCATTGAACAATGAAATGCTTGCCAATGGCAACCAGGCTATTAACCCGGCTTTTGCAAAACCGGATAACCTGGGTATCGGAACCAATTGGTTAAGTGCCTTATTGCATACGGCACCCATGCAGAAATATACCCTTTCCTTATCAGGCGGGTCAGATAAATACACGTATTACCTTTCAGGCTCTTATCTGGATCAGCAGGGTATTGTAGTTACCACCAGGTATAAAAGATATGCTTTACAGTTTAACAGTGAGGCTAAAGTGCTCGACTGGCTGAAGTTTGGAAATAATATCACTTTTACGGCAGATGATAAACCATCCGGATCCTATGATATTCGCAGTACCATGGCCTCCAACCCGGTACAGCCAATTTATAATAAAGATGGCTCCTATTCCAATGTATTGGGAAATCCATTATGGTATGGAGATATTACCAATCAGATCGGATCGGCCAATATTAACCAGAACGATACAAAAGGGTACAATGTTCTGGGAAATGTATATGCAGAAATTGCTTTGGCAGCCGGACTTAAATTTAAAAGTACCGGAGGTATACAGGCACAATTCTGGGATAGCCGCAGCTGGGCTCCTGTTTACAATTTTCAACCCAATCCGCAAACCCAGGCTTATTTATCAGAACAGTATAATAAGAGCCTAACTTTTTTATGGGATAATTATTTTACTTACGACAAAACTTTTGCAACAGATCACCATCTTACCTTAATGGCTGGTACCAGTGCACAGAATAACCGGTATGATTATATGAACGGGAATATTGTAAAATTTCCCAGCAGTATTACCCAGCAGTTGAATGATGGAACTGGTGTTGCCAATATTGGCGGTGATGCATCTGAATGGGCATTGTTTTCTCTCATGGGCAGGGCCAATTATACCTATCAGGATAAATACCTGCTTACGGCAACGTTAAGAAGAGACGGATCTTCCCGTTTTGGTGCAGATAATAAATACGGCATTTTTCCATCAGCATCTGTTGCCTGGCGTATTTCAAAGGAAAATTTCTTTAAAAATATTCAGCTGATCAATGATCTTAAATTAAGGGCCGGATATGGGGTTACCGGTAATCAGAATATCGGCAATTATGCTTTTGCTTCCGCTCTTAATGTGGCACAGGTAAATTTTAATAACAATATTGTATCCATGGTCTATCCGCTGGTTTTACCCAATCCCAATGTACAATGGGAACAGGTGGAACAAAGCAATATAGGTATTGATGCCAGTTTTCTGCATAGCAGGATCAATCTTAGTGTGGATGCGTATCTTAAAAATTCCACCAAAATGCTGGTGCCTGCTGTTGTTCCGGTAACAACTGGTTACAGCAGCACTACAGTGCCCTCTATTAATGCAGGAAATATGCAGAATAAGGGTATAGAAATTACCGTAAACACGCATAATTTAACCGGCAACTTTACCTGGAATACAGACTTTAATATTGCCTTTAACCAGAATAAAATTACCAGCCTCAACAGCAGTACACCGTTGTATGTAGACAACTACGGACTGAATGCTAATTTCGGAATTGATGCAGTAGGGCATCCTGCCAATGAATTTTACGGGTTTGTTACAGATGGCCTTTTTCAGACACAAACAGATGTAAATAAACATGCAGTGCAGCAGGCGGGTACTTCAAAATATAACAGTACTTCTCCGGGTGATATCCGTTTTAAAGACCTTAATAACGATGGGGTTATCAATGCCGGTGATATGACCTATATCGGCAACCCTAATCCTCAGTTTATTTACGGATTGGGTAATAGCTTTAGTTATAAAGGTTTTGACCTGTCTGTTTTCCTGCAGGGTATATATGGTAATAAGATTTTCAATGCCAATAATATTTACCAGGAAAGCATGAACACCGGTGAAAACCAAACAGTAAGAACCAATCAGCGCTGGGAAGGTGCAGGAACCGGTAATTATATGCCCCGGGCAATTTATGGAGATCCTAATAATAATTCCCGTGTTTCTACCAGGTATATAGAAAATGGTTCTTATCTGCGGATTAAAAACATTACACTGGGTTATACATTTCCTAAAACCATACTGCAGCATATTAAGTTTTCTTCTGTAAGAATTTATGCGTCCTGTAACAATGTTTATACGTTTACCCATTACAGTGGATTTGACCCCGAAGTAGGAGTGAACGGAGTGGATTACAGTGTATATCCGGTTACCAGAACCATGAGTGTAGGAATCAATTTAAATCTCTAAATCAATAAATAATTTTGCCATGAAATTTTTACAATTTGTAATGCTGGCAGTGGTGGTAATTACATCCGGCAGCTGTAAAAAGTATCTGGATAAAGCACCATTGGATACGGTGAATACTTCTAATTATTTTCAAACTGCAGATGATGCCATTAATGCAGTAAATGCCTGTTATCAGCCCATGCAAAGGCCTAAGTTGTATAATATGCGTATGTGGACTTCAGACATCTATGCCGGAAACAGTGTAACCGGTGCAGGGGGTGGTACTGATGGAATTGAAACGGTAGAGGAAGCTAATTTTACCACAGATGCTTCCAATACAGGCGTGCTGGATTTATACAGGGGTCCTTATCCCGGTATCCTTTACTGTAACCTGGTGATTCAGCATGTACCCGGTATTAATATGGATACTGTTTTACGTAACAGGATTCTTGGAGAAGCCAGGTTTTTAAGGGCTAACTATTATTTTATCCTGGCCCGTTTCTTTGGAGACGTGCCATTAATTACTAAACCGCAGACACCTGCCGATAATTTATATCCGTCACGTACTCCCAAAGCACAGATCTATCAGTTGATTGTGCAGGATTTACAGGCTGCCATTAATTTATTGCCACTTCGTGAAACTTATTCAGGTGCAGATATTGGCCGTGCGTCCAAAGGTGCTGCAGTGGGTACCCTTGCAAAAGTATATTTAACCCTTGGGCAATATGCCAATGTGGTTCCGCTATGTCAGCAGGTTACAGCACTGGGCTATAGCCTGAATGCCAATTATGCGGATAATTTTAATACAGCCACCAAAAACTCCAAAGAGTCCCTTTTTGAAATCCAGTACAGTGGAAATACATTATATGGTTTCTGGGATGACCAGAACCAGGCTTCCTGGACCAGTCCTTATATGGGTCCCAGAAACACCACTTTTGTTGGTGGTTCATGGGGATGGAACCAACCTACGCAGGAATTTGTAAACAGTTATGAAACAGGCGATCTTAGAAAGGACCTGACCATTCTTTACCAGGGATGCCCCAACTTTAACGGAAATGTGTATTCCAGCAGTTATTCCACCACCGGTTATAATGTGCGGAAATTCCTGGTGCCCACTACTGTAGCTTCCCAATACAATAACAGTGCAGAAGATTTTCCTGCTTTGCGTTATGCAGATGTATTATTAATGCAGGCAGAAGCTATGAATGAACTGGGACAAACTGCTCAGGCTGCTGCCCCTTTAAACCTCGTTCGGGAAAGGGCAGGACTGCCCGATATTCAAACAGGGTTATCACAGGCTGATTTCCGTACAGCAGTATTACATGAACGAAGAATGGAGCTTGCATTTGAAGGGCAGCGCTGGTTTGACCTCATCAGGATCAACAATGGACAATATGGTATCAGTTTCCTGCAATCCATAGGGCATACCAATGTAAGTGCAAAAAATCTGCTGATGCCAATACCATTAGTTGAAATACAGGCAAATTCCAACCTCACGCAAAACCCCGGTTATTAATTCCTAAAAAATATTAGTATGAAAACATTTGTATTGTATCAATACAGCCGGTCTTTTATCCTGAACCGGATATTTATGGGTATTCTTTTTCTGTTACTGGTTACCGGTTGTACCAAGACTGAAAACTTTATGCCTTCAGCTATCAATGCACCACTGGCATTAACGGTAGCAGATTCTGCCGGCAATGCTGTAAGCAAAGTAACCATGGTACTGAACCAGGCCAACCAGAATAATCCAACGCTTATATTCAACTGGACTACCGGTTCCAATCATCAAACTGGTAATGCCATTACCTATGTATTGCAGATAGATAAGACCGGAAATAATTTCACAAAAGCCTTATCCAATAATATGGGTAAAGCCATTTATACCAGCAGTTATACAGCAGGGGCATTTAATACATTGCTGCAGACATTCTGGTCAGATACAACCGCTGCTACCCTGAACCTGCAGGCAAGGGTATATACCATTATTGGCGATGGAACAGGCGTTAAAGGAGACACTTCGGCTGTTGTAAATGTTACCATTACACCTTATATTCCGGTATCCACCAAATTGTATATTATTGGTAATGCCACACCAACAGGGTGGAGTGCCAATAATGCAGATTCATTGACACCCGATGCTACTGTACCCGGATTATTTCATTTTCAGGGAACTTTATCACCAGGTAACTTTAAATTCCTTACTGCTTTAAACGGCAATTTTCTTCCATCCTATAATATGGGAGCAGATAGTGCCCACCTTTTTTACAGAACATTAAACAGTCAGCCGGATAATCAATTTGTAATTACAGTTCCTAATTATTATTATGTTGATGTTAATTTGATCAGTTTAACTATTAAGGTTACAAAAGCAGCTTTGCCTTTATATAAACAATTGTGGATTGTGGGGGATGCAACACCCAATGGCTGGAATATCAATAGCCCTAACCAAATGTATGTGGATGTGTTTAATGCCTATGTTTTTCATTACAATGAAGTATTGGCATCGGGCAATTTTAAAATACCAACTGCTTTGGGTAACTGGGGAGGAGATTATTACCGGCCCTTATCCAATATGCCTGCCATTACCGATACCACAGCCGCATTGGTGTTTGGGAATACCAATCCGCCGGATAATCAATGGAAAATAACCAATGCCGGGCCTTATAAAATATCACTGAATATCATGCTGAACTCCATTCATATTACCCCATTCACTCCATTCAAACAGGTATGGATGGTAGGAGATGCAACACCCACAGGCTGGAATATTAATACACCTACACCCATGGTGCCAACACCGGGTAATCCTTACCAATTTACTTATTCAGGTAATCTTGCAGCAGGCGAATTTAAAATACCCACTACAACTGGTAATTTTGGTTGTAATTATTTCAGGCCAGCTATCAATCATCCTGCTTTGACAGACAATAATGCACCTTATGTTACAGTTGGCAGCGGAGCTGCAGATGCCAATGATTATAAATGGAATATTACGGTTGCCGGTAATTATACAATTACTTTTAACCAGTTATATGAAACAATCAGTATTGTAAAACAATAGTTGGGTGAATAAGTTGGATTAAGTTTAATTGAATCCCGCCGAATGTAATCGGCGGGTATTCTTAAAGTTTAAAGTTTAATATGAAAAAAATAATACTCCTTTTACTGTTGTATGTTCAGGTATCTGCCTGCAATAAGAATATGGCGCATAATGGTAATACTGCACCGGTACAAACAACAGATACCACTATTGTTATTACAACGGATAAAGCAGTCTATCATCCCGGAGATCCAATTTCTTTTACTATCAATAAATCACTACCGGCTTCCGCTAAAATACGGGTTCGGCAATTGGATAATCTGATTACAGAAACAAATCTTACCGGATTGAACTGGCAATGGCAGGCACCTGCCACAGACTTTACCGGTTATATGGCAGATGTATACAATCTTGTAAATGGGGTAGAAAAAATTTATGGATCTGTGGCTTTGGATGTATCGTCCGATTGGTCCCGTTTTCCCCGTTATGGTTTTCTTTCTGCTTATGGCCAGTTAGGTAATACTTATATGGATTCTGTAATGAATAACCTGAGCAGGCTGCATATAAATGGATTGCAGTTTTATGACTGGGATTATGAACACCAGCAACCGCTTGCCGGAACAGTTTCTAATCCACAACCTTCCTGGCTGGATATTGCAAGCCGCACCAATTACCAGTCTGCCGTTAACTATTATATTGCCGCAGCACATGCGCATAATATAAAAGCGATGTCCTACAACCTTTGCTATGGTGCATTAAATGATGCGGCTTCACAGGGTGTTTCAGATCAATGGTATATGTATACAGACCAGAACCATCAGACAAAATCCGTTATTTCTTTAGGAGCTCCTTTTAAAAGCAGTATTTATGAACTGGACCCATCCAATACTTCCTGGCAGCAGTTCATTGCTGCTAATAATAAAAACATGTATGCTGTATATAATTTTGATGGGTATCATGTAGACCAGGTGGGAGACCAGGGTACTACCTATAGTTACAATGGAAATAAAGTAAACGTACCTGCAGGTTTTGCATCATTTTTAACTGCTATGAACAGTGCAGCCCCTTCCAAAAGATTGGTAATGAATGCTGTGAACCAATATGGCCAGCAGGGTAATATTGCTACCTCCCCTGTAGATTTTTTATATACTGAAGTATGGTCGCCCAATGAAGGATATACTGATCTGGCAACCATTATTCAAAATAACACAGCATGGAGTAATAATTCCAGGAAAACAGTACTGGCAGCTTATATGAATTATAATGTTGCCAATAATACCGGTTATTTTAATACGCCAGGCGTGCTGTTTGCAGATGCAGTAATATTTGCATTTGGCGGATCTCATATTGAACTGGGAGAACATATGCTCTGTAAAGAATATTTTCCCAATAACAACCTGCAGATGAAACCAGATTTGCAGTCGGCAATTGTTAACTATTATGATTTTCTTACCGGGTATGAAAACCTGTTAAGGGATGGAGGAACATTTAACAGCCCTACGATCATTTCATCGGATGGAAAAGTGCAGCTGAATAACTGGCCCCCGCAAACCGGAAGTATTGCTGTAATAGGGAAAGATATGGGTAGCAGGCAGGTGATACATTTTATTAATTTTGCCAATGCCGCCAGTTTTGACTGGAGAGATACCAATGGCAGTCAGACAGTTCCGAATACCTTACAAAATATCTCCTTTATTCTTACGCCATCAAAACCTGTTACAAAATTATGGTTGGCTTCGCCGGATATAAATGGAGGGGTATTGCAATCTGTTCCATTCACACAGTCTGGAAATTCAATTGCATTTACACTGCCTTCCTTACAGTATTGGGATATGCTGGTAGCAGATTATTAATATATTCAGTATATACAGATAAAAGGAAGTTTTATATTTAGGGTTATATAATTCAAATTCCCTTTTTTTTAATAAACGGTTTTATTGACCCTGACCGATTCTAAAATAAAATAACATGTTTCTACATTCCAGCATGAAAAGAATGGTATTGGCCATCCCTTTTATAAGTATCCTTTTATGTAAAGGGCAGTCGGATATGCCTATCTTTCAATCCCCTGCTTTTTCCGTTTTTAAGGATAGTGTTATTCAACATCAATTTACTGCCAGGATTGTATCACCCACCGAAATACAATCCGATTATCAAAGCAGTACTTCCATGCCTGTAAAAGATAAAACAGCTGTAAGCTGGAAACTTAGCAGAGATATTACCGCTTTCCCGCAATATCATTCTGAACTACCTGTTTCTGATGCGGTGTATAATTTATCACTGGAAGAAATGATCCGGGCTGTAGAAAAAGACAGCACATTCCGTACCGGTGAAAAATGGGGGGGCGTATGGACCAGGGATATCAGTTATAGTATCATTCATTCCATGGCCTATATGCAACCCAGGGTTGCCATGTACAGTTTATTAAGAAAAGTAAATAAAAAGAAAAGAATTATTCAGGATACCGGAACCGGGGGTGCTTATCCCTGTTCAACAGACAGGATTATCTGGGCAGTAGCAGCCTGGGAATTGTATAAGGTTACCGGAGATACAAACTGGTTGCAGCAAGCTTACACCATTATTAAGAATTCTGTAGAGGATGATTTGCAAAATGTATATGATGCTAAAACAGGTTTGGTAAAAGGGGAGTCCAGTTTTCTGGATTGGCGGGAAGAAACCTATCCTGCCTGGATGCAGCCTGCAGATATTTATGAAAGCGAATGTTTAGGAACCAATGCCGTGCATTATCAGGCAAACCGCATATTATCTCAAATGGCCGCCATTTTAAATGATACGAAAGCAGTAACCAAATACCAATCCATTGCTGCCAGGATAAAAGAAGGTATTAATCAATACTTGTGGATGCCGGATAAAAAATATTATGCCCAGTATTTGTATGGCAGAAATTATAAAATCTTATCCCCCAGATCAGAAGCATTGGGCGAGGCTTTATGTGTATTATTCGGAATTGCAGGTACTGAGAAAACGAAACAGATTATTGCCCATACCCCTTTAACTGCTTATGGCATATCCTGTATCTATCCCCAGATTCCGGATATTCCCCCCTATCATAACAATGCCAACTGGCCATTTGTGCAGGCCTACTGGCTCAGGGCTGCTGCCATGGCTGGTAATGAAAAAGCAGTGCTGGAAAGTATTGCAGATATTTACCGCCCTGCTGCTTTATTCCTCACCAATAAAGAAAATATGGTGGCTGATAATGGCGACTATAATGGCACACAAATCAATTCCAGTGTAATGTTGTGGAGCTTGTCGGGCAATATCAGTATCGTGCATAAAGTATTATTCGGAATTAATTTTAATGAGAATAACCTTTCCTTTACTCCCTTTGTTCCAAAAGCAATGGCCGGAAAAAGATCCCTTCAAAACTTTAAATACCGGAATGCAGTATTGAATATTGAACTGAATGGATTTGGCAATCAAATCAGGTTATTCCGCATTGATGGAAAAGCTTCAAAAGTATATGCAGTTCCTTCCAATATAACTGGTAGCCATACCATTACAATTGAGCTGGCGGGTAATGAAATAAAAGAAAATAACATTCATAAAGTGGACAATTATACCAGTCTGCCCACTCCGGAATTAACAGTAAATAAGGATACATTGTATTGGAAAAAGACTGCTGGTGTTAACCTATATCAATTACTGGATAAGGGGAAGGTTATTACGACTTCACCTGTGAATCGTTATATCCTGAACACTAAGGGGTATCATGAATTTTCACTGATAGCCATCGATTCCAATAAAGTGGAATCATTTGCATCCGAGCCATTCGTTATTGCTGGCCCTGGTTATACTCAGCAATATGAAATAGAATCCACTAATCCCGCAGCAGCATATTCGTATACCGGTTTTTCAGGAAAGGGATTTACAGAAACCAGTACCACGGTAAACCGTACGATAACCATACCCGTTGAAATTAAGGAAACCGGGAACTATGCCATTGATTGCAGGTATGCCAACGGAAACGGGCCGGTGAATACAGAAAACAAATGTGCTATCCGGACTTTACAGCTGGATGCCCAAAAAGCAGGTACACTGGTGTTTGCCCAGCGGGGCAAGAATGAATGGAATAACTGGGGTTTTTCCAATACTGTGCAAATTCCCTTAAATAAAGGAAACCATATCCTAACCATCAGTTTTAAAGAAGCTGATGAAAATATGAATGGGGAAGTAAATGCAGCCATGCTGGATTATCTGAGGATAACCCGGTTGGATCAATAATATGCTATCCCTTCCATTTTCTCAGCTGCTGTAACAGAGCCCTCAGGTCTTTAGGGGGTTCTGCCTCCAGCAGGTATTCCTGATCGTATAAGGTAAATTTCAGGCTGTTTGAATGCAGTGCCAGTCTGGATAGTATGGGCCTTTCTTCCTCTGCTGTTTTAGACAGTTTAAAATTTCTTTTTAAAGAAGACAATAACACCGGTTTAGGTTCTCCGTACAGGTCATCACAAACAATACTGTTACCCAAATGTTTCATGTGTACCCGTATCTGGTGAGTTCTGCCGGTATGAATCTGAAACTGCAGCCAGGAATACTGGCGAAAAGCTTCCAGCACTTTATAATCGGTAACCGAATGTTTTCCTTTCTGGTGGGTAACCATCAACCCTTTTTTAACCGGGTGTTCCATAATACCCACATCAATAGTGCCTTCCGGTTGTATTAAAGTACCATGCACCAGTCCCAGGTAGTATTTCTCCACTTCCCGGCCTTCAAACAGCTTAGAAAGTTCTTTATGTGTTTCTTCCTCTTTCGCAAAAACAATCACTCCGCTGGTATCTTTATCCAGGCGGTGAACTGTAAATATTTTACCCAGCCGTTCCTGCAGTATGATCTTTAAGGAAATTTCCTGCCCTAATCTGTCAGGTATCGATAAAAGTCCGGATGGTTTATTAACAGCTATAAAAAAATCATTCTCCAAGAGTATTTCCAGCTTCATAGTGGTGTTTTTTTGAGAAAGAATGATTCATAAACTTCAGCAGCCTCACTTCCTTTTCATTCAGGAAACGCCAGGTACCCCTGTCCACATTCTTCTTGGTAAGATTGGCAAACATAACCCTGTCCAGGTTTTTAACATCATAGCCGAGGTGTTCAAATATGCGGCGCACAATCCTGTTTCTGCCGCTGTGTATTTCTATACCCACGGTAGATTTATCTTTCGGGTCTACATATGCCACTGCATCAGCTTTAATCAGTCCGTCTTCCAGGGTAACACCATTAATAATGGCTTCCAGGTCTTTTTTAGCAAGAGGTTTATCCAGCTTAACGTCGTAAATCTTTTTAATCTGGAAAGAAGGGTGCGTCAGTTTCTGAGCCAGTTCCCCATCGTTGGTTAAGAGTAAAACACCGGTAGTATTCCTATCCAGCCTGCCCACCGGGTAAACCCTTTCCTTGGTAGCCTGTTTAACCAGGTCCAGCACGGTTTTTCTGCCTTCCGGATCTTTGGCGGTAGTGATATAATCTTTCGGTTTATTCAGTAATATATAGACCAGGTTCTTTTGCAGGAATATTTTTTTGCCTTTTACTTTCACATCTTCATTACCCAGTACTTTGTATCCGGGTTCATAAATAACATCCCCGTTTACCAGTACCATTCCCAGTTTTACCAGTTCTGCCGCTTCCCTTCTGCCACAAATGCCGCAGTAAGCAATAAATTTATTCAGGGGCATCCTTTCATTCTCAGTGGGAGCCCCACCAATAGTTTTGGGAGTTTTGGAATCTGATTTACGTGGATTTTTTTCAAATGCTGGTTGAATTTCCCTGTTATTAAAGCGGGGAACATTGGGATCGAAAGCTGACTGTGCCGGCCTGTCCTGCCATTTACCTTTAGGGTCCTGATCTCTTTGATCTCTGGGGTTAGCACGTTGTCCGGGTTTTTTAAAGCGGTCATCCCGGCCTTGTTCCCTGTTGTCGGTAGAAGTTATACCACGCTGTTGTTCCCATTTTCTTTTACGGGCTTCCTCACCAGCTGCGCGTGCTTCTTTTTTAATTTTACGCTTTTCCTGGCGTATTGCCTCTTTCTTCTTTGCGCCTTTAAATTCGGGTTTAATGAATTTCTCGAATCCTTTGTTTGTAGCCATATTTTAAAGTTTGCTGTTTTCCAACAGGTGCTGCAAAGGTACGATTATATGGGTTAATCGGGTGAAAATGCTGTAAGGTGCTGAAAAAGAAGAAGTTACCTGTAGAAACAGGTAACTTCAGTGTTGTCAACTATACGTAGATCTAACCAACATATTATTTTGAAAAATCCCTTCCCTGAGGGCCCCATGGCCTACCCTGGAATCCACCTGGCCTACCTTGAAAACCACCTGGCCCGCGATGAAAGTTTTTCTTTAGGCTGTCCAGTTTTGTTTGCTGATCGGCAGTTAAAACTCCTTTAAGGCTTTCTTTCTGCTGTTGCATCACAGTTTTCAATTGTTCTTTTTTCTGAGCAGGCAACAAGGTTTCATTTTCACGGATTGCTTTTACTTTACCCCTGGTATCAGCCTGTTGCGCTTTCAGTTTGGCAACCTGGTCGTCATTTAAACCCAGGGTCAGTTTCAATCTTTCCATCCTGGCAGTAGCATTTACTTTGCCATTGATTGCTGCATTATTTTTCTGTTTAGCAATTTTTTCTTTCTGTGCAGGAGTTAATATTGCTTCTAATTGGGCTTTATGGTCCTTTTTCAAAGAAGCAAGCTGGGCTTTATAATCTCCAAGGCTTAATTTGTCATTGCTTTCCAGTTTTGCCAGATTGCTATGAAAAGTTTCATTGATGGTTTTAGCCTGCGCTCTTTGTTCTTTGGTCAGGTTAAGGAAACGGGCTTTGCCCCATTTCTGTTGATTCATCGGACCTTTTTCAAAAGACCTATGCTGATATTGAGGGCCATCCCATTTTTTAGGTGTGTTGTCTGTAGCCTGTGCATTTACAAAACCCATCCACAGGGCAATTGCGATAATTGAAGCGATAATTTTTTTCATGTTTCTGGTTTTACGCAATTACTGACTGCATACGTTACCTAAGGTTTAATATTCAGGTACGAAAAATCACGTATTGCACCTGGTTATAGGTGAAAACTTGAAGATTACCGGTTAAAGAGGTAGTTCTGACCCTTTATTCTTTGTTTTTATTGGCAAGCTGACCGCAAGCAGCATCAATATCTTTACCCCTGCTATGGCGTAACCGTACATTTACCCTGTTTTTTTCCAGATGGCCCATAAAATTGGTAAAGCCTTCCTCATCCGGTTTGGTAAAGCGGAAATTATCAATAGGGTTGTATTCAATAATATTAATCAGGTCTGCCGGAACCTGGCGGTAGAGTTTAATCAGTTCTTCTGCATCCTTCAAAGAGTCATTAAAATTTTTGAAGAGGATATATTCAAAAGTAATTTCATTGCCTGTTTGTTTATAGAAATAGTTCAGTGCTTCTATCAGTGAGCGGATATTATTTGCTTCATTGATCGGCATAATCTCATTTCGTTTAACATCATTGGCAGCATGAAGGGATAAAGCCAGTTTAAAACGCACTTTATCTTCCCCCAGTTTTTTAATCTGTTTGGCAACCCCGGCTGTAGAAACAGTAATCCGGCGCTGGCTCATGCCCAAACCGTCTTCCGCACTAATCCTTTCAATGGCTTTCAGCACATTTGTATAATTCATCAGTGGCTCCCCCATACCCATAAATACAATATTGGTCAGCTTTTTCTGGTGAACTTCTTCACTTTGTTTGTTAATCAGCACCACCTGGTCGTAAATTTCATCATAATCCAGGTTGCGTTTACGCTCCATATAGCCGGTAGCACAGAATTTACAGCTTAAGCTGCAACCAATCTGAGAAGATACACAGGCTGTTTTACGTTCTTCAGTAGGGATCAGTACCCCCTCAATTTTATGCCCGTCGAAAGTTTTAAAGCGGCTTTTAATAGTACCATCCGAACTGATTTGAGTGGTATCAATGGTCAGAGCCGGCAACATAAAGGCTTCAGACAGTTTTTGCCGCAGGTCTTTACTCAGGTTACTCATCTCCTCAAAACTATGCGCATGTTTCTGCCAGATCCATTCATACACTTGTTTAGACCTGAATTTTTTTTCATTGATTGACAGGAAAAAACTTTCTAATTGCTCGTAACTAAGGTGGCGGATATTTTGCATAGCCGGCAAAGATACGAAACCCGGAGCGGCTTGAATTATTGAGATGTGAAATATTAAAAGGTAAAAGAGCAATACCTGGCAGGTACCAGCACGCCAATCGGTTCGGAGTCGGTTAGGGTCAAGTCCGTTAAATGACGGACTTGGTACGAGCCGATTCCGGTCCGATTAAGGTGCTGTCCCCCAGCTGGTACTGTTTAATTTTCATTATTATCTATCTCAGGCACTATATATTTCTGAAAATTCTGTTATCTTCAAAAAAAATAACGCTTATGAAAAAAATGTTTGCTTTCGGAATTACCTTTTTATGTTTTGCAATGGTTTCATTTGCACAGGCCGATACTACCGGAAAAGACCTGGTAGGCAGGTATATCTTCCCGGATGGGAGTGTGGTGGCTGATGTAACGGTAAATTTTGATAACGGGGCATTGACCATGATTTCATCTGCAGGAACATCCGACCTGGTAAAGCAAAAGGTTGATTTATATACCATTGTGTCTTTTCAGGGCAATGCTGCTTTCAGGCGCGACAGTGCCAGCAAAAAAGTATTGGGCGTAGTAATAGACGCGATGGGTTACCACCTGGAAGGCGTAAAAGATTCTGCTTCCAAAACCACTTATGTTCCTTTGAAAGTACCTGCTGAAAAAGAAAGGGTAGTACTGGCTTTTGCCAACCGGTTTACTTATTTCAGCAGAACTGAATTAGAATGTATTAAAAACAAGCAATTCTTCCTGTTGTAAAATTTGTTGTTCACCGGATAGTAAATTTTTCAATACCACTGTATTTTCAGTCAATTCCTTACTGCCAATAATAGCGGCGTAAGGAATTTGCTTTTTATCGGCATATTTAAACTGTTTGTCAAATTTGGTTTGTTCGTGAAACAGTTCGCAGGCAATATTATTGTTTCTCAGCTGCTGCATTAAAGCAAAAGCGCGTTTACTTTCGGCATCCCCCAGGTTAAAGAACAAAATTTTGGTGCCGGATTGTACTTCCTGCGGAAACAGTTTCAGTTCTTCCATCACATCATAAATACGATCCACCCCAAAAGAAACCCCCACACCCGGAATATTGGGCACCCCAAACAGGCCGGTAAGGTCATCATACCTGCCGCCGCCGCCAATACTACCCATCTGCACATTATTCGCTTTCACTTCGAAAATGATACCGGTATAGTAATTTAATCCGCGTGCCAGGGTAAAATCAATACTCACCGGAGAAGGTTCTTCCGTAAAATAGGATAGTAGAAATTCCATTTCTTCAATACCCTTACTGCCCATTTCCACAGAACCCAGTAAGGATTTGATCTGTTCCATTTTTTCCGCATTAGAGCCGGAAATCAGTAAATATTGTTCAATACTACTGATCTGAGCATCAGCCAGTCCGCGTTCCACCAGTTCCCCTTTCACTTTATCCATCCCAATCTTATCCAGCTTATCAATGGCCACGGTAATATCCGTCAGTTTATCAGCACCGCCCACCAGTTCGGCCAGAGCAGCCAGAATTTTACGGTTATTGATTTTAATAGTGATATCAATACCCAGTTTTTTAAAAGCCGTGGCATAGATAATAGCCAGTTCCACTTCATTTAGTAAAGATTTACTACCCACCACATCCGCATCGCACTGGTAAAATTCGCGGTAGCGGCCCTTCTGGGGGCGGTCTGCCCGCCAAACCGGCTGTACCTGGTAGCGTTTAAAAGGAAAAACCAGCTGGCCATGGTTCATCGCCACATAACGGGCAAAAGGAATGGTTAAATCGTAGCGGAGGGCACGTTCGGTTAAATTAGCCGTGTTTTTGCCCTGCAGTATTTTTTCAAATTCAGCTTTAGCGCTATCGTGTTTGGATGGGTTATCCAGACCGTTATTTAAAATTTTAAAAATCAGTTTATCCCCTTCCTCCCCGTATTTACCCATCAGGGTATCCAGGTTTTCCATGGCAGGGGTTTCCAGCGGCTGAAAGCCATAGAGTTCAAAAACCGAGCGGATGGTATTAAAGATATAATTGCGTTTACGAACGGTTTCTGCGTTAAAATCCCTTGTGCCCTGCGGTAAAGATGGTTTAGCCATGTTGAACTTATTTTTAATGATCCGGATTGGATCAGATCTATTTATCGGTTATGGGTTGAATATTTAAGAATAATCTGGTCGCATGCTTTATCCAGCATATCAAAAACGGAATGATACCCTTCTTCGGTACCATACCAGGGGTCCGGCACTTCCCTGTTTTTACCGGGATAGAGTTCGTTCAGTAACAGGTCAATGCGTTCCTCATCAAATAAGTCCCGGCTCATTCTCTTCACATCAGCATAATTATTATTGTCCATTACATAGATCCGGTCAAATTCCAGCATATCTGTTTTAGCAAACTGGCGGCCTTTGGAATGAGAGATATCAATACCATGAATACGGGCCACTTTCTGGGACAGGGGATGTGGGGCCTCATTAGTATGATAATTAGCTGTACCTGCACTATCAACGATCCAATCCAGTCCGGCCAGTTTAGCTTTATGCTGCAAAATACCCTCCGCCAAAGGGCTGCGGCAAATATTACCCAAACAAACCATCAATATCTTCATGGCGCAAATATAGGATTGTTGGGGAAAATGGTTTTTGAGTAGGTAGTTTGGAGTTGGGAGTAGGGAGATCGGAGGGGATAGTTAATTTAGTAGGGGTTATGGAAAGGGATTCGACAATGCAGGCCAAACGATATTATTATCGTAAATTCGTACAATAAACCTAAGACTCCATTATGACAACAATATCAACTAATTCAATGCCTAAAAAATCAAAAGGAAAAGGAAGGTCATTGGTTTCAACTACAGATGTTGCAATTAAAAAATCGGAGCGTAAAAATATATTCAGGCCAGATGTAAAACAAACTGCAGTATTGGTAAAAGTTGGCAGGGCTGGTTCAGCGAATGCAATAAGAGCTTCTAAAGCATTAGGGTTGAGTATCACATATATGAAAAACGGTGTATTATATAAAGAAGATTCAAACGGGACTAAAGAAATCGTTAGCACTTCAATAAAGCAAAATTCAGCTTCAAAAAAATCGTCGCTACCATTAAAAAAAGGAATGTTGTTACATGCAAAAAAATAAACGGTTGCGTGTTTTTGCCGGACCCAATGGATCGGGTAAAAGCACTCTTTTCGAAGAATTTAAAAAGAAATACGATCCGGGATTTTTTATTAATGCTGATGAAATTGAAAAGCAATTAAGTATAAGTGGGCTCATCGATTTAAAAGCAATTGGAGTTAAAGCAAACCAGCAAGATTTAGAAAAGTATAAAAAATCAAAAGAGGCAGTTTCATTACTTACAAAAGCTTCTGCAGAGAATCATATTATTGATATTGAAATAAAAGAAAACTTTATTGTTGATAAAGCGAAATACACGCATAGTTATGAAGCATCTTTTACTGCATCTTTTATTCGCTGGTTATTATATTCCAAAAACAAATCCTTTTCTTTTGAAACAGTAATGAGTCATGCTTCAAAAATTGAAGAATTAAGAAAAGCTCAAAAGAAAGGATATAAAACGTATTTGTATTTTGTATGTACAGATAGTGCTGAAATAAATATTGATCGTGTTGCCAACAGGGTTCAAAAAGGAGGGCATCCGGTTGATAACTCAAAAATAAGATCTCGTTATAGTAACACTCTTGACAATTTGTATGCTGCTATCAAATTATCAAATAGAGCGTATTTATTTGATAATTCCGGAAAAAGATTAGAGTTAGTAGCAGAGGTGTTTGAAGGGGTTATACAATTAAACATAAACAATCCACCTCAATGGTTTATTGATTATGTTTTGCCATATTATCAATAAGGGTTCTTTATTAGTTAAAGCGGTATGATACCCTATTATTACTAGCCATCACATAGATATGGTCAAATTCCAGCATATCTGGTTTAACAAACTGGCGGCCTGTGGAATGAGAGATATCAATACCATGGATACGGGCCACTTTTTGGGACAGGGGGTGCGGGGCATCATTAATATGATTATTAGCCGTACCGGCACTATCCACTATCCAATCCAGCCCGGCCAGTTTAGCTTTATGCTGCAAAATACCCTCCGCCAAAGGGCTGCGGCAAATATTACCCAAACAAACCATCAATATCTTCATGGCGCAAATATAGGATTGTTGGGGAAAATGGGGGGAGGGGGGTAAGGTAGCCTTTAAACCAGTGACTATGCCGGGAATATTTTAGAAAGAATACCGACTATTTTATCTTCCTATTTTGAGATATATTTGTCATACATATATTATAGTTATGGAAAAAACAATTCACCAGGGGCGCAATGTAAAGAGGTTTCGTGAAATGATGGGTGTCAAACAAGAGGCATTGGCATTTGAACTTGGGGATGAATGGAGTCAGCGCAAAATATCATTACTGGAGCAGAAAGAAGAAATTGACGATAAATTACTGGCTGAAATTTCTAAAGTATTAAAAGTGCCGGTGGAGGCCTTTAAGAATTTTGATGAAGAAAAGGCGGTTTTGAATATCCAGAATAATTATGAGGGGTCTAATACGAGTGCATCGCCTGTTAATATCAATAATAATAACTGCACTTTTAATCCTTTGGATAAGCTGATGGAGCAGGTAGAGGAAAATAAAAGATTGTATGAAGCATTGTTAAAGGAGAAGGATGAGAAGATTGCATTGATGGAGAGGATGATGGGGGGTAGGTAGTATTTAGCATTTTTGTGTTGTGGGTATGTAATTATTGAATAATAACCATTAATATTCAATAAAAACTAAACGTCAAATTTTGACGTATTTGTTAATTACCATTGCACTATGAAATTATCGAATAAAAAATTTTCTGTTACTTTCTTTTTCTTTAAACTTCCTTTAGTAGATATTAACGAATAAAAGTTTAATCAGGTTTAACTATTTCAAAATCTTTAAACTCTTCTGGGAAAAAATGTTTTGCAATATGTAGAGGGTTTGAAATAGGTAAAAAAACATTTTGGAATGCCGTTCCTGCTAGATTTTTTGAGAAAAGCGCTCTACTATGAGAAATAGACAATCCTAATAATGATACAATTAATTGTGGGGGCAGATAATCTCCCCTTTCATTTTTATTTGTAATATCCTTTAAAGAATTTACAAAGTATACATTTTCTACTTTTATTTCGGCAAGTATAACATTTTGAGGTGTATCTTGATAATGAAAATAAATTCCTATTGTACAGTTTACAAGGTTGTGTTCATTATTAACACTAAAATTTTGATTTAGTTCAATTTTTAGTTCTTTGCTAGGATTTTCCTTGTCCAATAAAAATTCATTAACCTGAAAGTAAATATCTTTTATTCGCCTTATACCGTATGTAATTTCTATTTCTTCTTGTTTTAGATCACTCATGCCTATTTTTTTTAACAATTACTAATCATTGTGTACTCTAAAAAAGATGACTTCCCTAAACTTTTAAGTTTTTGATCGCCTGGGGTTTTAAAAATATCATTTTCAATTAAGGGTAATGAAGAATCATTTTTAGAGAACTCTAATGAAATACTTGTATTTCTTTGAAAAGGGAATATTTCATAAGATTTATCTTTTGAATCATTTTCTAAATATTCATTTTTATCAACAAAATAAACTAGTGGGATTAAATCACAGGCCAAAGAAAGTTCAACCATTTTACTTATTTTATGATCAAAATCCCCATTTAAAATTTGAGTAACATATCCTTTAGTAACACCAAGTTTTTCAGATAATTGATTTCTTTTAAGGCGATTACGTTTCATGTAATCTTCTATTTTATTAAATAAATTCAATTGAATTCCTGTAATCCAGTATTCTTTTGAATTTAATAATTTTTTTCTCTTCATTTTATTTAATTAAATAGATTCTAAGTATCTGGTTTTTAATAGTCTAAATGATTTTATATTATCACTACTATCTGCCATTTTTTTAAGCCCACCATAAATAATAATCTTTCTATTTGGTAGTTGAATCGCATAAACCCTTAAATGTTTACTCCTAAATTCAAACTCCGTTATATTCTTAGTTGGGTTATGCAAGTACTTCATTTTCGAGCCAACACTATTACCGTCTGCAAAATGTTCAATATATCTTATAATTGTATTTAACTCATTGCAAAATGTAGTGGTAGAAATTTCTTTTTCTAACATATCTAATATCGGCACATCATCAATAACAAGTTGATCAACAATCTCTCTTGCTTTAATTTCTTCTACCCTTTCGGTTGTAAATTTAGGCATAAAGTTTAGTTCTAACTAAACAAATTTTATTTTTAGGAGGAACTTCACAATTATTATATTGAAGAATACTAAAATGCTAATACATTTTTCGCCTATCGGCTCAATATGTAAACTATTTTAGCTATGCTAAAGTTACATGTTTAGTAAAGCTCCGTCACTTCAAGAAAAGAAAATATTTGAAAACCAATTCTTCCACCCCATGCTTTTTTAGTAATGCTTTGATAAATTAACTAAAAAAGCACCATCAGAGCCCACCAAACTTAGAAATAATAGTCAGTTATTTTATTTCTTTGTATAGGTATCTTTTTAATTATATGCCCTTTCAAGGAAGTGCGAATTTGCTATTGCACTTTTTTAATCCCTTATTGTTCGGGCTTCAAAAAATGGCAACTGCAAGCCTAAGATAAAGCAAAGAATTGAGATAATCCACTTTTATGCTAATTGACTATATGCGAATATTAATATAAAATAAAAGATTAAAATTATATTTGTATGTCATGCTCATTTGCTATTCGTTTCCTTTTTGCAGTGTATTAAAAAATAGTAGTAATAAATTATTAGTTAAGTGAAATCATCTTCCGTTTGCACATAGGTTGCAAACAGCCCATATAGTTTTGGTATATCAAATGCTGAACTATGATCTATCTTATTATTGTAATCATCCTTCTTGGGGGTAGTGCTTTTGTACTGGTGAATGATTTATCGCTCAGTATCGATACTATTACTAAACGCATAAGCATTACCTGGTTACGTGTTAACTTAAATATACTCCTAAAACTGATAATTATCAGTTGTGTGGTATTTGGGGCTATATGTACGGCTATTGTTGCTATTGCATTTAATAGTAATACAACGCAAAAGGACTGAATTTGTAAACTACTTTGATTATTCTAATAGTATTAAGGGTATTAAAACTTAATAAAACGGTTTCCTAAAGCCATTGAATATCAACATTGACTTTTTCAGAAAAACCATTGAATGATATTTTTAAAAAGTTAGTACTAGCAAAGAAGTAAATAAAAGGTAGGAATTTTATAGTTTATAAATTCATTTTCAACTTGATATATATTTTTATTTGGATTATAATTTATACCTTTATATAAAAAGTAATGTTATATATTTAAAATCATGACAAATTCTATTGATGATAAAATATTAGCTGGTTTTTACAAACAGTCTGCTGATAAAATTATTCAAATACTAGATAAGGTTAGAGAAGAGAGAGAAAAAAATTCAAGAAGGTGGATTTGGGAATTACTGCAGAATGCTAAGGATGTTAAGAATATATATGAAAGAGTTAGTATTGAAATTAAATTAGGTAATGAGATATTTGAATTTAAGCATAATGGAGATCCTTTTTCTGAAACTAATTTAATTAGTCTTATTCAGCAAGTAAGCTCAAAGCACATTAATGATGATGAAGAGGATATTACTGGATTTTTTGGAACAGGATTTATTAGTACTCATTTACTTTCTGAATTAATCAATATTAAAGGCTATATACATCGAGATGATGATACGTATCAATCCTTTAAATTAATTTTGGATAGACGTGCTGAAAGCTCCAAAGATTTGGTAAAGCTAATTTCGAACGCAATTGCGAAAATTAGAAATTTAGATAATGATATTGACTTTAAACTATGCCCTTCATATCCAAATGAAAGGAAAGAATTAAATTATGATACTGTATTTACTTATCCTCTCTATAATGATAAAAGTAAGAATGCCGCAAAAATGGGATTGGATGAATTTCTTTATACACTTCCAACTACAATGGTTTTTTTGCATAAAATTAAAAAAGTAACTATTGAAATTTTCGAAAATATTTTTTCCTTAGAATGTCAAATTTATCTATCAAAAGAAGAATATGAATATTTTAAAGTAACAATAAATGATAAAATTCATTATTTCATTTTATGGAAAAAGAATCCGGAAACAAAGTTGTTAATTGAAGTAAATAATTTCGATGAGATGGAAATTATCATTCCAAAATGGGATAGACCAGTACTATATAAAGATTTTCCATTAGTTGGAACTGAGAGATTTTATTTGCCTTTTTATGTAAATGGATTAAACTTTTTTCCAACTGAGCAAAGAGATGGGATTTTTATTAAAGGAGAAGATGATAAACAAAAATGTAATAGAAAAATTCTTGAATTTATAAGAGAGGAAGCTATAAATTTCACTGGTTGGTTAATAGAAAATAATGCAAAAAATTTATTTGTTTTAGCAAATACAAATAAACCTGAAATAATTACAATTCAAAATAATGAGACTAGTCAAGAAACAAAATTCTGGTTTCAGGAATTTCAATGTAAATGGAGGACCATACTTTGCAATTTAAATTTGGTTGAGACTGAAAATAATGGACTTAAAAAAATAGCTGAATGTAAATTCCCTCGTTCAAAGTACAAAGACACAATTGAAAATAATCTTAAGTTTTATGATTTAGCAAATACTTTTATTGGAAATGAATGTCTTCCCAAAAGAAATATTTATATATATTGGTTAGAATCTTTAGGTTTCAAAAGTGAAATTCATACATGGAATGTCCCAGATTTAATATTCAATGAAGATTCTCTTATATCCTATATTAGTCAATTCGAAAAGTTAGATGATTTAGAATTAGGCTCTAATTTAACTGTATCAACGGATATAAAAATAACTTTTTTAAATGAATTTTACATGTATTTAGTAAGAAACAATTGTTTTGATCTGCTTAATACTAGTCCAATCATTCCTAATCTAAATAATGAATTTGATTATTTAAGAAATTTATTTTGGGAAAATAAAGAAAAACAAATACCCGATATTATTCTTGATATAATTAAAAAGTTAAATGATGATTGGAGAAAATTAATCATTCACAGGAAAATAAATATTGAAACAATTTCTAAAAGAGAAAAAGGTTTATTGGAGGCATCATCTTTGATTAATGAAAAACTTTGTTATGAAAAGAAAAATGAAAGAGGGCATGTGATTAATGATTTTCTAGAAACAAGAGATTGTGAATTTATATTAATTAACATTTTGAGTCTAAGAATGTATAATGAAAATGATTGTTCTTTTAAAAACAATCTTTATGAATTTGCTGTAACATTTTTAAAATTCAAAAAAAATTATTTGATAGTATCTAATCTTGACGGTTTTTCATTTGATAAAGCAATAAGATTAATGATTAGATATATCAAC
>Ga0364874_10228_pt1 | contig 33226 bp, 27 predicted proteins | sample ExccelAu500001D4_2_FD_206922 | JGI IMG/M metagenome (GOLD analysis project Ga0364874, IMG submission 206922) | Enriched cells from Trout Bog Lake Hypolimnion, Wisconsin, USA - BchlTB.Aug07.5000.01.D4 | ecosystem: Environmental > Aquatic > Freshwater > Lake > Hypolimnion/Profundal zone | place... | reverse complement strand
GCGGAAGGGTCACGCAGCAGACATTATCATGAAACAACACGAAACTTCGGTCTTTTCCGCTAGTTCAGCGGTGTCGCAACAGAGGAAAAGCTTTTCATCCATTCGTGAATTGCTCCAGCATCAGACCGGAACTTTCATGATAAATCATTGTATTCGAGTTTTGCTGAATGGGTACACAATACCTTGGATGGCGGAAAGTGTTTTGATACCCTCCCTCCGGCCCGACAGAAAGATCCTGCTGCTAAAAAAAATCAACTATGGCTGTGGGTTCAGTTTTATTAAGAAACTCAGATATAAGAGAAGAAAGCATCATATTCCGATAATCCCCCTTGTCCTTCAATGCCCCATATTTATCAGCAAGAGCTTTTAGTACAGAGGAATACCGGCAAACAAGCGTATCACGGTCAATATGCTCTTCATAGACTGTATATCCGGCCAGCGTTGTTCCGCAGTCAGAAAATTGCGAAATCAGAGCATGAACCGAAACCATCAGATCCCTCATGCCATTGATCCGCAAGGATGTTTCAGATGTGAAATCATTATGATATTTCCGGGATTCATATATTTGTAAGGATATCTTTTTAGTCAGGGTGGTGCACTGATTCAATGCCCTCTGCTGTTCGTCAAATTTTTTATGATACAGATCCAGAGAAGAATTGAAACTTGAGATCAAAGCATCATATTGCGATATACCCTCAGATGTCACTGCGCCGATCCTATCAGGTATACGAGCAACGTCTGATAATGCCCCCTCAAGAAGCAGCTTCAAATCATCTTGCCGGGACAATTCGATTGTCGTAAGAAGCAGTATAGTCTTGAATTTTTTTGATATTGCGACAATAGTTTCAAAAAAAGCTTCAAACTCATGTATGCTGTCCTCAATTCCGAGAAGAAAAGAGTACATTGACTTTTTCTTCTCCAGAATCTCAAGAATATAATGGTCAAATGACATCTTCAGGTTTTCAAACTGCTGCGACAGCTCTTCCAGAACATCAGAACGGAGGGGTTGCGATATTTCAGGACATTCAAGAGTGAGCATACCCGAAAAAGCATCAAGAACCTGGGAAAAATCATTCAGAGAATGGTTCATTTCATTGCAGAAAACTTTGATGAAATCACAGGATTCATCAATCTTAAGATCTGCAAGGATACGATACACTTCAGAATCCGGTTCTTTTACAGAAGTCTGTGCTTCATCCAGGGAGAATAAAATTTTTTCTATATTTTGACGAACGAGATCTTCGTATTGAAACTTTTCAGTCACCTTGTTTAAAGAGGCATTCACAGAAGCAAGCATTCCATACTGTCCTAAAACTTCGCCGGAGAGACGGGAGAATTCTTTTCTCAATTGATCGAACAGGTCACGGGACAGACTGCCGATAATTGGCAGCTTGCTGTCATGGAGATCTTCAATCTCAAGCCGCATCTGTGAAAACTGTCCGACAGAATTGATGAGACTGTCCATTCGGTCGGTAATCGAAGCCGAAAGCGAGCTTCCCAGCTGAGACATTCTGGTCATCTCGCCTGAAATTGCAGCAAGAGCCTGGCCTGCGGTCCCTGCCTTTGCAGACATTATGATGGTATTTATCGAATATGTTTCAATTGAATCCAGCAGAACAACAATTGTATCTACGCTGGTGCGCAAGGACATCACCTTCACCAATGAATCATAAACATCAGAATGTACTATTGCATCGCTGACTCCAACGGTATGCGCACTTTCCAGCGCCAGGGTCAGATCATTCTCAGAAGGAGCAACAATATCGCCTATAAAACTGTTTTTACCCTTGCCCCCGGAAAAAAAATAATCCACAAACGGATCCATCATTTTTATAAATGCTGAAAGTTCCCGCACAGTATCAAGTACACTCCTGTTGATTTCAGCAAAAGATCCGCTTAATATCTGTTTGATTTCATTAAGTTCTGCATTTTTATTATTCATGATATTCATCCCAACCGCCATTCGAACTTGAGCATCAGGAGAAAAAATCTATATCCAGTTTTTTTGAAGAAGAAGTCCTCAGAGATTCTTCAGCCTCTATAATCATTCTGTCCCTGGAGTGATCCAATCTCTGAAGGAGGACTTCATGTGTACGCTGAAAATATATTATTTTTCGCGCATAATCGCCGCCGACACTGCAGGCAACAACCGGAATTTTTTCCATCTTCAGGAAATTGAGTACAAATTCAACATTCTGTTCCCCGACCGTTTTTTCAGAAGTTTTCAATGAAAGAACATTTCCTCCGCCGAAAACTTTTGCCTTTAACATCTCTCGTCTGACACCTGTTTTCAGCAAAGCATTGATAAGAATCTCCATTGCATTAATTCCGTAAAATGCAGCATCCGTCATCATGATATTCCGCGTATTGCTTCCATTATTTTGCTGCTCTGGAAGCATAAAATGGTTCATCCCGAAAAAAGGAGAGGAATCGGAATAGAAGCATACTGACACACATGAACCGAGAACGGTAGATACTATTATATCTTCGCATGAAACAATATAATCGCCGGGATTGAGCATTAAATGTTTTTTCCCGAATCGATTGTTTACTGTAAAACAGAGTCCGCCGGCTGTTCTGTTCGGCATACACTCTTTTACATATTTTGATGTTGCAAAATTTTTTATCACACCAGCAACCTTATTCTTTATTATTCCGAAATGTTGAATAATCTGATCTTTTCCTGTCAGTTTCATAAATCCTCATTGTGAAACGCGCACCGATTCCCCTGCTATAGCGTCCAATGGGAGTATGACATCGACAGCGCTCAGTTTGATCGCCTCTTTCGGCATACCGAATACAACACAGCTCTTCTCATCCTGAGCAATTGTATAGGCTCCTGCATCCTTCATCTCCTTCATTCCTTTTGCCCCGTCATCCCCCATTCCGGTCATAATTACGCCAACCGCGTTTTTACCCGCATAGGTTGCTCCAGAACGGAAGAGCACATCCACAGAAGGCCGATGCCTTGTAACCAGAGGACCGTCCTTGACCTCAACATAATAACGCGCACCGCTGCGTTTAAGAAGCGTATGAAAATTCCCCGGAGCAATAAGAGCCTGTCCTCGAAGCACACTGTCCCCGTTCTTCGCCTCTTTAACCGTTATACGACAGAGAGAATCAAGCCTCTCAGCGAAAGACCGTGTAAAATTTTCAGGCATATGCTGCACAATAACAATTCCCGCGACATCATGCGGCAATGCCTGGAGAAACAGGCTGAGGGCTTCAGTTCCACCGGTAGAAGCGCCGACAAGAATAACCTTTTCGGTAGTTTCAGTAAGAACGCTTTTTTTTACGGGAGGAAGAATAGCATCTGCGGAAATCTTCGGCTCAGTTCCGGTTGATATTGAAGCAGAAATCTTCTTAAGATTTGCCTGAGAAGCCCCCCTTACCGCATCAGCGATAAGAATGCGGGATTCTTCGAGAAACTGCTTCGTACCCATCTTGGGTTTAGTAATGATAGAAACAGCCCCATAGGATAATGCTTTAAACGCAGAATCAGACCCCTCTCCCGCCAGGCTTGAACATATAACAACAGGAATCGGATGCTGCGACATGATCCGGTGTAAAAAAGTAAGACCATCCATTCTCGGCATTTCTATATCCAGAATAATAACATCAGGGGTTTCTTTTTCAATCCGCTCTGCAGCATAGTAAGGATCAGAAGCAGTCGCCATGACTACGATATCTTCTTCCGCAGAAAGCGCATCGCTTATTGTCTGCCGGACAACGGCCGAATCATCCACAATCAGAACTTTGATTTTTGTATTGGTCATATCAAACCCTCATATGGAGCCGTATTTAATTCTTCGGACGTACGATATATGCCGCAGGAGCTACACCCTCAATCGGCAGCGGAAAACCCATCAGAGACTCAGAGTGTCCAACCAGAAGGTATCCGTTATCAGCAATCGCATTGCAGAGCTTCGAAGCCACTTTCAGCTGGGTTTCCCTATCAAAGTAAATCATGACATTTCTGCAAAACACAATATCGAATTTCTGTTCAAACGGATAATACTGATCCAGAAGATTTACCTGCATAAAGCGAACCTTCTCTCTGATTTCCGGAACAACCCGTATCAGTTCGGATTCCGAGTCCCTGCTGTGCATGAAAAAACGATGCGCATATGCAGGAATCTTCTGCAGAAAATGAGACGGATACACTCCTCGTGCAGCCTTGATTATTACATGTGATGAAATATCGGTTCCCGTTAACGTATATCTGAAATTCTGGATTTTATTTATACGTATAAATTCTTCAACTGCACATGCCGCAGAATAAATCTCTTCACCGCTTGAACATGCCGCGCTGAGGATACGAAGATCTCTCTGAACTCCGGATCCGTCACGCATCAGAGCCGGCAGCGCATTATGGATAAGAAATTCATAATGTGCCGGTTCCCTGAAAAAGCTTGTTTCGTGTGTGGAGACAAGATCAATAAAATGGAGGTATTCGCGCTTACCCTCGGCAGACTGGATAAACTCAAAATACTCGCCGAAACTCTTTGTTCCCGACGCTTTCAGCCTTTTCGCAAGACGCCCGGTGAGTAGCGCTTTTTTTGCCTCAGGCATCTTAATCCCTATCTCTTTTTCTATGAACGAGCTTATCTTTACCCGTTCCGGTTCAGACATTTCGGGAGAATGGGAACTAAGCGCTGAGAATCGTTCGAACATTCTGTCAGCTCTCCGGCCCGGTTGATTCCAGATCCGCGCTCAAAAGATCTTTGGCAAGGGAGAGATCATCATCAGAAAGAACCTTGTCCACATTAAGGATAAGCGTGAAATCCTTATCTGTTTTACCAATGGCATGTATAAGATCCAGATTAAGCTTCATCCCCACTTTCGGCGGAGGTTCAATCTGATTCGGTTCAAATACCCGAACGCCTTTGACCGCATCAACGAGAGCTCCGACAATAAGCGTTTCGCCGGCAGCAGCAGCTTCAACAATTATAATCGAAGTATTTTCGGTATACGGAGATTCTGCAATGCCGAACTTCCTGCGGAGATCCATTACCGGAACAACGCTTCCTCTAAGATTAAGAACCCCTGTCATATACGAAGGTGTCCCGGGGATAGGTGTTATCGGAATAAGAGATAACACCTCACGTGTTTTAAGAACGTCAAATGCAAACAATTTCGAATCGAGTATAAACGTCAGATACTGACTTCCGGCATTCTGATTATTTTCAGACATATCATTTCTCCGCAATTAATATCTTTCGAAATCGCCGTCTTCTGCGTCAGCCTTCCCCATTTCGATATGCACGCCTTTTCTCTGTCCCGTGCCGCTTGAGGGATGCGCGATTTCTTTTTCTGATGCGGTGAAAGATGATTTTCTGCTCACGCCGCCATGCCCGGAATTTGAAAGAGTGCGGGGAAGAATTCTAGAGTCCCGGTGATATACGGCAGAGCCGTCACGTTCCCCTGTTTTAAGAAAACGGACAGATCCTTTCATCTGCACGGTTTGAGACGCAAGTTCTTCAGCTGTAGCGGTTAATTCTTCTGCAGCAGAGGCATTCTGCTGCACAACAGTGTTAAGCTGCTGAATTGCGCTGTTAATCTGCTGAATACCATTTGCCTGTTCTCCGCTTGCAGCGTTTATTTCTGAGACAAGTTCAGCTGTCTTCTGAATATCAGGAACAAGCTTCGTCAGCATCTCCCCTGCCCGTTCAGCGATAGTTACACTGGAATTGGAAAGTTCGCTTATCTCGCTTGCAGCATTCTGAGATCTTTCTGCAAGCTTCTGAACTTCGCTGGCAACTACAGCAAAACCTTTGCCGTGGTCACCCGCACGCGCAGCTTCAATAGATGCATTAAGAGAAAGAAGATTTGTCTGACGCGCTATCTCCTGGATAATGGAAATCTTGTCTGCAATCTGCTTCATCGCCTTTACTGTCAGACTTACAGCTTCGCCACCCTCCCTTGCATCGCTTGCACTCTTGACCGCGATCTTTTCCGTCTGACTCGCATTGTCTGCATTCTGCCTGATGGTGGCGGTCATCTCTTCAAGTGAACTTGACACCTCCTCAACACTTGCAGCCTGTTCATTTGCTCCTTGCGAGAGCTGTTCAGAGGATGAAGAAATCTGCTCGGTTCCTGAAGCAACCTGATCAGAAGCGGTATCAACAACATTCAGAGCCTTGATGATGGACTGAACAAGAAGAAGACCCATGGTAATGGCAAATGCGAAAGCAAAAAAACAGACACCCAGCATAATGAAACTGCTGTGCGAAGCATTTACGACATTGGACTTATGTGAACTTTCAGCAAACTTTGTCTTCACATCTGTCATTTCGATAATGACTTTTTCGATATTCTCTGCCAGAGATTTTGCTTTGACGACTTCATCATTCATCTCCTTCACTTTGCCTTCTTTCTTAAAAACGACTACACTATCAAGCAGCGTATAATAGTCATTTACGTCCTTTTTGAAATCCGCGTATTTTTTCTTCCATTCATCGGTGGTCAGATCTTCTTCAAAATCTGCAATCTGAACTTTTATATCAGCAGCATATTCCTGAATCTGGCGCCCTTCCGTATCAATGGCTGCCTCATTTGCCGCTGCCATCAGTCTATATACATAAATCCGGGAACCCTGGAAATCATGTGTCATTTTCAAAAGAACAGTTATAGGTTTCGTACATTTTTCAAAAAGATAGTCTTCATTGCTTGCCATTGAGTTAAGGTTAATAATTCCGAAAATTCCAATTAAAAGAGAGACGCACGCCGCAGCCACAAATCCAGTCAGTAATTTTGCGCGAATTCCCAATTTCATACCGTTTCCTCCGTATTTTTTATAACATCCGCCCATCCCGAGCGGAATGCAGAATCAGAATTGTCTCATCCTCCGTCATACAGCGCTGATTTCTCTGCAGCTTTCAGATCTGCAATTTCAGTTTGTGCAATAATCTGCTGCAGATCAAGAATCAAAGCAATAGACCCGTCTCCGAGTATTGATGCTCCGGAAAACATTACGGCATTTTTCACTCCTTTCCCGAGAGGCTTGATCACCGTCTGGCAATGACCGATAACTTTATCGACCAGAAATCCTATAGTATTTCCTTCATATTCTGTTACCACAATCTGGGGATACGGGGAAGCGCTGTCTGAAACACTGAAGGTATTCCGCAGATTGACAAAGGGGACATAGCTGTCACGGATACGGACCAGCCTGTTAACAGATATCTCATCTGCCTTATCGTCAAATGCAATGCATTCCCGGACAAGCGAAAGGTTGAATATGTACGGCTGCCGGCCCACTTCACACATAAACCCGTCAATAATTGCAAGAGTAAGCGGAATCGTCAGCGATATAGTTGTACCCTTGTCCTTTTCAGTAACAATGCCGATTGAACCGCGTAATTTTTCGAGATTCTTCTTCACAACATCCATCCCGACGCCGCGTCCGGAAATATCCGTAGCCTGTACGGCGGTGGAAAAACCCGGTGCAAATATAAGCTGATAGATTTCCGCATCATCTGCATCCGGAGATATTGTCATGCCCCGGGCGATAGCCGCGGAAAGAATCTTCTCTTTATTGAGTCCTGCCCCGTCATCCTGTATACGGATCCGCACATTCGCACCGGAATATTCTGCGGAAAGAGAGATCAGTCCCTCCCTCTCCTTTCCCTTTCCAGTGCGGACATCAGGCATCTCTATTGCATGGTCAGCAGCATTACGGATTATATGCATAAGGGGATCCCGAAGTTCTTCGATGACATTCTTATCAAGTTCAGTTTCCCCGCCTTCGGAAACAAGACGGATCTGTTTGCCGAGAGTTTTGGAAAGATCGTGAACAAGACGATTAAAACTTGAGAATGTTTCAGATAGAGGAACCATCCGGACGCTCATGGTTATATCGCGAAGATCCGCTGTCAGCCGGCCAAGGCTCTCAGAAATCGATATGAATTCAGGCAATCGCTCTCTGTTTGATTCCTGCACAAGCCTGGCATGCAGAGTCACCATCTCGCCTACCAGATTTACAAGGTTATCAAGCTTTTCATTCTTTACACGTATTGATGTCGCATCGACACGTCGCCGCTCGACTGCAGGCATTTTTTTCAGAGAGCCCCCCTGTTCTGTTGGAGAAATATCTGTTTTCTTCTCTATGATAATCTTCGCATAATCTTCGACAAAAATAAAAACAGAACGTATATCCTCTACTGGGCTTCCGGAAACAATATCCATTTTCCATGAAAGATAGCACTGTTCAGGATCAAACTCTTCAAGGAACGGAATATCATTCAAAACAGCATTCACCGTAAGCTGCCCCAGAGAGGAAAGATCTGCAAGAAGAGGATGCGCTTTTACTCCCCGTAAAAAAATATTCCGGTCCGGAATAAACGTTATATGGTATGGTACTGCAGCTCCGCTCTGTTTCTTTTCAATAGCTGTCACCGGTTCAGGCATACCTGTTGCTTTTTGAGTGATCCCCGATATACGTGAAAGTTTTGAAAGAAGTAACGTTCGTTTTTCCAGCTCTTCGCTTGAATCCTTTTTTAAAAGCATCTCACGGATACAATCCTTTGCTGTCAGCGTAAGTTCGATTATTTCAGGAGTAACAGAAAGTGTTCCTTTCCGTATTGCATCAAATGTTGTTTCGATATCATGTGTAAAATGGGACACATCTTCAAACCCGAACATTGCAGCCGAACCCTTGATGGTATGCATCGCTCTGAATATCGAATCAATAAGATCCTTACGGTCAGGGGATGCTTCCAGCTCAAGCAAAGGGGCCTCGATATCGCGAAGCAGATCCATGGCTTCTTCTATAAAGAGTTCACTGTGCAGCTCAAAGCCCATAGTTCACCCCCTTCGACTGTATCTCCGCCGATAAAAAGCCCGCTCGTATAAGAAAGTCTGAAACGGGATGTCCTTCAGGGAGCTTGGAGAAAAAAAGCTTTTTATTTTCTCTTTCCATTGTCCTGCTGAACGACACAAGAAGCTCTACATACGACAGGTCCATCTCCTGTATTCCGGACATATCAATATGGCATTCAGAACAGTTCCCGTTCACAATCGTCAGAAAGAAAGCTTTTGCTTTTTCAGCATTTTGGAGAGATGCGCTGCCGATCAGTTCAAGAAAAAATATCGAACCTGTTTTTCTGCAGATAATACGTGCCATAGAATTATCCTATCAGGCGTTTAATAGCACTGATAATAGCTTCAGGAGGGAAAGGCTTCACGATCCAGGCAGTAGCTCCGGCATCTTTACCTTTCTGTTTCATCTCCGGCTGAGATTCTGTAGTAAGAATAATAATAGGAATTGTTTTAAAAGCAGGTTTTCCTGTCCGCACAGCTTGAACGAAATCTATGCCGTTCATTTCCGGCATATTGATATCAGTGATAACGAGTTTTGTCAGAGGCTGCAAAGCACTGAGCGCTTCTTTGCCGTTCCCCGCTTCAATCACCTCATATCCGGCATTTTCCAGAACATACCGCATCGACGACCTGATAGACACTGAATCATCGACAATCAAAATCTGAGAACCCATAAACTTCCTCCGTGAACTATATACTATATGAAGGGATCCCTTCCTTCCAAAACGGTAGTTTCCGATCAACTCCTCTTTGACAGATTAATATTGTTTATGATTAATACCTCAGTTTTTGAATATTTCAATTATTTAATCTATTTTATACGATAAAACAGAGTATTTTTAAATCGTAGCGTATTGGTAATAATTGCACTGAACAACCCTTCTCCATGCTGATTCCGCTTTTCAGTATGTTTCTAACATTTATAGCGAATTCTGGCATACGGCAGCTGCAGGCAGGGTCGGGTTTTCTGCTTGATCAATTTCTGCTTTGCAACGTACTCTTCTACCCTGATGCTTTGATCTGTACTTTGCTCTTATTTCTCCGGTTACAGGTCGCACAAAGCAGTATATAAATCAGCATATGTATCTGCCGGAAAACATTGAGCATTCTCCGCCAGTTCTGAATCGCTACCGCCTATATAGGAATATACGAATGAAAAAAGTTTTATTATGGTTCAGGATCATCCGGCCTGGAACGATTACAGCCAGCTTGTCGCCTGTTATTATTGGTCTTGCAGCAGCTTCATCGCATTGCAGAATAAAGATTGCAATAGCTGTTATTACTTTTGTTTCAGCATCTTCATTGCAAATTTTAGCAAATCTTATCAATGACTATTATGATTTCAGAAAAGGACTGGATAAGGCTGGGAGATTAGGCCCGAAACGGGCATTAGCAGAAGGGGAAGTCACTGAAAATGAAATGGTGAAGGCAATCTTGATTACTGCCGGCGCTGCAATAATCACAGGCCTCTATCTTGTTTTTATCGGGGGAATTCCAGTTCTATTAGTCGGGTGCTCTGGTCTTCTCTTTGCCTGGCTTTATACGGCAACATCTTTCTCTCTTAGCTACCTGGGCATCGCTGACATCATCGTGTTTATCTACTTCGGACCGGTGTCTGCATGTGGAACTGCATATCTTCAAACAGGCCATTTCCTTATGTCTTCATTATGGCCGGGGGTGATTACCGGTTTCATTTCAATGGCTGTACTGACCGTTAACAATATCCGGGATATTGAAAGCGATAGTAGATTAAAAAAGAAGAGTCCTGTTGTGCGGTTTGGCATCTGGTTCGGCCGTATTGAATTCCTAATGCTCTATCTTCTCGCAATTCCATGTCTTATGACCGCAGAGACGGGAATACTTCCTTATGCTATTGTACCCGCTGGTGTGGCATTATTTATTTTTGTACTCTGCTCGAAAGGGCGGGAATTCAATAGACTTCTTATTCTAACTGGACTTTCAAATCTTCTGTTCGCAGTGCTCTATGTTCTCGACCGCATAATCTGGATTCACGCTTTTTTTGCGAAAATCGGCTTTCTGTCTGCATGGAGTTGCAGATAATGTCAGCTTCCACTTGCCATCGGATTTTCAATTCCGTTTCTGCATATAAACAGGTCACAAGAATATCAATTTGATGTGCTGCCGGTTTTTTCTGATATTATGGGCACTTTGAATCACTTCTTTTCTTTATCCGAAAATGGAAAAGAAGTGATTTCATTGACGTTTGCATACAAGGGCAGCTGTAAAAACATGGTTTTCCGAACCGCCCTTATTTAAGAATAAGCATTACACCCATTGAAAGAGTCATTATAAAAAATATCGGCTGCAGTACCTTTTCAAGCTTTTTCTTATCTATGTATTTCAGAAGCACCGGGCCGATAAAAGCCCCTGGAACTGTACCGGATGCCAGCAGCCCGACAAGCTTCCAATCTACATTGCCAATACTAAGGTGTGCAATAAATCCTGTGACTGCAACACCCAGAAGGACAAATATTGACGTTCCCACAGTTTCAAGTGCAGAGCTTCCCATAATAACAAGCCCCGCAACAATTGCACCGCCGCCGCTCAAACCGATAAGCCCGGACATCCCTCCCCCGAGCAGGCCGAAGCAGACCGCTTTAATAATATCTTTTTTAGTTTTATTACCCTTATCCGCTTCATCCACTCTGTTTTTTTTTCTTAACTTTGAAACAAGCATACAAACTGATAAAACCACAAGAGCAATGCCTGTAAGTTTATTATATACACCCTTTGGCAGCAATCCTGAACAGAATGAACCGGTTATCGAGCCTATCAATCCCCCGATGAGCATTGTAAGCCCGAAACGGAAATTTACGTTTCCTGCTTTCCAATGACTGAACGACCCCGTTGCAGTTGTCGGTATTGTTGTTGCAAGTGATGTGGAAACGGCAATTGAAGGCGGAATATTAAAGAAGGCCGTCAAAACGCCTACATACACAGCCCCTCCGCCTCCTCCAAGAGAAATAACCAGCAAGCCGACCAGGAAACCTACAATAGGCAATGCAATATAGTGAAACACTCTCAAATACCTCCCGTACGCATAGTTGAAATCAAGCTTCTTCAGGCAGAACAAATCCATGCACAGGAACAATATCCCTGGACAGATAAAAGATTAAGAAATCGTACGACTATCAAGCACATATCCGTTCCCGGATACAGCGGAAACAATATTAATTGCATGACGCAAAACAACCAAGGCATAACTTATTACAATCGTTTAAAACTAATCATATTAGTTTGTCAACACCTAAATCCGTATAATTACGGGAATTACATTCCGGCATTGAAATCATAATGAATTGTGACAACCGGTGATTTTCTATTCGCCAGTTTGAGGAGGGTGAGCTGCGAGATGGTGTGCATTCGTTCCCGCGACCGGGCGGATGCCGCTTATAATAATGCAGATGGCTTCTTCCCGCTTTCTACCTGATGATCGCGGATATGGGCGATGAGTTCCTTCATTAAATACTCAAAGCTCATGTCTACGCTCGCCTTGGTTGACTTAAAAAAACCACCGTCCCCCATATAAACGAATCCGAAAAGGAAGACGCGGATACCCCTGGCTATATGGAGTGCCTCCTTTTCATTGTAGCCGTAGGGTTCCATCAGCCTTTCCAGCGTTTGGGTCAGGAGGGCGCCATGCTGAATCCTTTCGGCCTGGCTCAGGAGAGAGTTTTGAATGAAAGCCTTATACAGTTGCGGCTTCATTTTCGCAAATTTACGATAGGCGTAAGCCATCGCAAGGATGGCTTCATCTCCGGACTTACCGACGACCGCGTTCCGGCACGCTTCCCCGAGAAGCTGCATGCTCTTCGCCGTCAAGCTGGAGCGCAGGTCATTAATGCTGCCTATATGGTTATAAAGAGAAGCACTCTTGATTCCAAGTTCCTTTGCCAGACGGCTAAGGGTCATTTCATCGAGGCCGACCGTCTCGATCAGCTCGGCGGCTTTTTCAATCACTAGGTCTCGGTTCAGCTGGCCTTTTACAAACACACCACGACTCCTTGTTGTTGGTAAACGGGATAATTATGCAATGTAGCAGAATCTTGAAAATCACATATCGAAAAGCTGACAAATCCTTCTCATAAACGATGGTCTTGAGAAAATTATACGAGCAATCTCAAAAGAAAATGTAACACAGACCAAGCCGGTACTCCGGCGCAACGCACAGCCGCTATATGAAACGGCAGATAAATATTCAACTGCCAATGATCGGCATAGAATGTATATATTGTTTTTCAGCTGTCTGACTCAACATGAAAGCAGCTATATCTTCTCGAGAAATAGAGAATCCTATCTTATGATCCCCAAAAGAAACTTTAACGTTGTCTGTTGCAATCATATTTTTCGGAGCTAGAATCCGAACAATTGTCCAATCTAATCCGGAGGATTTAACGATTTCTCCAGTCGCAATTATTTCCTTATACGCTTTTAGGAAAAGCAATCTCACCATTATCCCGGGAACAATTGTCAGGAAAGATTTCTTATCTTTCTCAAATTTGACGCTTGGCGTAGCAAGTGTAATAAATCGGGATATTTCACATTCTTTCATTGCCTTGGTAATATTCACATCTCCATCCAGAAGCGGAGAACCTTCATAGTTTCTTGTCAAAGGCAGACCTAATGTGCTGATTACCACATCAGAATTGAAAATTGAACTTTTGATTTCCGGAAAGTCGGAAAGCTCTCCTTTCAGTAAGAGGAGATTTTTATCAGAAAATTCTATTTTAGCCGGATTCCGAAGATAAGCTTTAACAGTAAACCCTTTCCCAGTGCTTGTTTTATGACAAATTGACCAATTGCACCACTGCCGTCAAATACGGTTATAGTCATTTTCCTCTCCATCAAATATATTTGAGCCGTTTTGATTATTAATACATGAGAATATTATCGGTTTGGAGTACTTTTATAAATGAGGCAATATGACAGTTCAATATCAGTTTATTTAATCGGCAGCAATGGTGCTCTGACTTTGGGTGGATCGCCAATTGCTTCAGGAAATAATTCATACGGTCTGACCTTTGACCCGAATGGAAATTATATTTATACTGTAAATTGCGATTCAACAAACGGTAATTCCATTTCTGAATATTCAATAGGAAGTAATGGTACATTAACGGCATTAGCGTCCAGTCCATTCTCACTGACAAATAGTGAAAATATCTTTCTGCTAACGGTTGGCAAAAACTGATCTAATGCACTTTGTTTTGTGCCGGTGTCGCTTCACTCTGATACTGATCAGAAAGGAAAATTGAAAGGATCTTCATCTGCAAATTTCAAGAGCACTTTCCTCTATCAGTTCACTTCTATTAATTAAAATCATACATGGTCGCATCCAACCTGAGTAAGTATTTTTTTACGTTCATTGAATCTGCATACTTGTCAGGATCTTGAGTTGCGAATATTTTTCATCCTCTACTCTGTATGAATTCCGTTGAATTATCCGTATCTTTTTCAATAAAAGGGATGAAGAGGAAGCGAATGTTTCATCAATGTAACGTTTGCTTTAATTTTGTCGTTTAACTTTATTGATTACGATACCGTGTTACATCTCTGTTAAATAGAATTGGAAATACGGTAAATTGACTTCTTACCTCTTGACGGATCAAGGCATTACTGTTTTCTTTACTACATCAGTTGATCAGGTCAATAAATTGAATAAAACACTTTATTGATCATCGCTGTGCGAATCATGAAATGTGAATAAACTGAAGTGTCCCGGTTCAGTTCTCATAGCATTTTATATTCGCATCCGATTTCTGAAATGATAAGGAGGTAGATGTTATGGCAGAGAAACAGGTTGAAATGAAAAAAACTTTGGGTCTGACAGGTGTAACAGTTAATGCAATGGCGTTGATAGCGCCGGGCGCTTTTCTGTGGCTTACATATCAGATGCAGGCATCGCAGGTTGATTTGGCAGGAAATACTACAGCAATGGATATGTTCTCGGGACTGATTCTTGCGCTTGTTATAGCGTTCCTTACAGCGATATCGTATGCAAAACTTTCAGAGTTATATCCTGAAGCAGGGACCGGAAGCTCATACTATTTTACTGAACAGGCTGTCCTCAATGAAAAGCGTTTTTCAGGCTTTTCTAAGATAGCGAAGTATATTGTCGGCTGGTTTTCACACCTTTATTACTGGGTGTATCCCGGTGTAATGGTTGCAATGATGGCTACGCTTATCAGCTATATTGCAGGTCAGTTCGGCGTAAATCTGTCGCTTCCGGTACAGGCGGTTATCGCTGTTGCGTTTTCATTTTTCATCGGTGCTATAGCGTACCGGGGAATTAATGGATCGACCATGACAAGCATTGTGATCAACGTTATTCAGATTGTAACGCTTGTCTTTGTCTCGATTCTAGCAATCGTCTATCGCGTCACAAATCCGCAGCACGTAACATTTGTGCACCATAACGCATTGTCTGTTATCGCACCGCATAGTCTGTCCAACATTCTGTTTCAGTGTACTATTGCAATTCTTCTTCTTGTTGGATTTGAGTCTGCAACGGCTCTCAGTGCTGAAGCTAAGTCCTCAAAACATGTGAGCCGTGGAGTTATCATCTCTCTGGTTCTTCAGGGGCTGGTTTTTTATATCTTTGAATATTTTGGTGCGAATTTCTGGTTGAATACCAGCTATACTCAGATAGTAAAAGATCCGAAGGGTGTTGCGTCTACAGTGAATGGAATTGCTGCTGCTGCCGCTTCAGCAGCACCCATCGGTGATATGGTGAAAAATCTTGGGGATGTCCTTCTTGGTAATACAGGGTTCATCCTTATGATTGTTGTAGCTATATCAGTTGCGATCGCTGTCATCGGGACGACTCTGGCCTGCATGAATACAGGTGTTCGCGTAACATATGCAATGGCGAAGGATAAAGAGGTTCCGAGTTTCCTCGGTGCTATGCACCCGAAGCATGTGACGCCGCATCAGGCTGTTTGGACTATTACGATCATCTCGGCATTGATCGGAGCGTTTGGCGTTCTGTCAGTGAAGAATCTGACTGCAATAACGTTTCTTTCGAATATCGGGACATTCGCTCTCTATGGGCTGACTAATATTGTAGCACTTGTTGCGTTCCTGCGTCACCCAAAGAGAAACCCTCTTACGCATGTTGCAGTACCTGTTTTGGGATTTGTGGCCAATATAGGTATGCTTCTTGCTGTGATCTATCTTGGAATTCTCGGCGGAGGAGATACCAAGGCTGCGGCTCTTATGGCGATCATTGCAACAGCAGCGTGGATTGCAATCGGTGTCGTATATGTTATAGTACGCAAGAAACCTGAATAGTTCCGGAAGATCTACCGGGTGATCCGGAAACTGAACGTACCATGCGGCAGACCTATTTCGGGTCTGCCGCTCGTAGTGAGTCGAAACAGCTTCCACGAACACTCGGTTATTTTGGAAAGATCTTTTCGGTTAAGGAGGTCTCACGTATGATGGATTTTACGCTTCAGAAGAATATTGACAACAGTGTACTCCGGGTTAATGGAATTTCCGATATGGGGTGTGTGCGTACCAACAATGAAGATTACTATGGTTTTTACGTTCCTCCGGATCCCGCGATTATGACGAAGTTCGGAAGCCTTTTTGCTGTTGCCGACGGTGTAGGAGGAAATGCCGCAGGTGAGGTTGCCAGCGCGGAAGCAGTGAATGTTATGCTTCAGGAGTTCTATTTTGGTGATCATACAGAAAAGATCCCGAATAGATTAAAGAATGTTTTTCGGCATACAGCACTGCATATCTATGACCTTGCAACATCCGATCCTTCAGTTAGAAATATGAAATGCACACTGTCGACTCTTCTGCTTCGTCATGACAGATTTTATATCGCACATGTCGGAGATTCTAAAATTTTTCTATTCCGCGACGGGAAAGCCGTGCAGCTGACAAAAGATCATAGCATGGTTGGAAAAATGGTCAGGCTCGGCCTTATCACTCCGGAGGATGCGAGAGTACACCCGAACAAAAACGTGCTTCTACAGGCTGTCGGTGACGGACCCATGCTTGTTCCCGATTTTTACGCCGGCGTAGTCAAAGAAGGTGATCTGTTCTGTCTTCTTACTGATGGAATTCTAGAACATCTCACTCCGGAGGAAATGCACTTGTTTATTGATGCGCATGGTTTTGAAATAAGCGGAATGACAGATATGGTATCAGAGATAAAGTCACGGGGCGGGTTTGACAATATGACCATTGTGACTGTTAAAGTGGACAAAATCCCTGTCTGAATAACTGATTGTTCCGGTTCCTTACTTTGCAGATATAAACTCTATAACCAGGTGGTATGATATGACAAAGATAGAATGTATTCTCAGGCCGAACAAGATCAAAGAAGTCACTGATGCAATGGCAAAATTCGGGATTCACGGGATGACTGTTACAGAGGTCATCGGATGCGGTCTCCAGAAAGGGCATATTGACAATGAATCGCTCGATAACTGGAACACAGAGCTTAACATCAATCTTCTTCCCAAGACCAAGGTGGAAATGGTTGTCGCTGACGGAATGGTTGACGGCATCATCAGCGAGATAATCAGAATATGCCAGACCGGAGGAATCGGCGATGGGAAAATATTCACATCGCCGGTCAGCAACGCCATCAGGATCCGCACCGGGGAAACAGGGGAAAGCGCGATCTAGCGGTGTTTGAAAAGAAGAACAACTGCTGCAAGAACAGCGGCTGCAAAAACTGAAATAATGATGATCTTCCAATTGTTCTGCTGTGATGGAAGAACAATTGTCAGAGGAGGATCTTTTTCATTGATCCACTTCAGGTCAACGGTTTCAGGATGGCAAAGTTCATTTGCCATCTCTGAAGCTGAAGCATATCGTTCATTCTTACGTCTTCTCAGCGCTTTCCGTATAACACTCCATACAGCAGGCGAAACATCCTTCAGTCCATCAAAAGACGAAATGGGTTTTGGATCTGCTGTCATATGCTGATACATTATTGTAAGAGGATTGTCTCCAGTGAAAGGAGGCGTTCCGGTGATGAGAGAATATGCGAGGCAGCCGATTGCATAAATGTCGCTTTGCGGACCTCCTCTTTCGCCTTTGATCTGCTCTGGAGCCATATATTCCGGTGTTCCCATCAGCCCGGAAAAGCCCCTGTAGGTAACGCGAGGAGCTCCCTCCATTCCGGCAATACCGAAATCTATGATTTTGACATGCCCGTCAATTCCAAGAAGAAGGTTTTCCGGTTTCAGATCACGATGATAAATCCCTTTCTGATGGCAATACTGAAGTGCGTTCAAGAGATTAATCAGAATATCAACTGTCTGATCAATGGGAAAACGTCCCCTGTCGGCAAGAGCTTTCGCCAGAGACTCCCCTTCAAAATATTTTATTACAAGATATGAAGGATTTCCTTCTGAGATTTCAAGCGTTTTGGGAAGATCCGGATGATCAAGCATTTTGCCGATTTCCATCTCCCTACGAAAGCGTTCATATGTAGCTGGATCTCCGAGTTTATTGATGTCCGGAATTTTGATAACAACTTTCTGACCTGTTTCAATGCTCTCGGCGAGGAAAGCCCCGGCAAAGCCCCCTTGTCCAAGATGTTCTATAATAGTGTATTTTTTTTCAAACACTGACCCTGCTTCAGGCATGCTGATTCCCCTTTCTATTGATAGGATATTGATTGAACCATGCTTTCCAGAAATCAAGAGAAAAATATGTTAATCAATAAATTAACAAGATCGTAACAGCATAGTGAATGTTAAACGACATTATCCATATCAATTGATACGGTCAAGACGACCGGCAACTTTTTCAATTTATGGGCACGCTGAATAATTTTTCAATACAGCTTTCCGTATTTCCTGTTGACGGCAGTAAGATCCTCATCCTGCACTATACCTTTTTCAGAGCGGTTCATAAAATAAATGATACCATCTCGCGCGGGAGGCACGAACTTAAAAGGGAAATGCATGATTTCCCATTTCTATCGCTTTATTCTCCGCGGCTCCGTGCAAAAACTGTATTTTTCTTTTCGTTAACTGCCCTAAAGTGCCGTGCATTATGCCATTACAGGAAACAGCTTACCCCGCTGATGCTCATTAATAACCGAATTATTTTTATGATCGGCTTCCGCTATCAGCTTTTTATGCCATTTCTCCGCACGATTTTATAAAGGCTTTTTTCCTGTCACTATTCTCATCGGTGGAAATGTTTTGAATAGAAGTTCAGATCGTCGGACGTTTTTCCAGCCCAATCCGCAGAATATCTGAAGATATTCTGCGGTACAATGAACATCAAGCAGGGCAATTTTTCCTTCAGGTTTTAATACCCGTGCTATTTCTTTGAGGGTTTGAACGCGGCCTTTTTTGTCCCGTACATTGTGAATTGCTAAACTTGAAATCACAACATCAATAGAGTTGTCAGCAAAAGGGAGCTTGCGCATATCTCCGGTCTTGACCTCAATTTTGTCTGCCACTCCTTCTATACGTGCATTCATCAATGTCATTGCAGAATCATTTCCGGACAGGTCTATACTGCGCCACAGATCAATTCCGATAACTTTACCGCTAGTTATACGCTTTGCAGCAGCATTAAGTAATAAACCGCGGCCGCAGCCCACATCTAAAACTTTTTCTGTTCCTGCCAATTGCAGCGATTCAATTAAGATATCTCGTAATATCAGTTTACCAACCTTGCTCCCCCACATCATCAATCCTGCATTCATTAAAAATAGTATTCCTAAAATAAACAGCATTAATGTCATCGCTATTATCTTTATCGATGATACAGTCGGTGTTATAGTAACTAAAATCAGAATACCGGCTAAAATCAGAATTATTCCTGCTGCTGTTGACAAGGTAACAATCGGCGGGGCATCAATCCCATAATTGCCGCTTTTTTTTACAGATTTTTTCATATTCCACCATTGCAAATATATCTTAACAATCCATCTCGGTATAAAAGACGAAACATTAGACATTCTATTGCACCACGTGACCAAAGAGGTGCAATTTAAAAATCATGCATTCTAATATTGCTCATATCTAAAGGCATTTTAGAATGGAAACCATTATAGTGTTATTTCGATTACACGCAGCACTGTTGAAGAGAAGATTACCAGGAATGTAGTTTGTATCTCAATGCGTACTTTCCTGTTATTTTAAAAATTTGAAAAAGTGATTGTCAATTATCAATTAAATAGTTATTATGGCAATAATTACAGAGGTAACCTATGGCTAGCAGCGAGAAACTCCCAGACCTTGAGACTGTCCTGATATATCAGCTGTATAGAATAGGACGTGTTTTGAGATCGCATCACCAGAATATGCTCGATGATAAGGCGCCGGACTTCTCCCCTGAGCAGTTTTTCCTGCTGTATCGTCTTTTCCGCAGAGATGGACAGACACAGCGGGAGCTTGCGGACAAAACTCTTAACGACCATCCCAATATAACCAGAATGATCGACAAACTGGAAATGAACGGCTATGTTGTCAGGGCGCCAGATAAAGAAGATCGAAGAACCTTCAATATCATGCTTACAAACAAGGCAAAGAAATTATTTGAACAGTCCATCCCTCTCATTGAAGGAGAAAGGAAGAAGCTTCTTTCTGGAATCACGGCGGAGGATGAAAAAGCGGTGAGAAAGGTGCTGGCACAGATAGAGAAAAACATCGGATAATTTTTTTGAGCATATAGTTGCCTTGATAATCATTGTCAATACAACAATGATTATCAAAAAGGAAAGATGAAACTCAATGTGATGTGTCTTCAATATCAAGAATTAAAGGTACTCGCGATAGGAGACACTACCAGAATGAATACTTCAATGTTCAGGAACACTTAGGGAAGAGATAATTCTCTTCCGGCATTTTACATAGCGCTTAAGCGCATAAGGAGGAATCGATGGAAAAAATCGTCGGTTTTCTTATGAGACGAAAACATCTCGTAAGTCTTGTAGTAGTTTTAATTATTATCTGCGGAATCATTGCAGTTGCGCATACAAACCGGGAGTCAATTCCGCAGCTGAATCTTGATATGGTGACTATCACCACTATCTACCCCGGAGCTTCGCCAAGCGACGCGGAAGAGCTTATATCCATACCTATCGAGAAAAAACTCAGGAAAGTCGGCGATCTCGACAAGGTGAGATCTTACAATGTGGAAAACGTATCTGTCATTGTTATCTACATCGAAGATAACGCAAAAGACAAAAAGAAGGTTGTTCAGGACATTAAAGATGCAGTTGAACAGGTGGACAATCTACCGTCAAGAGCTGAAAAGCCCGTTGTAAAAGAGATCACCACCGACAATACCGAGCTGATAAGCATCGCTTTTACCGGCAAAACACCGGATGTGGACTATTCCCGTCTCCGTGAATTCGCAAACCGTTCCGAGAATTTTTTCTACAAATTCAAAGGTGTCGGTGAAATAGAAAAATACGGGTATTTCGACCGTGAGTATCTTGTCGAAGTAAATCCTGATGCCCTTGAAAAATACCGTCTTGGCATGAACTCCATTGTTGGAACTCTTGCTGCTCGAAACGTAGATTACCCGGGCGGTCCACTTCGCATCGGTCAAAAAGAGTTTGTTCTCAGAACAAAGGGGCAGTTCAAAGATGCCGAAGATGTGCGAAATACCGTTATTATGAGCAATGATTTCGGACATGCAACCCGGATCAGAGATGTCGCAAAAGTCACTGACACGTTCAAAGAAGCGGATGAATACAGACGCTTCAACGGTCAGCAGGCAATAATCTACACGCTTTATAAAAAACGCAGTGCTGATGAAATCGAACTGGCAGGCAGGATAAAAGAAGGAATTAAAAAATACACCATCCCCGGTTTTGATGATGTGAAAATAACTGCTTTTAATGATAAGAGCAAAACAACAAGCTCCCGTATCTCCTCAGTTCTGGAAGAAGCTGCTATCGGATTTACAATTCTCGGCCTCTTCATGGTTCTGCTTCTTGGATCACGAATGTCGCATATCGTCCTCGCAGGAATTCCTGTTTCATTCATGGTCACGTTCTTTGTGATGAACTATCTCGGCATAACCTTCAACATTGTGAGCCTTTTCGGCATGATTATGGTACTCGGTATGATTGTTGATTTCAGCATTGTCGTTGCAGAAAACAGTCACAGGTACATGGAACAGGGTGTTAAACGGGCGACGTCAATCGAACGGGGTACAGGAGAGGTTTTCTGGGCCGTAACAACAACACTGATATGTATTGTCGCTGCGTTTATGCCCCTCCTCCTCGTATCCGGAATGATCGGTAAATTTGTAAGAGCAATCCCTATCGTCATCATTACTGCATTGATTGCGTCGTGGTTTATCTCTATGTTCTTTCTTCCCACATATCTCTATGTCTTTCTGCCCGATACGCATTCATCATTAAAGAAAGACCAACCAATTCCCATACGGATAATCGGCTTCCTCACTCGATGCTTCAGCACGGCTATCCCTGGTATGTCCAAAAAAAACAAGAAGGCAAATCCATCAGCAAAAAAACATGTTCAGCAAGACACGGAATGGTTCGTAGCATTCCAAAAGAAATATAAATTATTTGTTACTCTGGCTGTACGGCACCGGTATGTGACAGTGGGGATTCTCTGCGTTCTCCTCGTGATTTCATTGTCGCTTATACCAGCAATCGGATTTAAATTCCTCACAAACGGCGGCGAAGAGGAGATTCGACTTACAGTAAAACTTCCTCACGAAACGAATCTTGCCGCTAATCTTGATGAGATGAAAAAGTTTGAAGGCATCATTATGACAATACCAAGCCAGGAACTTGTAGCGCTTCACACCTGGGTCGGAGAAGAGTGGTCAAGCGAACTTGATCCCAAACCGGGAAAAGCAACGTACAAAACTACATTCGAGATACATCTTCCTCCCGAGAAAGAGAGAAAAAGAACAGCGGAGACAATCAGCACTGAACTTCGGGAGAAAATCGCAACTGCGAAGGATAAAGGAATTTTATCCAAAGATATGACCGTCAAGAGCGAGCTTGTATTTCTCGGACCTCCAGTCGGCAAACCCGTGAATGTTGAGATCAGCGGCGATGACTATGGGGTCATGAAAAAAATTGCGAAAGAATATTCTGACTATCTTGAAACAATTCACGGAGTCAGTGATATCGCAATTGATCTTGAAGAAGGTAAGACAGAGTTTCGTTATGGCGTCAATGAGGAAACAGCTGCCTGGAGCGGTGTTTCTGCGTATGACATAGCCGTTGCGCTTAATGCTTCTTTCCAGGGTGCCGTTGCAACAAAGGTAAATAGAGGGCAGGAAGAGCAGGGCGTCCGTGTCCGCTTTGATGAAAATGCGCGTCAGCACATGCGCGGCCTTCAGGATGTAAAAATAGCGACCCGTATGGGCGGTCTGGTGACTCTTGATTCGGTAAGCACGGTCAAAGCACAGAATGCATATTCACAGATAAACAGACTCAACTTTATGCGCCTTGTTCAGGTTCAGGCAAATGTAGACATCAAAAAAATAACTCCCGGGAAAGTGACTGACCAGCTGAATAAAAAATTTGCAGATATCGAAACACGTTATCCCGGTTACTCAATACGATACGGCGGAGAACAGGAAGACACTGATAAGTCGATGAGTGAACTCAGCAGGCTGTTTATCATAGCGATCGGAATCATCTTCCTCGTTATCACCATCTTCTTCCGTTCGCTTATTCTTCCTATGGTTGTGATGATTGCAGTTCCGTTTGCACTCGTCGGTGTCGTATTTGCGGAATTTGTGCATCATCAGCCTTTCTCTTTCATGAGCACGCTGGGACTGTTCAGCCTTGCTGGTATTATCGTTTCAAACACTCTGCTTCTTGTTCAGTTCATCAACAAGTTCAGAGAGAGCGGCATGCCTATCGGTGAAGCCATTGTCGAAGGAGGCGTTGCCCGTCTGCGCCCGATTATTCTCACTGCAGGTTCGATGGTGCTGGAACTTCTTCCTGTGATGTACGGCGTCGGAGGAAAGGATTATCTTGTCGCTCCCCTCGCCCTTGCCTTCGGTTACGGCCTCCTGTTTGCAACATTTATCACGCTCATCATAGTTCCATGTTTCTATCATATTGCAGAAGATATGAAAACAGCAATATCGAAATATGCAGCACGTTTCGGAATCAAAATAAATCCGTCAATTTATTCATCAGAAAAAGAGTGTTAATGCTATGAAAACAACGTCAGGAACAACACACAAATATTACTTTCACAGCCGGCAATCGGCAGCAGGATTTTTCAGATTAAAAACAATTCTGCCGATGGTGATGGGACTTGCACTATGGATGCCTGTTTATTCTCAGGACGTCACAGAGAAAAAACCGGAAACTGCGGCAGATAAAAGTGCAACGAAAATCACCTTAAATCTGGAGACGGTGATCTCCGGTGTCGTAAAACGCAATCTCGACGTTAAGAAAGCAGCGATAGATTACAGCGATGCAGGCAGCGATCTTGAGAGGTTTCTCGGACAGTATGATACCTTTTCGTATGCGAAGCTGTTCAATCAGTACCGTCAGCTGTCAAAAGAAGATCCGAGCGTCGGAACAACCCAGCCGTATCAGACAGGACAATACGGAGGAGAAGCGGGGCTGCAGAAAAGTTTCAGCACGGGAACAACAGTACAGGCATCAGTTACCTCATTGCATCAGGACTTGGTTATGACACCTGTAGTTCCCTATAATATTAACATCAAAGGATATTCCAATACGGCGGGCGTGACACTCAGCCAGGAATTGTTAAAAAATGCTTTCGGCATAAACCAGCGGAGAATTGAAAAGTCTATTGCGAAAGGATCTGAAATAAAACAGCGCGCTGCCCGGCAGGCAATTGCTGACACCGTTCTTGTTTCATTTTCAGCATACTGGAACTGCGTCATTGCAGAAGAAAATCTGAAAACAGCTCAGATTGCGTACAAGAACACTCAGGATATCCGCGACCTTGTAAAACGTAAAAGCGCGGTCGGGATGTCTGAACCGGAAGAACAATACGATTGGGAAAGCCGGGTGCTGCTGACGAAAAACAGCGTAGAAGGCGCACAGGTTGAGTTTACGAATGCACGGCTGGCTATTCTCCGCGCTCTCGATCTTGACCGTAATTCTGACGTGGAAATCGTGCGGAATCTGAATATGGATCCTCCGGATGCAACGTATGAGGTTGCCATCAAAGATGCGCTTAAGAAAAGAACCGATCTTGCCAACCTTCGCCAGGCTCTTGAAATATCCGAGATGAGCTATGCCAGTGCAAAAAACAGTGCTCTTCCTTCCATAAAGGCGAGCGGCGGAATGGGGTACTCTGATTACAACACCAGTTTCTCAAAATCATATGACACCTGTAATAAACAGTGGTTTGCAGCAGTGACCATAAGCAAACCGCTGGAAGGAACCTATGATGATGCAGAAATAAAAGCATCGAAGAATGCACTGGCGAAAAGACGGATTGAAGTACGACAGCTGGAAAACGGCATCAGAGATGAGATCAGAGTACGCCTTGATCAGTGCAATGCTGCCTACAAAGTCTATAAGCAGACGACTCAGGCGAGCGACAATGCACAGATATATTATGAATTTATTCTGCGCAAGTTTACCCAGGGACGGTATGAGTCAACCTATCTCAAACTTGCATTTGACAACTATATTCTTCTCCGAACCAACGCACTGAAGACTCTCGTTGATTATAATATCGCGCTGCTTCAGTTTGATATAGCAAAGAACACTGTTTTTGAAAAATACTCAATTGATGTCGATGCCCTTGTTTCAAAGAATTCAGAGACTGAAAATGTGGTATCTAATTCAAAAAATGAATAAAGGAGGATGTTATGATAACGCTTTCAACGACTGTTATTGCATCTTCAGGAAGAGCAATTTTCAGTATCTTTTTTCTGTTGAGCGGATTGGCAAAAATTACTCGAAACAAAACAATGGTGGAATATGCTGCATCCAAAAAAGTGCCATTCCCGCATCTCGGAATCGCTCTCGCAATGGTAGTTGAGCTTGTCGGAGGAATATCTATACTTACCGGTTTTTACTCCTATATTTCAGCCTGCATACTGATTGTGTATCTCATTCCAGTCAGCTTTGTATTCCACAATTTCAGGACAGCGGTCGGGCCGGAAAAGCAAAACCAGACAGTTCATTTTATGAAAAACACGGCTATTATAGGCGGACGTATCATTTTATCGTTGGTACGATAATCGCAAGATGATGAACCGCCAGTATTTTAAAAGGAGAATCCAGTGAGTAACCGAAACAAACGAGAAGATGTGCTCCGCAATACTAATTCAACGGCAACTCAAAACTCAAAAAGCAATCATTCCCATAAAAATATTGTAATAATCGGCGGGGGCTTTGCAGGTGTCCGCTGTGCGCTCGAACTATCAAAGCATTCCCAATTCACTGTAACCCTTGTCGATCAGAAAGATTATTTTGAAGTCACATTCGCCCAGCTGGCAGGGTTGGTTCAGCCGCTGGAGATAGGAACAAAATCCCGCTTTCTATACAGCTCATTTCTCCCATGTAGCTTTATTAAAAAGAAAGTAAAAACTGTTTCAAAAAGCATGATAATATTTGAAGATGATAGATATATCTCGTTCAGTACGTTGATTATTGCGTCAGGTTCCAGCTACAAGTCTTTTCCTGTTGCAAAGCCTGTTGATCAATTATCTCTCCAGGATAGGAATTCGTTCTTTTTCAGAGAAAATGAACGGCTCATCAATGCGAAAAAGATTGTTGTTATCGGCGGGGGGCCGGTGGGCGTGGAACTGGCAGGAGAGATTGCATCACAGTATCCTGATAAAAGCACAACTCTGATTCACAGCAGCGGAAGAATATTGGACTTTCTTAAACCTAAGGCCAGCAGTCTGGCAGAAGGACAATTGAAATCACTCGGCGTGAAAATCATTCTGAACGAAAAAATTGATTTTTTAAATGAACGTCAGTACAAATCTATTGCATCATCTAAGATTTATGAAGCGGATATTTTTTACAACTGCATCGGCAGCAGGGTCAACACAGATTTTATGAGTAAAAAATACGGGGATTCACTCAATGACCGGGGATTCCTCATAGTGGACAATTTCTTCAAAGTAAAAGATACCGACGACATCTATGCCATTGGAGACTGCAACACCATCAATGAGCCCAAGCTGGGTTATCTCGCAGACAAGCAAGGCAGTCTGCTGGCCAAGAATATTATCCGGCTTGCTGAGAACAAATCACCTATCGAGTATACTACAAATAAAACAATGGCATTAGTGCCGATCGGCAGACGAAAGGGTGTCGTACAGCTGCCTTTCGGTGTTTTCACCAACAGCTTTATCATCAAATCAAAGACGAAGGATTTTTATATCGGAAAGTATTCAAAGTCCTATCAGGTGAAACATGATGGCGACTTGATATAAGGCATATCAGTTCATTGATTTGCCTTATATAAGATGGTATCTTCTAAAAAAATCTCTTATCTGTCTATGCAGAAAGGAAAAACATCCGTTTTCATAACCATATATTAGCGATTTTTAAAAATTTGAATAAAATTGATAAAAAAAGTAGATATCGAAGACAATTATAGTTATCTTAGCAACAGTTATTCAAGCATCTTTAAGGAGTTAGAACATGACTATTCGCAGCGGACGTATTGACGTTCATCACCACAACATTCCGCCGGCTTTTGTGAAAACCTTTGCCGATATGGGATTCACTAAAGTCGCAGGCACCCCGCTTCCAAAGTGGACACCTGAGAAGTCGATTGAGGTTATGGATGCTAATGGCATTCAGACAGCAATTACAAGTCTTTCCGCTCCGGGGGTTCACCTTGGAGGAGGAGTACAGCAGGCGATGAAACTTGCCCGTCAGTGCAATGAATTTTCGGCAGAGATGGCCGCAAAGTATCCGGAACGCTTCGGATCCTTCGCAGTCCTTCCGATGCCTTTTACTGAAGCTGCATGTTCAGAAGCAGTGTATGCGCTGGACACTCTTAAAACAGACGGGATAGTTCTTCTTGGAAGCACAGACGGAAAGTTTCTCGGCGACCCGTCATTTGACGAGCTGATGGCTGAACTCAATCGCAGAGAAGCGATTGTTTTTGAGCATCCCAATATCCATGCAACCAGCGATACTCTCGCGCTCAACATCCCCGGATTTTTCGTCGAGTTTTTATGCGACACAACACGGGCATCCCTCAACCTCATTTTGTCAGGGACTATGGAAAAATATCCGAAAATTAAATGGATACTTTCTCATTCAGGAGGATTTCTCCCATACATCGCATGGCGCACAAGTCTGGCAAACGGCTTTCCGGAATTTGTGGAAAAAGCGCCCGGAGGAATTTTAAGCTATATTCAGAAATTCTACTATGATACAGCTCTTTCACCATCACGGTTTTCGCAGGTGGTTCTGAAAGAACTGGTCGATCCGTCTCATATTCTTTTCGGCAGTGATTTTCCCTTCGCACCCGCGCCTGTGATAGGTCTTGAATGCAAGCAGCTATCAGAGGTTGCTCTTTGGACACCGGAACAGCAGTACGGAATCAATCGCGGTCACGCATTGAAGCTCTTCCCCAAATATAAATATGAGAATGAAACAGTATCTCCTCAGTCAAAGTTTGACAATATGTCAGCAGGTCAGAGAATCAAAAAGTTGATCGCAAAAAACAGTGCAAAAGTACTAAACAAGATCGCGTCACGTTGATGATATCATATAATAAGGGCGGTTTGAAAAACTACGGTTCTAAAACCGCCCTTGTGTACAAATACTGAAATAACTAATTTTTCATTTTCGGATAAGCGGCGATTGCGCAATTCCCGATTGGCGGGTAAATACCCGCCTGCCGGCCGCCATCTTTATCATGGTCTGACATTGTTATCTTATATAAGTAAAGGATCAGGGAGGTTTTATCCCTACCATCAGGGAGGTTTTATCCCTACCATCAGGGAGGTTTTACCCCTACCATCAGGGAGGTTTTACCCCTACCATCAGGGAGGTTTTATCCCTACCATCAGGGAGGTTTTATCCCTACCATCAGGGAGGTTTTTTTACAATCAGACGCTGTATTTTACATTCAGACAATACTTATGACACTTATTCCTGATATTGTTCAACAAGATGAATATATGATGGATGTTATGAAAAAAGTTCTATTTGTTACAGCTGTAACCGCTATTGTGTTTGCAGCGGGATGTTATTCCGCAAACCCCCACGGGAAATACTGTCAACGAAGGTATTTCTTAACGCACATAGGCAGGGAAACTGCAAATCTGAAACTTCCCGATGTTCAACAGAAAAAGTTCAGTGAAATGCGGGATACAACCTGTTCAGACCGGGAGTCAGCACGTAAAGATCGCAATAACGCTAAAATGATCATCCATGAGGAACTTGCAAAAATATGTCCCGATATGATGAAGAAATCGAAAGCAGAGCATTCTGAATTCATTGAAAATCATATGGATTCTTTTCTTGCTTTCTATAACATGCTGGATGAAAATCAACAGACTCTCATTCTTGAGAAGATATGAAAAAATGAAAACACCGGGATTGGAAAAGTCCAAAAGACAGAGTGAATGATGAAAAATCATTTTTCATTGACAGCGGGCCTTCAACATTATGACTGGGGTCTTCCGACCTTTTCCCCAAAAAAGGTTTTTCCTGTATGAACGGGGAAAGTGCAGATGAACTGCAGGATCGTTTTCAGGTATATTAGAGTGATAGATTTCTACTTTAACAATAAGGTGATTTCAATGCGAAATTTCAGATTCATCATCCCGGTATTATTACTGTTTGTCTTTCTGACGAACTGTTCGCAGAAGAATGATCCGAAAAAGGACTCTAAAGGCGCAAAAGGCAACGCAATCCCTGTCATTGTTGAAAAGGCTAAAAGAAGTGATTTTAAGATTTTTCTCACAGGTCTTGGAACTGTCACTCCTCTTAATACCGTCACTGTAAAAAGCCGTGTTGACGGAGAGCTTATGAAAGTTCTCTTCCGAGAGGGGCAAAGTGTGACAGCCGGTATGCTTCTTGCCGTAATTGATACCCGGCCGTATGAAGTACAGCTTACTCAGGCACGGGGGCAACTTGAGCGGGATCAGGCGCTTTTAAAAAATGCAAAAGTCGATTTGGAACGGTATCGCGTGCTATGGCAGCAGGATTCCATTCCGAAGCAGCAGTTTGATACGCAGGAAGCTCTCGTTATTCAATATGAAGGTAATGTCAAAGTAGATCAGGGGCTTGTGGATAGTGCAAATCTTCAGCTTTTTTACTGCAGCATCACTTCGCCTATTGACGGCATCATCGGGCTTCGTCTCGTCGATCAGGGCAATATCGTTCATGCTGCTGATACAGGCGGACTTCTGGTTATCACACAGGTGCAGCCTATTACTGTTGTTTTTTCCATTCCGGAAGACAGCATCGGGCAGATTCAGTCCGGCATAAAAAGCGGACATCATCTTCCTGTTGAGGCGTTCAACCGCGACATGAAGAAAAAAATTGCCGACGGTTATCTTTTAAGCATTGACAATCAGATTGATGCAACAACCGGCACTGTCCGGCTGAAAGCTGTTTTCAAAAATTCAGCTAATGAACTGTTCCCTAACCAGTTTGTCAATGCACGGCTTCTGGTCGGAGTAAAACAGGGAGCGCTGGTGATTCCTGCTGCAGCTGTGCAAAACGGACCTCAGGGGACTTTTGTTTATCTTATTAATGAGGATAATACAACATCAGTAAAACCTGTGGTGGTTGATGAAATCCGTGAAAACGATGCTCTCATTAAATCCGGCATCAACGATGGAGACCTTGTCGTCACAGACGGCGCTGACCGGCTGAGAGACGGTTCAACGGTTGAGACAAAATCACCGCGTGAAACATCCGGGAAATCTCAAAAGCTATGAATATTTCACGGCCGTTTATTACCCGTCCGGTTGCCACAAGCCTGCTTATGGCGGCTATCATCATTTCAGGGCTGGTTGCGTACAGACTTTTACCGGTGTCGGCGCTCCCCACGGTTGACTATCCGACAATACAGGTCCGGACATTCTATCCCGGTGCAAGCCCCGAAGTGACGGCATCATCAATCACTGCTCCGCTTGAACGGCAGTTTGGTCAGATGCCGGGTCTTGCACGTATGACCTCGTCAAGTTCCAGCGGCTGTTCAACGATCACGTTGCAGTTTACTCTCAATGTGAGTCTCGATGTTGCAGAACAGGAAGTACAGGCGTCTATAAATGCAGCTAATTCTCTGCTGCCTCCAGGATTACCCACGCCGCCTGTCTACAGCAAGGTCAATCCTGCCGATGCGCCGATTCTTACTTTGGCGTTGTCATCAAAAACACTGCCGTTATCTCAGGTTGAAGATATGGCGGACACCCGTTTTGTCCAGAAGATATCACAGCTTCCCGGCGTCGGACTTGTAAGTATCAGCGGAGGACAGAAGCCTGCAGTTCGCATTCATGCCAACCCGGCAAGCCTTGCTGCTTACGGTCTTGCACTTGAAGATGTGCGTACTGCGGTCGGGAATGCAAATGTCAATCTGGCTAAAGGAACCTTTGACGGCCCGAGGCAGGCTTTTAATATCGATGCAAACGACCAGCTCTTCTCCGCAGAGGATTACAAATCTCTTGTTGTTGCATACCGCAATGGTGCGCCGGTGAAACTCTCTGATGTTGCTGATGTGGTCAATGATATTGAAAATCAGAAAATGGCAGCATGGATGAACACAACACCGGTTGTCATAATGAATGTGCAGAGACAGCCCGGGGCAAATGTTATAGAAGTCGTCGATAGAATCAAAAAGCTCCTGCCTCAGCTGGAGGCATCGCTTCCGCCTACGATAAAGGTTGAACTGCTGACCGATCGTACGACGACAATCCGTGCGTCTGTACGGGATGTGCAGTTCGAATTGATGCTGTCCGTTGCGCTTGTTGTTATGGTGATCTTTTTATTCCTCCGAAATGTTGCCGCCACAGTTATTCCAGGCATTGCCGTTCCGTTGTCGCTTGTCGGAACATTCGGAGCAATGTATCTTCTCGGATTCAGCTTGAACAATCTTTCCCTGATGGCGCTCACCATTTCGACAGGCTTTGTCGTCGATGATGCAATTGTGATGATTGAAAATATTGTCAGATTTATCGAAATGGGGGACGCTCCGTTTGACGCTGCAATAAAAGGCTCAAAGCAGATCGGGTTTACGATTCTGTCTCTGACTATTTCCCTTATTGCTGTTCTTATCCCTCTGCTGTTTATGGGTGATATTGTAGGACGTCTGTTCCGTGAATTCGCAGTCACTCTTGGCGTGACCATTCTTATCTCTGCAGTCGTGTCATTAACGCTGACTCCGATGATGTGTTCAAAACTCCTCAAACATTCTTCAAAGGAGAAACAGGGGCGATTCTTTCAACGCTCCCAGGAGATATTTGACAGTATTATCGAAAAATACGGACAGAGCCTTCAGTGGGTTCTGAGACATGAGAAGGAAACACTTGTGGTCGCCGTAGCGGTTTTGATACTCACGGTTCTTCTCTATATTGTTGTGCCGAAAGGTTTTTTCCCTGTACAGGATACCGGAGCCATAAGCGGCACGTCGGAAGCTCCTCAGTCTATTTCTTTCTCTGCGATGGCAGAAAAACAGCAGGAACTGGCGAAGGTCGTCTTAAAAGATCCTGCTGTTGAAAGCCTATCTTCATTTATCGGCATTGATGGAACCAACTCAACGCTCAACAGCGGACGCTTTCTTATAAATCTCAAACCTCAAGAAGAACGTGATGCAAGTGCCGTTAATGTCATTCGCCGTCTGCAGCGTTCCCTTGATGATGTACATGGAATAAAATTATACATGCAGCCGGTTCAGGATCTCAGTGTTGATGCAAGCGTCAGCCGAACGCAGTATCATTATACGCTTGAAAGTTCAGACCTGGACGAAGTGAATCGATATTCTTCGCTGCTTGTATCTTCTCTGAGCAAAAGGGATGAACTGGTTAATGTCAGCAGCGATCAGCAGGATAAGGGGCTTCGGCTTGCTCTTGATATTGACCGTGACACTGCATCAAGAATGGGTATTTCACCCCAGCTGATCGATGATACACTCTATGATGCGTTCGGTCAGCGGCAGGTGTCGAATATATTTACGCAGCTCAACCAGTACCATGTTATTCTTGCCGTAAAGCCGGAATTTCAGACCCGCCCCGATAATCTCGGATCAATATACCTGCAAAGCATTACAGGCGGAGCTGTGCCTCTTCGTTCAATATCGACAGCAACAGAAACAACCGGTCCTCTTGTAATAAACAGACAGGGGCAGTTTCCTGCAGTGACAATATCATTTGATCCTGCTCCGGGAGTATCTCTCGGTGCAGCAGTCAATGCTGTTGAATCCACAGCCAAGGATAGTAATCTTCCGCAGAGCATTAAATGTGATTTTACGGGAACAGCTCA
>Ga0364874_10227_pt1 | contig 33302 bp, 23 predicted proteins | sample ExccelAu500001D4_2_FD_206922 | JGI IMG/M metagenome (GOLD analysis project Ga0364874, IMG submission 206922) | Enriched cells from Trout Bog Lake Hypolimnion, Wisconsin, USA - BchlTB.Aug07.5000.01.D4 | ecosystem: Environmental > Aquatic > Freshwater > Lake > Hypolimnion/Profundal zone | place... | reverse complement strand
AATCAAAAATAATTATATGCTATTTCTGATTTAGTTAAAGGTTTGTGCCAATTTAAAAATGGTTTATAAAGGAGGGATTTGTAAAATATTTTGCTGATTAGATTTATGTATCGTAATATTGCGATGAATATTAATTATGGGTATTTCAAAAACAGCAGAATTTTCCGTTACTGAAAACAGACTGGCAAAGTACACTAAAGCATTATCGCATCCTGCCAGGATTGCGATACTTAAATTATTAATTAAACGGCAGGCCTGTGTATGTGGCGATATTGTGGATGAATTGCCCTTGTCTCAAAGTACCATTTCGCAACACCTGAAAGAATTAAAGGAAGCCGGATTAATAAAGGGAGATATTGAAGGGGCAAAAGTTTGTTATTGTATTGATGAAAAAGAGTGGAATAGGGCAAAGGCGATGATTCAGGATTTGTTTGCTGGTTTTACAGCTGTGAATGGTAAGTGCTGTTGATTTTTTTTGATTTATCTCATCGGTATATTACGATTATATACGCTAAAATAAAATGAATAGTTATGTTCAATGTATTATTTGTGTGCATTCACAATTCAGCCCGCAGCCAGATGGCACAGACTTTTTTAAATGAATTGGGTAAAGGGAAGTTCCATGCAGAAAGTGCAGGGATAGAACCCGGAAAGTTAAATCCGAATGTGGTTGCTGTAATGAAGGAAATTGGAATAGATATCAGTGGTAATCCGGTAACGGGAGTTTTTGACTTATTGAAAGCCGGGAAAACCTATGATGCAGTGATAACGGTTTGTGATGCTGCAAATGGGGAAAGATGTCCAGTATTTCCCGGTAAAACAAAGCGGTTAGCCTGGTTTTTTACAGATCCTTCATCTTTTACCGGTACACTGGAAGAAAAATTGGAAGGTACCCGTAAGGTAAGAGAGGAGATCAAAGTGAAAATTGCAGCTTTTGTGGAAGAAGCTTCCAGCATTAGTTACTGGATATAATTTAAAAATTTAAAAACCGAAACAATGAAAACAGAAGAACAGTTAAAAGAACTGGTAAAACAGAAATACGGTGAAATTGCTTTACAGGATAAAGCTACCAATCAATCTTCCTGCTGCGGTGCAGGTGGATGCAGTTCGGAAGTATATAATATCATGTCTGAAGATTACAGTACCCTGAAAGGATATAATACGGATGCAGACCTGGGCCTGGGATGCGGACTACCCACACAGTTTGCCAAAATTAAAAAGGGAGATGTGGTAATTGATTTGGGAAGCGGTGCCGGGAATGATTGCTTTATTGCCAGGTCAGAAACCGGTGAAACCGGTAAGGTAATCGGGATTGATTTTACACCTGCCATGATTGCCAAAGCAAGGGCCAATGCAGAGAAACTGGGATTTAATAATGTAGAATTCAGGCAGGGAGATATAGAAAACATGCCGGTTACAGCTAATATGGCAGATGTAGTTGTAAGCAATTGTGTATTAAACCTGGTGCCCAATAAATTTGCAGTTTTGCAGGAAGTATTCCGGGTGTTAAAACCAGGCGGTCATTTCAGTATTTCTGATATTGTACTGGAAGGAGAATTACCTGCTGCGTTAAAAGAAGCTGCTGAAATGTATGCAGGTTGCGTTTCTGGAGCTGTACAGAAAAAAGTATACCTGGAATTGATAGAAACCACCGGATTTACAAATATTACTATCCAGAAAGAAAAAATTATTACTGTGCCGGATGATATTCTGAGTACTTATATTAGTCAGGCTGCCATTGAAACTTTCCGGAACAGTAGTATGGGTATTTTCAGTATTACTGTATATGGAGAAAAACCAGTAGAAGCGAGTTGCTGTACACCAGGTTCAGGTTGTTGTTAGTGATCAGGATAGCAGAAGGTAAAAAAGGATTAAATTTTTATGATCAGCAGTTTTAACTGCTGTTTTTATTTTGCTAAGGAATCGGCAAAAACTTTGATTTCCGGTATACTTATGGTTTTGTTATTCTTATATACTTTAGAAAATAACGTAAAAGTATGCAAAAATAAATTTATGCATGTATTGAAAAGTAACTATTTAATTTATTGAAAAGCAATTAAATAAAGTATTTTAGTTCCTTTCAATTTCAAGTTTTTGCTTGTTGTAACTGATCATTTTTTCTGATGAACATTTCATTGATAACATGCACGTAACATTGCGTTAACAATTCGGTAACATAGCGATTGAACCTTTGCGTCATCAAAAATTTAAAACTATCATGAGAACTCATCCTTCTGTATTTCGATTATTGTTAGTTACAGTCGCACTAGTTATTTTACAAACTATTTTCAGCGGCTCATTAAAGGCACAATACTTATTAAACTCTGATTCTGCATTTAAAGCAGGTGCGCCTAATTCAGGCAGGGTTTGGGGTTATGCTTTTGGTGATTATTACTATAAAAGCCATAGCGATTCCTTTAATCGTGGAAATGGTAACCAGTATACTGGTATCCCACAGGGAAGAAACGCTTTCCAGTTTCGCCGTATTTATTTAGGGTACGACTATAATATCAGTAAAAAATTCTCTGCGGAATTGTTATTAGCTGCTGAAGACAATTTTGCTGCTTTTAACCCTCCTTCTTCTTCTGCAGCAAGCGGAGATGAATTATTAAACAATAAATTGTCTTTCTACATTAAATTAGCGAATATCAGATGGAAAGGTATTTGGAAAGGAACTGATTTTGTATTTGGTCAGGTTTCAACTCCAACCTTCGCTTTATTATCTGAAAAAGTTTGGAATTACCGTTCTATTGAAAGAACAATTACTGATATCAGAAGAACTCCATCTTATGATTTCGGTGGTGCTTTACAGGGTACATTTGATCCTGCAACCAAGAATTTTGGTTATGATCTGATGATTGCAAATGGTACAAGTGCTAAGCCTGCAAGTACAAGTTACAAATGGATTTATAGTGATGTATATGCTTACTTATTTGAAAAGAAAGTTGTTATTGATTTATATGCAGATTATGAAAGAACCAACTGGTCTCCTAACCCAATGTTACACCGTTCACGCCAGATGTTAAAAGGATATATTGCTTATAACAGTGCAGCTACTGCAAAAAAAGGAATGGATCCGGGAACAGGATTTACTGTAGGTGCTGAATTTTTTGTAAATAACCTGAAAAATGATTTGTTTGCAACTAAAATTGCAGGTGGTGTAGATACCATCAATAATTCTGCAAATGGTATTTCTTTATATGTTCATGGTGATATCATCAAATCTAAATTAAGGTTCTTTGCACGTTATGATGCTTATAACCCAATGAAGAAAATTAACAATGGTATTTACAATAAATATGTAGCCAACACAGGTAACTATAATGATAATTCATATACCATGACTTATAACTCTAATGGTACACCTACTGCAGCTACTGCAACTGGGGATATGACTTACAAACAACAATTTATTACTGTTGGTCTGGATTATATGCCTGCTAAAAACGTGCATTTAATGCCGAATTTATGGTATAACCATTATGCTTCTCAGATGCCAGGTGTTGTTGGTAAAATTTCCGGAGATAATGATACAGTATTAAGACTTACTTTCTATTATGTGTTTGGTAAATAAAATTATTTTTTCAAACTAAATAAATAAAACATGTTTCAATCATTTAAAATGAAAGCTGCTCTTGCTGTATTTGCAATGTTTGGTATTGCATCAGCAGTAAAAGCACAGGACGATAAAACCTTATTAGGTGCCGGTGCAACTTTCCCTTATCCTTTTTATTCAAAACTGTTTGCAGAATACAATAAAGCAACTGGTATGCAGGTAAATTACCAATCCATCGGTTCAGGTGGTGGTATTTTACAGCTTACTAATAAAACTGTTGACTTTGGTGCTTCTGATGGTCCGTTGAATGCAGATCAGACTGCAAAAATGTCTGCTCCTGTATTGCATATTCCAATGGTGTCAGGTGCCGTGGTAATTACTTACAATTTACCTGGTGATAATAACCTGATCAGCTTAACTCCGGATGTAATTGCTGATATTTTCTTAGGAAAAATTACCAAATGGAATGATCCCAGAATCATTTCTTTGAATAAAGGCGTTCCTATTCCTGCTTTACCCATCCTGGTAGCACATAGAGCTGATGGTAGTGGTACTACTGGTATCTTTACTAATTATTTAGGTAAAGTGAGCCCTGAATGGCTTTCTAAAGTGGGTGCAGGTAATGCAGTAAACTGGCCGGTAGGGTTAGGTGGTAAAGGTAATGAAGGTGTTGCCGGTGTGGTAAAACAAACTCCTGGTGCAATAGGTTATGTAGAACTGATTTATGCTTTACAGAATAAGATGGATTATGCTAAAGTAAAAAACCAAAAAGGAAACTTTATTGTTCCTTCTTTAGCTTCAGTTACTGCTGCAAGCAATATTAAATTGCCGGCTGATTCAAAAATATTCTTAACTAATACAGAAGCTAAAGATGGTTATCCTATCTCAGGCCTTACCTGGATATTGATTTATCAGGAGCAGAATTATAACAATCGTACTGCAGAAAGAGCCAAGAAACTGGTAGATCTTTTATGGTGGAATTTGCATCAGGGACAAGCTTTTGCTGCTCCTTTAAACTATGCTCCATTATCTAAAGAAGCTTTAAAAGTTGCTGAAAAAATATTAAAATCAGCTACTTATAATGGCAAAGCAATTTTAAAATAACATGGATCAGCACTTTGTATCCTTACCAGTGCTTTTCATATAATTTTTATTACCCGTGGAGGATGTATTTGCTCCACGGGTAATCGCTTAAAATGTATCTATGGAATTGACAAAACCGGCGAAGCCCAGGAAATTATTCGGACAAATCCGGATGGAGCGTTTTTTTAAAAGGTCTTTGGTGACTATCGCATTATTGATGGTCGTATTAATGGCTTGTATGTTTCTTACGCTAGTCATTCATTCAATGCCTTCTATCAGATCGCTTGGAATTAGTTTTTTCTGGGGTAAAACCTGGGATCCGATTACAAATATATATGGAGGTTTTCCTTTTTTGATCGGCACTTTGCTGACCTCTTTTTTAGCCCTGATTATTTCAGTACCTTTTTCCTTTTCCATTGCTGTTTATCTGGGAGAATACCAGCCTACAGGATGGTTATCCAATTTATTGAAAAATATTGTAGAGATAATTGCGGCAGTACCTTCTGTTATTTATGGATTTTGGGGATTGATAGTACTGGTGCCTATGGTTCAGGCTTTGGAAATTAAATTCGGGGTACTACCTTATGGAATTGGCATTTTTACAGCTTCCCTTATACTGGCATTAATGATCATTCCTTATGGTGCTTCACTGGGCAGGGAAATGATGCGCATGGTTCCGGCTCATTTAAAGGAAGCTGCCTATTCATTAGGAGCCACCCGTTTTGAAGTAATCAAAAATGTGGTGATTCCTTATACCAAATCCGGTTTATTTGCTGGTGTATTATTATCTCTTGGTAGGGCATTGGGAGAAACGATGGCAGTTACCATGGTTATTGGTAATGCCAATATGATGCCTACCAGTATTTTTGGGCCGGGAAATACGATGGCCAGTGTTATTGCCAATGAATTTACAGAAGCTGACCATACTTTATACCTTTCTGCATTGATAGAATTGGGTTTATTCCTCTTCCTGGTTACAGTAGTCATCAATATGATTGGAAAAAGCATTATTAAGAAATTTACGAATGAATAGTATATGAGGAATGTAAATATAAAATACAGGGTGGCTAAAAGTAAAAGTATACAAATCATTATTGTTTTGCTGGCTTTTATTGTGATATTGCCACTGCTGGCAATTATCCTTTATATATTTAAAGAAGGTGCCACGAAAATAAACTGGACTTTTCTAACCAAAATACCAAAACCAGTTGGTGAAGCGGGAGGTGGCATTGTAAATGCTTTACTGGGTAGTGCCATTATTGTATTTGTGGCTTCCATTATTGCCATTCCAATCGGGATATTTACCGGTATTTACCTGAGTGAAAATAAAACCAGTAAACTGGCTTATTGGAGCAGGTTATCTGTAGATATTTTACAGGGTGTACCTTCTATTGTAATTGGTATTGTTGTGTATTTCTGGCTGGTAAAGCCTTTTGGTACATTTTCTTCCCTTTCCGGAAGTGTGGCATTGGCTATTATGATGTTGCCTATATTAATCCGCTCTACAGAAGAAACACTGAAAATGATACCTTTTTCATTAAAAGAAGCTGGATTGGCACTTGGCTTGCCTTATCATAAAGTAATTTTGAAAGTAATTGTCCCCTGCGGAGTAAGCGGTATATTATCTGGTGTTATTTTATCCATAGCCAGGATTGCCGGAGAAACTGCCCCGTTATTGTTTACCGCATTTGGAAACCCTTACCTTAGCTTTAATATTTTAAAACCCATGCATAGCTTACCCCTGCTTATTTTCAATTATGCTACCAGTCCTTATGACGACTGGCATAATTTAGCCTGGGGAGCAGCATTGATATTATTAACTACGGTATTATTATTAAATATTATTACAAAGCTCACAACAAAAAGATGGAACGTCCAGTTATAAAAAGTGTCAATTTTAATGCATTTTTCGGTACGAATCATGTGGTGAAAAATGTAAACATAGAAATTCCCAAACATAATGCAATTGCAGTGATGGGACCTTCGGGTTGTGGTAAAACCACTTATCTCCGATGCATCAACCGTTTACATGAATTAACAGCCGGTGCTACTTCCAATGGAGAAATGTTGTTGAATGGGGAAGAAGTATATGGTATGCACCCCATTTTTGCCAGACTCAAAATAGGAATGGTATTTCAGCGCCCAAACCCCTTTCCTAATTTAAGTATTTACGATAATGTAATTGCCGGTTATAAGCTGAATGGATTGAAACTATCCAAAGCTGAAAAAGACAATATTGTGGAACAGTCACTCACTAAATCCGCTTTATGGAATGAAGTGAAAGATTCTATACACAAGAAAGGGACATTCCTTTCCGGTGGCCAGCAGCAAAGGCTTTGTATTGCCAGGGCGATTGCTATGGAACCTGAAGTATTATTGCTGGATGAACCCACTTCTGCACTGGACCCTATTTCCACTTCCAGTATTGAAGAATTGTTTCATGACTTAAAAAAGAATTATACCCTGATAGTTGTAACCCATAATATGCAACAAGCTGCCCGTGTAAGTGATAAAACTGCATTCTTTTATATGGGCGAACTGGTAGAATATGATGATACCAAAACCATGTTCACCAATCCGAAAGACACCAGGACACAGAATTATATTACCGGTAGATTTAGTTAATTCATAAAAAAAATAATTATGACACAGTTTGAGGTTGAAATAGAAGAATTAAAAAAAGAAATGATCAATATGTGGGTGCTGGTAGAATCTCAGATGGAGAAAGCCAGGCTGGCCATGATAGATTTTGATAAAGATCTGGCGAGGGAAGTGGTATTAAAAGAAAAAAAACGTGTAAACGCTTATGAATTAAAGATTGACAGGGATTGTGAAAATATGTTTGCACTTTATCAGCCGGTTGCTGTGGATCTTCGGTTTTTACTGGCTGTGCTAAAAATTAATAATAATCTGGAACGTATTGGGGATATTGCTGATGGCATTGCACGTTATATTATAGAATTACCGGAGCCTTTTAATAAAGATATATTGGAACAAACGCAATTGTTACGCATGTTTGATGATGCTATGATCGTATTGTCAGAAACCAAGATTGCATTTGAAACGGAAGATACCACCCTGGCAAGGAGCATTTTTAAGAAGGATGAAATGCTGGATGAAATTAACCTGAAAGCCAATACAGTTGTTGCAGATTATATTAAAGGCAATCCTGATAATATTATGCAGGCATTAGTCGTTTTATCTATTATACGGAAACTGGAAAGAGTGGGAGACCAGTCCACCAATATAGCCGAAGAAATTATTTTTTATGTGGAAGCCAAGGTTTTGAAACATCATAAAAAAGCTTAACTGCAGTTTCTGCAACAATGATTATTTCAGTGGGAGAAATAAATAGAAGGAATCGCTTTTAGTGGTTCCTTTTTCTTTTGAAATGAAACAATTACTAATATTTTGCTAAAGCCATGGGAATTAAGGTGTTTTGGTAAAATGTTTGCTGTAGGTATTAAAACCCCTTACTATGAAATCGATATACACATTTACAGGTATTTGTTTAGTAGCCATATTGGTAAGTTCCTGCAGCAGTTCAAAAACTTATTTTACACCTGCTGTAAGGGCCAGGATTGAGCATGCAGGTGTTAATGTTGAAAAATTGCAGTTTTATATTGACCATGATGTGAAACTGGTAAGAGAAGTAAGCCAGGAAGAAGGAAAGCTAAGCAAAGGTAAAGTAACCGTTGTAAACGGTAAGCTGGTGAATATTATTAACTTATCTAAAAATACAGCTGGTGTTTGCAAAACAGCCCTGCATGATAAGGTACTGGTATCTTTTGAAGAAGGCGAAAACCGTTATCTTACATTCGGACGTACAAAATATGCTGCAGATACAGACCCTTACAAAATTCTGGCTTTTAACTGGATCAATGGAAATGAAGGCGTAATAGATTACGAAGGCCAGAAATATCATATAAAAGCCGGAGGAGATGCTGCTGTAAAAATTAAAACAAAATTTGTAAGAAAGGCAGACAGGGTAAAAGAAAGGGATATGAAGGGACAGAAAGTTTCAAGTTAGGATATTCAGTATTAATATTTTCTTTAAAAAAAGATTCCCCGGTTATTTATTAGGGGAATCTTTTTTATAAAATACTATTTTGTTTTTTGTTGAAGGGGATGATTTACCCAGTCCGGGTCATATTTCACAAACCAGCTTAGCCAGATACTTCTGGACAAACGCATAATCAACGGCTGAAATAAAACAATTACTAAGATATAGGAACCAAGCCAGTACAAAATACGGTTATCCTCAATATCAAAGGTCATTCCTATTAATACTTTCCAGGCTATGAAATAAGCAACGGTAAAGGCAATGGAAAGTGCATAACTCACATAGCCAGTTCCATAATAGAATCCTACTTCTAACTCAGTAGGCTGGCCGCATACCGGACAATTGGCCGGCATTTTCATTGTATTTTTAAGATTATAGGCATTTTTAGTTTCAAAAATATTGCCCTGCCGGCAACGCGGGCATTTATTGGTTAATGTACTTAACAGATAATTAGGCTGACTCATACGGTGCAAGTTAATAAATCAGTTTAATCTCCAAATAATAATCGATTGTTATTAATGAAAGAGAATTTCGTATTTTTAATTTTTACTGGATGTCTATGATAAACCCAACCTATGAATTATGATTAAAGTAATGGTTGTAGATGATTACGTCCCCACTCTCAAGAAAATAACCACTTTTGTAAATCAAAGTGAGCAATATCATGTAATTGCCTCTTTAATGGATGGAGAAGAAATGGTTCAGTATTTCAGGAATAATCATGTAATTCCGGATATAATTGTACTGGATATTCAGATGTGGAAAATGGATGGATTAACCGCCATGGACTACCTGCATGATTTTTTCCCGGAGATAAAAGTGATTGCGTTTTCTGCATTTATACAAGGTAATGTAGTAAGCGAAATGTTTGCAGGTGGTGCTTTTGCCTTTATCTGGAAAGAAAATTATTCTTATTATTTAATAGAAGCCTTAAAGAGCCTGGAATCAGGCCAGCCGTATATTGATCCCCGGATAAAATTTGAAATCGGTAGCAGGGAAAACCTGATGCAGGAACGGCAAAAAGAAAAACAAACTGTTCATGAACAATTTAAGTTAACCAACAGGGAGACAGAAATTGTGAAGCTAATTTCCTTTAATAAGGATTACAAGCATATTTATGAAATTTTAAAAATTTCACCAGGGGCTATAAAAAGCTATTTTAAGCATTTTAATGGAAGGTTTAAATTGAGGGAAATAAAATTGACAAACCTCTTTTTTAAAAAAAATGCCATAAGTGCAGAAAATAAGCTGGATGCAGGGAAAAATGCAGATGTGTAAAATTTCCAGTAGTATTTTCCTGTTTTGCTGTAGTATATAATTGTCAGGCAACAGAATAATGAAATTCATACTCAATATATAGGAATTGTTTTTAAGAAACTATGTATTTTAGCAACGGAAATATTACCGCAAATTGTGAAATAGCATACAATAGGGTTGTAAAATGGTGTAAAAGCTTTAACTATTAAATTTTCAAAATTCAGGCAGTTCTTTTAGTTTTGTTTATAACCTGATTTTGTAATTATATTAATCTTTAATGTTAATACTTTGCAACACTAAATTAATACACTATTGCCTTTTTTTACCTTTGCAAATTCCTATATTTATATCTTTTGTAACCCTTAAGGTCCGTAACCTATTAAAAATTTATGTCACAAATCAAAGTTAGCGTGATACGATATTCCAGAATTATGTTATTAACCCTTTTAGCGTTAATAGCCTGTTCTGCAATAAAAAGCCAGACGATAACAATTGATAACAGCAGATTAGATGCAGGCCCTTATGGGCAGGGGTCCAGTATTTCTGTGCCCATTACCCTAAACGGTTGTTTTGGAATAAACACCGTCTTTACAGCATATATTTCGGATGCCAATGGCAATTTTGGCAGCCCTATTCCAATAGGAAGTTTTAATGGAAATTATACAACATTTATAAATGGTACCTTGCCGCTAAACCTGAATCCTGGAAATGGGTACAGGGTGGAAGTAATTTCTTCTGGGGGTGTTACTTCATCATTATCTAATTCCTTTAAGGTGGTTGCCAACCCAACTCCAGTTATAGCTAAGGCAACAACCAGTAACTTAAGAACATTAACAGATCAGCTCTATTTTGGTTGGTGTTCACTTTCTGTGGGGAATGGTTCTTTGCCATTAACCAATGCTTCCAGTGTATCAGCCACAGTAACTACCAGTCTGAGAAATGAATTGTCAGGCTCAGTTACCTCCCCTTCATTTTCTGGTAACAGTTTAACACTCGCATTGGGTACTTCTTATTATACATTTACTATTAAAGCTGATTCTTCAAATATTGTCAGTACTAAAAGTTATTTTTTAATCAATTCCACCAATAGCCTGGTGCTGGCAACAAATGGTGAGCAAAAGGGTTGTTTACCTGATTCTATCAGTTTTAAAGTAGGGATAGATACTTCCAATGGTAATATTGGGATAGCCAGTAATTTCCCTGCAACCTCTTATTCTATAAACTGGGGTGATGGGGTCATAGACACATATACCCAGTGCCAGCTGATTGCAAAAAATGGTGTTATTGATCATCTTTATACACAAACTTCCTGTACACAAGGTTCTGGTAGATTTAATGTAATTGCATCTTTAATCAATCCATTCTTTTCAAATATTAATGGTAACTGTGACCAGCCCAATGTAAATACATCTGCAAGAATTTTTTATCAACCCAAGGCCAGTTTTACAAACCCACCAACAGGTTGTGTAAATAAAACTATTATTTTTAAGAATAACAGTACCCCGGGACAGAGACAAAACCAATCCGTTTGTGATAGTTCTGCAATTTATACCTGGTCTGTAGGAGGTAAATTAGTATATACTTCCCCAAATTATGAACTTAATCCCCCATTGAACTATGTTTTTACAAAACCGGGAACTTATCAAATCATTTTAACGGTTGATAATGGAAGTTGTAACAATGCCGCAGATACCGGATATATTTGTATAGATACTTTACCGGCAGCAGCATTTACTATTCCTGCCCATAGATGTTTAAATGAATCTTTTATTCCGGTAAATGCCACCCCTCCAATTAATTGTCAGGACCTGCATTATTACTGGAAAGTGCTGGATTCTTTGGGAACCATGGATAATCTGGGAAATTCAACTGTACCACCCGGAAATTACAGTATTACAGATGTAAGGGTAGCCCAACCAACCATTACTTTCTTTGTACCCGGTAAATATAAAATTCAGTTATGTGCGATAGATAGTTGCGGAGCTGATTGTGTAATGCATGATATTCAGGTTTCCGGCACTTTAAGTGTAGGATTCCCATTAGCATCCGTTTCTTATTGTGCAGACAGTGTAACCATTGATGTTTCTAAAAATCCTCCGCACCGGCCCATTTACAGCAGTCAATTTGGTTATCTCCAAAGCTATTTATGGAAACTTTCTCCTGGAGCCAGTTTTGTATCCCCATCAGTAGCAACCGATAGTATGCCTGTTATAAAATTTTTGGGGTATGGAACCGATTCCGTAAAAGTGACTTTTACCAATAATTGTGGTGTGGATTCTGCCTCTCAAATTATCATATTAAACCAACCTGTAACCGCTTTTGCCGGTAATGATACTACTTTATGTAACAATGTTACATCATTGGCATTAAATGGAATTTATACAGGTCCAATCAAGTCTGTTAAATGGACTACAACCGGTGATGGCAGTTTTGCCCCTGGTCCAGATATGGCTACACCTACTTATACAATAGGAGTAAATGATAAAGCATCCGGTACGGTAAAACTTATTTTTACAACCACGTCCGTTACGCCTACAATCTGTCAACAGACTGTATCAGATACGATGGTGGTTACTATACTACCCCTTAATACAGGTAAAGACTCTTCTTTAACCATTTGCTCAGGAACAAGAATCAATTATATACCAGCATCCCCGCTTAATGGCAGTACATATTCATGGACTTCACCCGTTGTTGCCAATTTAAGCGGCAATACAGCTTTTGGTTCAGGTACCATAACAGATTCACTGATAAATAGCGAATCTGCTGATGTTTCAGTTGTGTATAACATTACTCCCTTTATCAGTAAATGCGCCTCAATTCCTTATTCTTTTTCAGTATTGGTAAAACCTGTACCTGTTTTTACTGCACAAGTTTCGCTTGACAGTATTTGTACCAATCAAACTACCAATATTATTTTTACTTCAGCATTAGCATCAAATGCAATTAATTATAGCTGGACTGCCAGTGTTTTGCCAGCAGGAACAATAACTGGTTCTGCTTCTCAATCTAACCAGGCTGTTACAGGAATTTACCAAACACTTATTAATACCAGTACTTCCAGTAATGGAACTGTCACTTATATCATAAATTCCAACGGCAATACCGGTTGTCCCGGACCAATAGATACCTTGAATATACTTGTCTTTGCTGTCCCAACCCAGGCAAATGCAGGGGGTAAACAAATTTTATGCGATGCTAAAACTTTTACATTAACCGGTAATAAACCAGTAGTTGGTGTGGGTACCTGGAGCCAGGTACCTGGTATTAGTCAATCTACTGTGTTTTTTAATAATCCGCATGTTTATAATACTACCATCTCCAAAATAAATGCAGCACCAGACAGTATCCGTCTGGTTTGGAGTATTCTGAACAGTAATAACAACTGCCCGCCCAGCACCGATACTTTTGTTCTTTTAAACAGGCCACCGGTTACCATTTCCAATCCAGGAAATGATACGGTGATCTGCAACTTTACCAATAATCAGAATAATTCCATTGTACTTCATGCGAATACAGATCCATCCCGGCCCTATGAAACTGGTATTTGGAACCTGATTTCCCAACCTGTTAATGGAAACGCTACTTTTTCAAATACCTTAAGTCCAACTTCGGGATTCAGCTATTCAAAATCGGGTACTTATATCATTAGCTGGACCCTCTCCAATGATGCCGGTTGTACACCATCAACAAATACTATTAAAATTATAGTAAATGATAAACCGGTAAGCGGAACAGTAACCAGTAATTCAAATAATACCTGTTCCGGAAATACATCCAGTTTTGTGTTAACCAATTATACCGGCAATGTTGTAAAATGGCAATTCCGGTTTCAGCCATTTATTGGAAATAACTGGAAAGATTCTTTAATTGCCAAAGACACTATAAATTTCCTGAATGTAACAGACACATTTCAAGTAAGGGCAATTGTAGGTTCGGGATTTGTAAATGGCTGTTTTTCTCAGGATACCAGTGCAGCTTTTGTAATGAATGTAAATCCGCCTACAGAGGGCGGACATACAGCAGCGGATGCTACAGCCTGTTATAATAATAATGGTGGTACCCTTAAACTTACCGGCAATGTAGGTAGTGTACTAAACTGGGAAACGTCCTCAGATAATGGTAAATCATGGTCATTAGTGCCGAATACTAGTGATTCACTCACTTATACTAATTTACAACAAACTAATTGGTTTAGAGCGGATGTACAAAGCGGCAGTTGTGTTGCTGTGGTTTCTGACACTACTAAAATAACTGTATTGCCGCCATTAACCATTGCCAATGCAGGGACCGACCAATATTTATGTGCTTTAGACAGTACTCAATTAAATGGTAATACTCCATTAGCAGGTAAAGGGGTGTGGCATCAGATTGCTGGTTTACCGCTTGTAATTTCTAATGACAGTGTCCCTAATCCATGGATTAAAGGGTTACAAACCAATAATTCTTATTCCTTTGAATGGAGCATATCCAATGGGGTTTGCCCTGCATCAAAAGACACTGTTGTGATTTTAAATTACCCCGCAGTAGTTAACACTATTGACAGTTTTCCTCCTTATTTGATATGTTCAGGGCAGTCAGTTTCATTAACTGCAAAGCCAGCTACCGGTGGTAATGGAATAATTCATTACCAATGGCAGCAAAGTGCAGACAGTATTACCTGGATAAATATGCTCAATGATACATTAGCTACTGTAAGTTTTTCACCACCTGCAACTGTTTACCTGCGAAGGTTGGTAACTGCTTACTGTACTTCTTTGAGTAATGCCGTAAAAGTTACTGTTCAGCCCGGTATTAATAATAACAGTATAACGGCCAATCAGGTGGTTTGTTATAATACTGCTGCAAAAAGCCTGACCGGTGCCCTACCTACCGGTGGAGATGGTAATTACCAGTATCAATGGCAGTCAAGTATTGACACCGGTAAGACCTGGATTAATATTCCTGCTGCAAATACAGTTAATTATGCTCCTGGTATTTTAACACAAACCATTCAATTCAGAAGACTTGTTTCAACTGTTCTTTGCTCCGGTCCGCAAAGTAATACCAGTAATGTGGTTGTAATGACGGTAATATTGAATGCAAAAGCATCCTTCAATTATACCTTTGATATAGGCTGTGTACCTTTTAATTTAGCAAGTGTTATTACTGGCAATCCTAATGTTAATGATACGGCCTATAGCTGGTATGAAAACAATACATTTCTTGGAAATGGAATCAATTTCCCCGGATATACACTCAATAATGGAGGAGATTCTGTTGCTATTCAATTAAAAGCATTCAATCATTGTACTGTTGACAGTATGGAGCAAGAGTTTTATACTAATCCGGTGGCAACTCCTTCCTTTACAGTTAGTGACAGTGTTGGTTGCGGTCCAATGACTGTTAATATCAGCAATACGAGTATAAACCCGGGTTTGTTTAGCTTCAAATGGAACTTTGGAAATGGGGTTACCTCTACTTCCATTAATCCACCTCCGGTTACATATCCCCCAAATCCAAATAACCAGGATACTACTTATACCATAACACTTACAGAATTCAGTATCTGTAACACCAAGACTATTCAGAAAAATATAATTGTGCATGCTGCACCTCAGGTATTTTTTACTCCGGATAAAACTGTAGGTTGTTCTCCTATGGCAGTCAGGTTTAACAATACCAGCAGAGGTATTAATAACACATTTTTATGGAATTTCGGAGACGGTTTTACACTTACAACCAATCAGGATTCATTGGTACACCATACTTATCATTCCGGATTCCCGGTAACGTATAAGGCGTCACTTATTTCTACCAATTCCTGCGGATCAGATACCCTTTCATACCTGATTTCAATAGCACCAAACCCCATCTTCCCGGATTTTGCAGTGAACGGAACTGAATTAGCCGGTTGTAATCCACATACCGTGCATTTTATCAATAATACTTCCGGTGCCAGTTCTTTTCAATGGAATTTTGGAGACGGCAATATCCTTACAACCAATAAGGGTGTAGATACCATCACACATGTGTATACCCAATCAGGTATTTTTACCACATCTATGGTAGCTTCCAACAATTGTACAGATACTTCTGCTTTTAAGAATATTACTGTTTTTCCAACGCCTATAGCTGCTTTTACCGCAACACCTGTTACAGTTTGTATTGGGGATAGTGTTCATTATTTAAATCAAACCGATACTGCTACAGGGTATACCTGGACATTTGGAGACGGAGGCAGTTCTAATTTAACCAACCCTGTTTATTTATTCAACGCAGTAGGCACTTACACTACCCGTCTCATCTCAGTTCGGCAATACGGAGGAGGAATTTCCTGTATTGATTCCGCAAAAACAACCATTAATAAAGTAGCTTCTTTACCCGGACTGTTCAGTATATCTGACAGTGTTGGCAACTGTGTACCCTATACGATTACTTTTACCAATAAAAGTGGTGTATCTAAATTAACCACCTGGAATTTTGGGGATGGAATTAAGGATACCGGAGATATTGTACAACATACTTATACTGTGGCCGGAGCATATATTGTAAATATGGCGGCAATCGATCCCGGTGGCTGTACCTTTAACGCAAGCAAGAATATTTTGATTAACGGACCAAAAGGGAGTTTTGTCTATACCAATGGGGTAGTTTGTCAAAACAATGCAGTTTTTTTCCAGGCAGCAATCGCCAATACCGATTCTATCCGCTGGGATTTTGGTGATGGTACTTATGCTACTTCTACCGGTTCCACCATTTATCATAGCTATCAGCAATCAGGTAATTTTATACCTGCCATGAATTTATATCATGGAGCCAGTTGTATCCTGAAAATACCGGGAACTGATACTATTAAAATGGATATCCTGAAAATCGGTTTTACCGTTTCAGCACAAAATAATTGCGGCAACTCACTGATTGCTTTTAAAGATACTTCTTACAGTTATTTCGGATTAACCGGCCATAGCTGGAATTTCGGGGATGGGTCTGCATTGAATACCAGTATCAGTCCAACTCATACCTATACAAATAGTAATAACTGGCCCATCCAATTAATCATTCAATCGGCAACCGGTTGTACGGATACATTGCAGGCATCCTTGCCGGTTAAAGTACACCAATCTCCTTTGGCTTCTGCACAAGCCGATTCCTTTGGTTGTGTAAACAATTCAGTGCATTACCATGCTATTGTAAATTCTGCAGATTCAGTGATATTGATGAACTGGAAATTTTCAGGAAATATTATTAAAACCGGATTGGCTACCACTGAAACCTATACTGCCTCAGGCATTTATGCCAGCAGTTTTGTGGTGGGTACCCTGTATGGATGTTATGATACCGCAACAGTTAATGTAACAGTATACCCGATCCCTAATGTTAGTATTGCCACTGCATCCAATATTTTATGCCTGGGTACTTCCACTCAGCTTTTTGCCAATGGAGCAGCCACTTATAAATGGTCACCCGTAAACTTTTTAAGTTGTACTACCTGTAGCAATCCGGTTGCAGATCCAAATAGTTCAACAGCTTATACTGTTACCGGATTTAACAATTTCGGTTGCAGTAATACAGATTCTGTAAATGTGTTGGTTATCCAGCCATTCAGTCTTGCTGTATTGCCAAATGATACCCTCTGTAATGGCCAATCAGTTAGACTGGCAGCTTCAGGTGCATCATTGTATAACTGGTTCCCTGCTACCGGACTGGATAATCCAGCCATTGCCAATCCACTGGCCAATCCAACTATTACTACAAAATACCAGGTTATAGGAACAGATAACTATAATTGTTTCCGGGATACCGCTTTTGTAAATGTTGTTGTTGGAGAATACCCGGTTATTAATCTGGGACAGGATAAAATTGCTTCCACCGGCACACAACTGCAGTTAACTCCTTCCTTTATTAACGGGCCTATTAATACCTGGAACTGGGCGCCTGCCACTTATTTAAGTTGTTCAGATTGCGAACAGCCGTTTGCAACGGTTGAGAATAATATTTGCTATATCGTTACCGGAACCAATATTTTTGGTTGTGCCGCTACAGATACTATCTGTATTAAAGCATTTTGTGAAAGTGCCCAGGTGTTTATACCCAATGCCTTTACACCGGATGGAGATGGTAAAAATGATATCCTGATGGTAAGGGCTACCGGCATTCAGTTGGTAAAGAGTTTTAAAATTTATAACCGTTGGGGCCAGGTAGTATTTGACCGGGCCAATTTTGTTCCTAATGATCCTAAAACGGGTTGGGATGGCCGTGTAAATGGGGTAATACAGCCATCTGAAGTTTATATCTATACCTGTGAAGTGGTATGTGATAACGGAACCCCATTTGTTTATAAAGGAAATGTAGCTATCATAAAATAAGTTGTATGAAAAGAAAGTGGTTATTCCTGTTTTTAATAGTTGGGGTAAATTGGGGATATTGTCAGGATATCACTTTTTCTCAGTTTTATGCCCAACCCGTATTGCGTAATCCGGCTTTGGCAGGTGTATTTGATGGAGATATCCGGGTGAGTGGCATTTTTCGCAATCAATGGCAAAGTGTTACAGTACCATTTCAAACTACCAGTTTGAGTACTGAATTTAAATTACCGTTTAATAAATTCAACGACTGGTTAACTATTGGTATGGAAATGTCGAATGATGTTGCCGGCGATATCAAATTACAGAATACCCAATTGCTTCCATTTTTAAATTTTCATAAGTCACTCAATGATAATGCAGAACAATATTTGTCAGTAGCATTTATGGGTGGGCCGGTATATTCGCAGTTTGATCCTACCAAATTACAGCTGGATGATCAGTTTGTGAATGGGGCATTTAATCCCAATAACCCTACCCAGCAGGTATTTACCAGAACCGGTTTTACTTACTGGGATGCATCTACCGGAGTATCTTTCAACACTGTTTTCAATGAAAATGATCATTTTTATATTGGGGTAGGAGTATTCCATTTCAATCATCCAAGGGTAGCTTTTTATACCGGGGATAAGACCAGTATTTTAAATACAAAAATTGCATTAAATGCAGGTGTTACCCTGAATACTTCTGAAACCAATAAGCTTATTTTTTACGCTGATTATTTCAGGCAGGGCCAAAATGAACAATTTTTGGGAGGTGCTACCTATAACACAGAAATTTCCAGAAGGTATACTGATAATAAAACCGTTTCTTTTGATATGGGTGCTTACTACCGGTGGAATGATGCCCTGATACCCACTTTAAAACTGGATATGTATGATTGGAGTGGGGGGATCAGTTATGATATCAATGTGTCTGGCCTTAAAACTGCTTCTCAATGGAGAGGGGGATTTGAGTTTTCTCTGATTTACCGGACAAGGCTAAACAGCCGTTCTGCACTGGAAAATAAAGTACTTTGTCCTACTTTTTAAAACTTTAAAAGTAATAATACTGGCGGAGTACTATTATCCGGCGTTAAACTTTTACAGCGATCAGATTTGATTTACTTTTGAAATCAAATTTTATCCAGTGACAATTGAAGCATTATACCAGATTTTTCAGCAGTATCCTTCTATACAGACAGACAGCAGGAAATTAAAAGCAGGTGATCTGTTCTTCGCACTAAAAGGTCCCAGTTTTAATGGAAACCAATTTGCTGTCAAAGCCCTTGAAATGGGGGCTGCATATGCAGTGATTGATGAACCACAGGAGGGAGACTCTGGCCGGTTGATATTGGTAGATGATGTTTTGCAAACCCTGCAGGAACTGGCCAGGTATCACCGACTTCAATTTACAATTCCCTTTATAGCTATTACCGGCAGTAATGGTAAAACCACTACCAAAGAATTAGTCAGTACTGTATTGTCCAGCCAATTTACTACCTATACCACACAGGGAAATTTAAACAACCATATTGGCATACCCCTTACTATATTAAGTGTAAAAAATGATGCTGCCTTTGCAGTAATTGAAATGGGAGCTAACCATCAGAAAGAAATTGAAGGTTATTGCAAATATACATTACCTACACATGGAATAATTACCAATTGTGGTAAAGCCCATCTGGAAGGCTTTGGTGGTGTGGCAGGCGTTAGAAAAGGCAAGGGCGAACTGTTTGACTATTTAAAAGCCAATAAAGGTGTTGTTTTTGCATATGATGAATATGATTATTTACATGAAATGACGGAAGGAATCGGTCAGGTTTACTGGTATGGTATCCACAACGGATCTGTATGCGGAAGGATATGGAATCATGACACTTTTATACAGGTTGCTTTTACAAAAGGCATTGAAATAACCAGCGTACAAACTCAACTGGTGGGTGAATATAACCTGCCCAATATTCTCTGTGCAGCAGCTGTGGGTACTTATTTTAGTGTTCCTGCAACAAAAATAAAATCTGCACTGGAAAATTATGCACCCTCCAACAGCCGGTCCCAGATGGTGGTTAAGGGTAGCAATCATTTTATTCTGGATGCCTATAATGCTAATCCTTCCAGTACTAAACTGGCTATTGAAAATTTTGTAAAATTACCAGCCAATCAAAAAATACTGATGCTGGGAGGTATGATGGAATTAGGAGCTGAAAGCCTGGAAGAACATGCATTGATAATTGAACTGATTAATAAATACAGGTGGACAAAAGTAGTATTGGTAGGTGGAGACTATAAAGATATCCCGCATCATTATATATATTTCAATACTTCAGCAGAAGCTGCAGTATGGTTAAAAGAACAGCGTTTTGAAAACTCTTATTTTTTAGTAAAAGGATCCCGCAGCATGCAGATGGAAAAAGTGATGGAATAAAAAATAATAGTAGACGTTCCTGGTTAGGTTGTTAAAAAATTGTTACTAAGCCCGGCTTTTTTTAAGGATGGGTTACTTTTCTTCTGTTTGGGTATTAATTAGTAAATAAGCAGACTGTTCATTTACAACCTTACAACGACACGCTTGTCTGCATGAAAATAACTTCACGTTTGTAAAGCCAGAAAAGAAAGAAAATTGTATTAAAGAGACTACTGGAAACAGTAGGAAGGAAACGTGTATTTTATTATCAAATTAAAATTGAAAAGATGAAAAAAACAGGATTAAACAACATTGCAAGAAAGTTCTTTGCAGGTAGTATTTTAGCAACCGTATTATTTTTAACCGCTCAGAATAAAGTATTTGCGAATACTGAGGTTAAGAATACGATTCAGACAGAAAAAGGATTAGCTGAAAAAGCATCCGTTAAGTATGTAGGAAGCAGTGAAGAAAATTTATTGTTTCATGTAAACTACAACAATGTAAATGCAAAAGCATTCACAGTAGAAGTAACTGATGAAAACAATGAAGTAATCTACAATACAGTAGTAAAAGCAAAGAATTACGAAAAAACATTTGCTTTACCTAAGTCACTGGATCTGAACAAAATCAGTTTCACCATCAAATCAACAGAAGGTGCTTACACTCAGAGCTTCAGCCTGAATGTAAAAACTGTTGATGTTGCAAGTGTGGTTGCAAAAAACAACTAATTTAATTTAACACTAACAGGTTTTAAGGCACCAGGGTTTTACCCTGGTGTTTTTTTTATGCAATTTAAAAAGTAATCCAGATGCTCAATATCCTGATGATATAAGGGGTAAGTATAGCAGTAAAAATTCCATTGGCAATTAAACCCAGGCTGGAATAAGCGCCATATGTTGGGCTGATTTCCATAGATTTGGATGCACCTACCGCATGTGCTGCTGTTCCCATAGATAAGCCTTGTGCAATTGGATTATGGATATGCAGCCATTTCATAAATGTATAACCGAAGATCGCTCCAAATATACCCACTACAATCACTACAGCTGCAGTAAGCGGAGGTATTCCCCCAATTACATGTGATACTTCAATGGCAATAGGAGTGGTAACAGACTTGGGAGCCAGTGATAAGATTACCGCTTTAGAAGCCCCCAGCCATTTGGCTACCAATACTACTGACACAATACCAACAATACAACCGGCCAGCTGAGATAAGATAATTTGTACCGCCTGCTTTTTTATTTTCTCCAATTGCATATATAAAGGAACACCCAATGCCACTACGGCAGGTTTTAAAAAGAACTGAATCAGTTTTGCCCCTTCATGGTATGCAGTATAATCTATTTTAAAAATGGTAAGAAATGCTATGATCACTACAATAGATATGAGTATAGGATTCAGGATAATCAGTTTTAGTTTTAACTGAAGTTGCTGTGCCAGGTAAAATACCAGGAAGGTAAAGGACAAGGCAAATATTTCTGTCTGAAAAAAACTATGCATTATTTTTTCCTCATAATTTGGTGAGTCCAGCCAGTCACAGCCAGTACCAGTATTGTACTTACAGCAGCTGAAATAATAATAGGCCAGAATTCTGCTTTAATAATATTCAGGTACAACATAATAGCTACACCCGGGGGTACAAAAAATAAGGGCAGGTTACTTACCAGAAAATCGGACATTACTTTTACTGATTTCAGTTTCACCCATCCCAGTTTAAGGAAAAGGGTAAGCAGTAACATTCCAATAATACTGGAAGGTAAGGGGATGCCGGTAAATTTCACCACCAGCTCTCCCAATGCCAGACAGCCAAAGATGATCACACATTGTTTAATCACGTTTTTTTGGAATTGATGTACACAAAATTACTGCAGGTGATCTTCTTTTCCAATAAACATGCAAACCATCATGATATACAAGTCACTGCAGTATTGCATTTTGCAGGAATTTGCTGTTTTGACTATAAGTTAAACAATAGTTTCCTTATATTCATGTTTTACATACCAGCTATGAGAAAAATCTTGTTATTCCTTTTGATACAATCCATTTGTTTTTATGTATTTGCACAGCAGGCCGACCTGATTATTAAAAACGGTAAAGTACTGGATGGAACCGGCAATAGCTGGGTATATGCAGATATTGCTGTGAAAGACGGTAAAATCATTGCCATTGGTAAATTGAAATCCTATGCTGCATCCCGAACAATTGATGCGACAGGTTTAATAGTCAGTCCCGGTTTTATTGACGTGCATACGCATATTGAAGGTGATGAAAAAAAGAATCCCACTGCAGATAATTTTATCTATGATGGGGTAACTACTGTGATTACCGGAAACTGCGGCATTTCTAATGTAGACCTGGGATTGTATTTCAGGCAGCTGGATAGTCTGGGGTTATCCATTAATACTGCTTCCCTGATTGGCCATAACGATATCCGAAAAGCGGTGATGGGCACTGCCCTCCGGGACCCCACTGAAGCTGAAATGCAGCAAATGGAAGGATTGGTAGCAAAAGCCATGCAGGATGGTGCAGTAGGTATGAGTACCGGACTGATTTATATACCGGGTACTTATTCCAAAACAGAAGAAGTGGTAAGGCTGGCCAAAGTGGTTTCTGCTTATCATGGTATTTATACCAGCCATATGCGGGATGAAGGCGATAGCATAACCGCTGCTATTGAAGAAGCACTGCATATTGGAAGGGTGGCTAAACTGCCGGTAGAGATTTCGCATTTTAAATTAAGCGGACAGCAAAACTGGGGCAGAAGTTCTGTAACAGTACCCATGATTATCAAGGCAAGGGAAGAAGGGCTGGATGTGACCATCGACCAGTATCCCTATACCGCCAGTTCAACTTCTTTAAGTACCTTATTACCCGATAAAATATTAGCGGATAGCCAGGATTCAATTGTTGCCAGATTAAGTGATCCGGAGACAGTTAAAAAGACAGTGGACTATATGCTGGCAAAACTGGCTAAAAGGAAATTGCAACATTTCAGTTATACCGTAGTGGCTTATTATAAGGCTGATACCAGTTTAAACGGAAAAAGTATTGAGGAAATCAATACTTTAAAAGGCAGGAAACATGAAGTAGGGGAAGAAGCGCTGACTATTATAGAAATGATGAAACAGGGAGGTGCTTCCATGGTATTTCATGGAATGAGTGAAACCGATGTTACCAATATCATGAAGTATCCTTACAATATGTTTGCCAGCGATGCCAGTATACGCATTTACGGGGCAGGTTCGCCGCATCCACGCGGCTATGGTACCAATGCCAGGGTATTGGCTAAATATGTGCGGGAAGAGCATGTACTATCGCTGGAAGAAGCCATAAGGAGAATGACCAGTCTGTCTGCACAAAAATTCCAGTTAAAAGACAGGGGTTTATTAAGGGAAGGATTTGCAGCAGATATTGTGGTATTTGATCCGGTAACAGTAAAGGATTTGTCCACTTATAGTCAGCCTCACCAGTATTCAACCGGTTTTAAATATGTAGTTGTAAATGGTGCCGTGACACTCGATAACGGCAAACATACAGGCCTGCGCAACGGAAAAGTGATCAAAAAAGAAAACTGATTTATTACCAATTTCAATCAATATGAAACAACTCCTACTGTTATTGCTGTTGCCTGTTCAGCTGCTGGCACAGTCTCTTTCAATGCAGGATTTTAAATCCTATCCCTTTCCCACTGAATTATGCAGTGCTTCAAAAAGTGCTAAAATTGCATGGGCAGTTAATGAACAGGGACGGAGAAATATTTATGTAGCTGAAGGGCCGGCATATAATCCGGTTAAAATTACTGATTTTAACAAGGATGACGGACAGGAACTCAGCAGTCTTTCCATTTCAGATAATGGCAAATGGGTGGTATTTGTACGTGGGGGCGACCATGGTGCCAACTGGGATGGTGGTTTGCCGCTGAACCCTTCCTTTGAAAATAATCCCACTAAAGTGCAGGTCTGCAGTGTTCCTTTTACAGGCGGCACTGTAAATATCCTTTCTGAAGGCGATTATCCGGAAATTGATCCAAACAGTGCTACTGTGGCATTTATTAAAGGCGGGCAAGCCTGGCTATGTGCTATTGATTCTGCCGGTAAAGCTAAAAATATATTTACAACCCGAGGGACGGTTGGATCACTGGAATGGTCGCCCGATGGTAACCAATTGCTCTTTGCTGCCAACCGGGTAGATCATTCCATTATTGGCATCTATTCCAATACCGGTAACCCGGTTAAATGGTTGGCCCCTTCATTTTACAGAGATCAGAACCCGCGTTGGTCGCCCGATGGCAAACTGGTAGTATTTACCCGCATGAATGGCAGAGGGGGCGCACCGGATTCGTTATTACCCCGGAAACCCAATCCATGGTCCATCTGGGTAGCTGATATCAGTACAGGTACTGCAACCCGTTTGTGGAATTCCCCTAAAACTTTAGAAGGCTCTTTTCCATCTACTGATGGGGGTGCCAACTTACACTGGGCTGCCAATAACCGGATCGTATTCCTTTCTTATCAGGATGGCTGGCCTCATTTATATTCCATCAATGCAGCAGGGGGTACAGCCACATTACTCACGCCTGGTAAGTTTATGGCAGAACATATTTCCCTGAGTGCAGATAGAAAATGGCTAACGTTCAGTGCCAATACAGGCCCTGATTCAAAGGATATTGAAAGAAGGCATGCTGCCAGGGTAAAGGTAGACCAGCCCGGTATTGAAGTGTTGACACCGGGTACAGGATTGGAATGGGCACCTGTTTTATTAAACGATAATCAAAGCGTAGCCTATATCAGTGCCACAGCGCAAAGGCCCCCTTTGGCTGCAGTACTGCCTTTAAACTGGCCATTTCAGAAACAGATTTTACTGGGAGAAAACCTGATTCCTTCTAATTTTCCACAACAACAACTGGTTGTTCCCAAACAGGTAATATATATATCAGCCGATGGTTTTGAAGTGCATGCCGATTTATTTGAACCCGCCAATATAGGCACCGGTAAACATCCCGCCATTGTATTTGTACATGGAGGCCCGCCCCGCCAAATGCTTTTAGGCTGGCATTATTCTGATTATTATGCCAATGGATATGCCTGTAACCAATACCTGGCCAGTCTGGGTTTTGTGGTATTATCTGTTAATTACCGTTTGGGTATCGGATACGGCTATGCTTTTCACCATCCCGCCAATGCCGGTTTATTTGGTGCTGCTGAATACAGGGATATCGTAGCTGCCGGTAAATGGTTGCAGCAGCAAAGCTTTGTAGATGGTAAAAGAATTGGTATTTATGGCGGTTCGTATGGTGGGTACTTAACAGCCATGGCACTTTCGCACGATTCTAAATTATTTGCTGCCGGGGTAGATATTCATGGTGTGCATGACTGGGTGGAACTGTCTAACCTGGTAAAAGATTTTGCCGGTAAATATGAAAAAGCCCCGGATTATGAGAAAGCATTGCAGGTAGCCTGGCAATCATCCCCGGTTTCTTCTATCAAAACCTGGACATCTCCTGTATTGATTATTCATGCAGATGATGACCGTAATGTACCGTTTAACCAGAGTGTGGATTTAATTAACCGGTTGGAAAAACAACAGGTGCCTTTTGAAACTAAAATGATTGTAGATGATACCCATCACTGGATGAAGTTTTCCAATGCTGTAAATGTATATGCAGCTGCCGCAGCTTATTTTGTTCAACAGCTTAAACCCTGAAACTATTAATTTTCATTCTCCAATAATAAAAATGATCATGAGAAAACTGTTATTTGTATTTGTACTCTTTCTGGCACTGCATAGTGCTGCTCAAAATCCCTATTTAAAATTTCATTACCAGTCTATCCTGGTAGATACCCATAATGATATTCTGGAACAATGCATTAATAAGGGTTATAGTTTTGATCAGGATTTAAGGGGTAAAACCCATTCAGACCTGGCCAGGTTTAAACAGGGTGGCGTTAAATTGCAGTTGTTTTCTGTTTGGTGCGATGGACTTCAGAAAAACCCTTATGCTTATGCCAACAGGATGATTGATACTGTAAATGCCGTAGCCAACAGAAATCCTGATAAAATAAAAGTGGTGTATAACAGCAAAGAAATGTATAAAGCTATCAAACATCACCAACTGGCTGCAATGTTTGGGGTGGAAGGCGGTCATATGATTGAAGATGATATTGATAAAGTGGATAGTCTTTATAAACGCGGAACACGCTATATGACTTTAACCTGGAATAATTCCACTTCCTGGGCTACCAGTGCCATGGAAGAAACCAATAAAAAAGAGTTAACCCATAAAGGGTTAACGGACCTGGGTAAACAGATTGTTCAACGTATGAATAAGCTGGGTATGATTGTTGACCTGAGCCATGTGGGTGAACAGACTTTCTGGGATGCTATCCATACCACCACTAAACCTGTGGTAGTATCCCACAGCAGTGTGTATAGTTTAAACCCTGTTTTCAGAAACCTGAAAGACGATCAGATCAAAGCAGTTGCTGCCAACGGTGGTGTAATACAGGTTAATTTCTTTTCCGGTTTTTTAGACAGTACCTATAATACTAAAAAAGCTTTATTTGCTAAAAAGCATCAGTCCGAAATCGATTCCTTATTAAAAATAAATCCGGAGCGTTATTTTGCAGATGATTATCTTTTTACCAAATACCCGGATGAAGTGAAAGCCATGCGTGCTCCATTTGAACTGGTAATTACCCATATTGATTATATCGTAAAACTGGTAGGAGTGGATTTTGTAGGGCTGGGGTCTGACTTTGACGGTATTGAATCTTCTCCGCAGCAACTGGATGATGTAACTACTTATCCGCTTATTACAAAAGCCCTTTTTGAGAAAGGGTATAGTAAAAAAGACGTTAGAAAGATATTGGGCGAGAATTTTTTAAGGGTACTCAAAGCCAATGAAAAATAATTAAAAAAGAGGCTGCATTTAAATGCAGCCTCTTTTTTTAGCCCTTTATTTTTTATAATAAGGCATATGTAAATCTGTAAAAGTTTTTTCATTTTTTTCCCAGTCGTTCACCATTTGTGTCCGGTTTTTATTCACTGTATCGTTTAGCTGGTTATACTCATTCACCCCGGCATTCAACTGGGCCACTGCTTTATTATAGGCATCAACATCTGCCTGGGTTTTATTGCCTTTCAGGTCCATTGCTTTTTTTATCTTTTGAAAATTCTCCTCTTTCAGGTAAAAATCCAGCATTTTAGGGATGTCTTTTTCTGCTGTCTTTTTATAGAATTGCAGGGATTGTTTGCATTGCTGTGCCATTGCAGGATCTCCCTTAAAACTTCTCAGGCTGTCTGCTGTTAAAGCCTGTAAACCTTCATTTGCATAACTGATCAAAGCATTACGGGCCTGTTCTGCCTCTGTAATTTTTTTATTGTTCATGGCTTTGGTCAGCTGTCCATCCTCCCAGTTACATTTAAAATAAATAATAAAAATTTTATTGGTGTAATCGGTCAGTTTACTGGCTGTTTCTATTTTATCTCCAAATTCGCTTTTTTCCTGAATCAGTTTAATATTATACTTACTGGCAAAATCTTTTTCTGCCTGATTCATTCTTGCAGCCGCATCATTTAATTTCTGATCTGTTTTTTCCTGCAGTAATAAGTAGGCCTGCATCTGGTCAACGGACTGTTCTGCAATTTCTTCCATATTCACGATCTTGGCATAATCTTCATTAAAAACACTGTAACAGAACTGGATATAGTCGATGGTACTTTTCCGGTAAGTATTATCCCCTTTATATAAAGGCAGGGCAATAATTTTGTACCGCGTATCACTGATGCTTTGCAGGGTCTGCTGCCTTAATTTTTCCACTTTACGGGCCCTTCTTCCATGGCCTGCTGCACTCATATAAGCCATGTATTTCTGGTCCATTTCATGTTGCGGATCACTGATGGCGTTCATATAAGCTAAGGGGTCGTCAAAGCCCTGTGCCTGTCCGGCTTTGGAAATAAACAGTATACAAAAAGCCAATACCAATAATTGCGGGAAGTTCTTCATATATGATAAGATTTGGTTTGATGTGTTTATTGAATGGTAAATGAAATAATGCGATAAGCAGCCTGGATATAAGGGTCTTTTGCCAGCTGCAATTTCCAGGTATCGTTCAGCTCAGATAAGTCTTTATCAGATTGTAAGCGCAGTTTTTCATAACTATGGTTATCAACCGTATAAGGAGCCTGGGGCAGATCATCTGAGTCAAAATCAGGCAGGTCTTTTACCAGCTCTGCTCTCTTTTTAGAGGCAGCCAAACCCGCTGCTAAACTGATGGGTAATTCCGCTGCTGTATCCTGAATTTCCTGCAGGTGATTAAACAACATAATATTTTTAAAAAAGGTAGTTGTATCAGTAAGTGTTTTTGCAAAAGCCTGTAAACGGGTATAATCTGTTGCAGGTAATGGTTTGTAATATTTATTGGGTTCAATATTTGCAGCCTGCAGACTGTTTTTATAAGTGACTTCCCTTCTCGTTGTTTTTAATCGGGGTTCAGGCAAAAGAATGTCAGGTATTACCCCTTTTTGCTGGGCTGTATTTCCGGAAACCCGGTATATTTTTTCAATGGTTAGTTTCAGGTAACTATCAGTTTTTATTTGTTTGGAGGGGTCATACTCATTCATATCGATAGTAGTATCCAGTGGTAACACTATTTGAGCTGTTGCTTTTCCAAAAGTAGGGCTGCCTGCTATAATTGCCCGGTGATAATCCTGTAAAGTACCAGCCACTGCTTCTGAAGCAGATGCAGAATACCCGTTTACCAATAGCAATAAAGGCCCATCGAAAATAGTGCCTCTGTTTACATCTTTTAAGGAATAGGCTTTTCCTTCTTTTGTGTATAACTGGGCAACCGGACCATAATCTATAAAAATGCCCGATAAATCGGTTGCTTCTTTTAAAGATCCACCACCATTAAAACGAAGGTCAATGATCAGTCCTGCAATATTTTCTTTTTTCAGTTTCAGGATCTCTTTAGAAATATCATTCGCACAGCCATCATCGCCAGTCTTACTATTCTGCCAGTCCGTATAAAAACTGGGCAAAGAAATAAACCCAATATTCTGTACTCCTTTTAAAATAAAGCTTTTCACCCGGCCATCATCATCCGGGTCTTCCTCTTCTTTTTCTTTAGCCAGGGTAACCTGCCTGGTAGTACCATCCGCTTTTTTAATGGTAACAGTAAGGGTTTTATCATTACTGGCATCCATCATCCGGCTTATTTCAGCAGCGGATGCATCACTTACATCCACATTTGCCTGGTTCTCCCATTGAAGCCCGGTAATCCTGTCCCCACTGTTCAGCTGCCCGCTTTTAAAAGCAGAACTCCCGGGTTTCAGGTGATCGATGGTAACCTGTCCGTCATCATCTTCATCCAGGGTAAATCCGAATATCTTTTTGGTGTTTCCTAAGCTGCTTTCAAAATTCTCTTTTTCTGTTAAAGGAAAATAATTGGTATGCGGGTCGTAAGAACTGGCCAGTGTTTTACAATATAGATTACCCAATCCTTCTGCCAAACCACCCGGACTTTCCAGTTTTCTTTTAATGAACCGCTGATAAGAAGATTTTAATTTTTTACGGATTACCATTTCCAGGCTATCGTCATACTTTTTCAGGGTTTTTACATCCATGGAATCAGTGTCTTCATTCCATTCCACCAGATGATTGATCAGTGAAGCCTGCAGGTGTTTTCTCAGTTTAAGGTTTAATGCGTTTAAATCGGCAGCATAGGATGTGTCTTCCTTAACTGTAAAATGTTCTTTGGTTTCCAGATTAAAAGGCTGGCTGCAATGAATTGCAACCATACTGTCCACCTGCTTCAGCCTGATCTGATAAAGACTATATAATTCTTCCAGAAATCCTGTTTTTTTTTGCTGCAATTGCTGATGCAACTGAAAACGGTATTTATTTAACTGGTTCATATCTACCTGTGTGAAAAATAACCTTTCATCATCTACAGTGTTCATGATGCCGGTAAACCAGGCTTCAGATAAGGAAGCATCTGCAGGCCTGGGCTGAACATGGTATTTCTCCACCATCCTGGCAATCAGAAAAGCTTTATCAGCCACTGCATCAAAATGCTGGGAAAAAGACGGCAGAAACGAAGAAAGTACTAAAAGGAAAAGCAAGAAAGGTTTTATCATAAAACAGGGATGAAATTATTATGGCAATATAAGAATTTGTCACATAAAAAATATTGATAATTGTTAGAGGCCTCTCCTGCCTGTAAATTCTTTTTGAGTATACTTGTTAGTAGAAGGCCGAATGAGTATTTTTGAACAGGATAGTCTGCAGCTGTATTTTACAGTGCGGAATGATTGTCCCGGTTTTCTGTTGCAATCATCAACCCCCTATTTTTATCATATGCAAATAAAACCATTCTTCCTTTTATTGATATTGCCTTTGCAATTACTGGAACAGTTTACCCATGAAGAGTTAAACCGATATGAAAAGGAAGCCAGCCGGGTTACCATTATCCGGGATAACTGGGGTATACCGCATATTTATGGAAAAAAAGATGCTGATGCCGTATTTGGTTTATTATATGCCCAGTGTGAGGATGATTTTAACCGGGTTGAAATGAATTATATAGAAAAATGCGGAAGGCTGTCTGAAGTAAATGGGGAAAAAATGCTGTATAGTGACCTGTTGATCCGGATGATTATAGATACGGCAGATGCCAAACGAGATTATGAGCAGGCGCCTGTATGGCTAAGGGATTTATGTGATGCTTTTGCAGATGGGGTGAATTATTACCTGAGTAAACATCCGCAAACCAAGCCCCTTTTATTGCATCATTTTGAGCCCTGGTATCCTTTATTATGGACGGACGGAAGTATTGGTGCCATCAGTACTGCAGGCTTAACAGAAAACGACCTTCGCAAATTATACAGCAATGAATATATACAGGATAAGCACCTGTTTTTCAAAGACAATGCCACCGCAGCAGCAGCACTTAATCCGGTGGATAAGGAATCCCCGGAAGAAATCTTTACCGGATCCAATGGTTTTGCCTTTGCACCCTCTATTACAGAAAACGGCCATGCTATATTATATATCAATCCGCATGTAACCTTTTATTTTCGCCCGGAAGTGCAGATGGTGAGTGAAGAAGGGTTAAATGTGTATGGTGCGGTAACCTGGGGACAGTTTTTTGTATACCAGGGGTTTAATGAACATTGCGGCTGGATGCATACTTCCAGCAGGGTGGATGTTTCGGATGCTTATATTGAAAAAATTTCACAAAAAGATAATCAGTGGACCTATACTTACGAGCAGGAAAAGAAACCGGTTACCCTTAAAAATATCTCCATTCAGTTCAAAAGAAACGATTCACTGATCCGCAAAGATTTTACTGTTTTATATACCCATCACGGCCCGGTAATGGCCCGTCAAAACGGGCAGTTTATCAGTGTACAATCATTTAACCGGTCTGTTATCAGCCTGGAGCAAAGCTGGCTGCGTACCAGGGCAACCAGTTTTAAAGCCTTTAAGCAAATACTGGATATGCGGGCCAATACCAGTAACAATACCGTATATGCAGATGCAGAAGGGAATATTGGGTACTGGCATGGCAACTATGTTCCAATAAGAGATACCACGTATCAATGGAATAAACCGGTGGATGGCAGCATCAAAGCAACTGAATGGAAGGGGCTGCATACGGTGGATGAAATTGTACAGGTGATTAACCCCGTTAACGGATGGCTGCAAAACTGTAATTCCACCCCTTTTTCTGTGGCAGGTATAAACAGTCCGCTAAAAAAGGACTATCCCCCCTATATGGCACCGGATGAAGAAAACTTCAGAGGTATTAATGCGGTAAGGGTGCTGGACAGGGAAAAAAAGTATACCATAGATAAAGTAATTGCAGCCGGTTATGATACTTACCTGGCTTTTTTTGAGCAATTAGTCCCTGCACTGGTAAAAGCATACCAGCAATTATCCCCTGCAGATAGCCTGAAAATGAGTTTAATGGAACCTATTGCAGTAATGAAGGACTGGGATATACGTGCAGGTAGCCATTCTGTAGCCACTACCCTGGCAGTAACCTGGGGGCCGCTGGTACTAAATGCACTGAAAGCTTCGCATACCAATGAGAGCGAACAGCTGGTGGTGCGGATTCATAAATTTGCAGAGAATGCAGCCAATGGGGCAGTTTTACTCAATCAGTTCAATGCAGCAGTAAAGATGGTACAGGAAACTTATGGCAGCTGGAAAACAGAATGGGGAACTATCAACCGGTTTCAACGTCTGGATGACGCGATTGATGCCAGGTATGACGACAAGCAGCCTTCTATACCGGTAGGGTATACGTCATCACAATGGGGACAAATCCCTTCTTTCAGCAGTAAACGTTTCCCGGACACTAAAAATTATTATGGAACTTATGGTAACAGTTTTATCTGTGCCGTTGAGTTTGGCAAAAAAATAAAAGCCAGGTCATTACTGGCAGGTGGGGAAAGCGGTAACCCTGCTTCCCCGCATTTTAAAGATCAGGCACAATTATACAGTACCGGACAGTTTAAGGAAGTGCTTTTTTACAAGGAAGACGTAATGAAGCATATAGAAAGAACTTATCATCCGGGCGAATGATAAGTTCTGAAAGGGTAAGGC
>Ga0364874_10226_pt1 | contig 33372 bp, 23 predicted proteins | sample ExccelAu500001D4_2_FD_206922 | JGI IMG/M metagenome (GOLD analysis project Ga0364874, IMG submission 206922) | Enriched cells from Trout Bog Lake Hypolimnion, Wisconsin, USA - BchlTB.Aug07.5000.01.D4 | ecosystem: Environmental > Aquatic > Freshwater > Lake > Hypolimnion/Profundal zone | place... | reverse complement strand
ATTGTAAGTTTTTTTTGGAATTGGTAGTTTGACCTAATATTGCATAAACGAAGGGGCTTGGGAAAAGCTGCCAACTGCCATTTGTAATAAGGTTCAGGACCGTGGCAGTCTGTTGAACAGCCACATCCCAAAGCCAGTTTAAAACTAATATCATATCTATAGAATGGCTAAAAACTTATTGATTGTCGAATCACCCGCTAAAGCAAAGACCATCGAAAAAATACTGGGAAGTAATTTCGAAGTCAGGAGTTGCTACGGACATATCCGCGACCTGGAAAAGGATGATATGGGGATTGATGTAAACAATAGTTATTCTCCCCGTTATATGGTTCCTGACGACAAAGCCAAAGTGGTAAAGGATTTGAAGCAATTGGCCAAAAGTGCAAAGGAAGTATGGCTTGCATCGGATGAGGACCGTGAAGGGGAAAGCATCAGCTGGCATCTGGCCGAGGTATTAGGTCTGGACCCCAAAACGACCAAACGAATCGTCTTTCACGAAATCACCGCCCCCGCGATCAGAAAAGCAGTCGACAATCCCAGGATCATCAATATGAACCTTGTCAATGCTCAACAGGCAAGAAGGGTTTTGGACAGGCTCGTGGGTTTTGAATTGAGTCCTGTACTTTGGCGCAAGATAGGCATGCAACGCAGTTTAAGTGCCGGCAGGGTGCAGAGTGTATCAGTAAGACTGATCGTAGAAAGGGAAAGGGAAATAAATCAGTTTACTGCTGAAAGCAGTTATAAAATAGAAGCTTTTTTTACGGCAAAAGACATCCATGGTAAGATCGTTACTTTCAGGGCCGATGGTCCCTTAAAAGTGGCCGACCAGGGTGCTGCTGCCAAATTTCTGGAAAGCTGTAAACATGCAACTTATACAGTTACAGACATCCAGGTAAGACCCACCAGGAGAAGTCCTGCAGCACCGTTTACAACATCTACCCTGCAACAGGAAGCTTCCCGTAAACTGGGCTATGGGGTAACGAAGACCATGTTACTGGCTCAAAAACTGTATGAAAGCGGTAAGATCACTTATATGCGTACCGACAGTGTTAACCTGAGTGATACAGCCATGGAAGAAATTTCGAAAGAGATCAAAAGTTCCTATGGCAAACAGTATTACCAGCCCCGTAAATTTAAAAACAAAAATGAAAGTGCTCAGGAAGCCCATGAAGCCATCAGGCCTACTTATATGAATAACAAATCTGTCGATGATGAAGATTTGAAAAGACTATATGAGTTAATCTGGAAAAGGACCATCGCCTCTCAAATGAGTGATGCGGATTTTGAAAAGACCACCGCTAAGATCGATATCAGCACCAACAAGGAACAATTAACGGCTACGGGTGAAGTGATGAAATTTGATGGGTTCCTAAAAGTATATCTGGAAGGCAAAGATGAAGAAGATGAAGAAGATACAGAAGGAATGTTACCGCCACTGGCAATGGGTAATAAACTGGACTTCAGGGAAATGATCGCCAGCGAAAAATTTACAAGACCTGCAGCCAGGTATACAGAAGCATCTTTGGTTAAAAAACTGGAAGAACTGGGCATTGGCCGCCCTTCTACTTATGCCCCCACCATATCTACCATTGTTAAAAGGAACTATGTAGAAAAAAGAGATAAGGAAGGCGTAAAACGAAATATCGGTCTGTTGAAACTGACCAAAAACAACCAGATCGAAAAGTCTACCACAGTTGAAAATACAGGAGCTGAGAAATCGAAATTATTCCCAACCGATCTGGGTATTGTGGTAACTGATTTTTTGAAACAACATTTCGATAAAGTCATGGATTATGGCTTTACAGCATTTATAGAACAGGAATTTGATGAGATCGCAGAAGGAAAGATCAAATGGAATAAGATGATCGACGACTTCTACAAGCCCTTTCATTTAGGTATTGAGCATACACTTGAAAATGCAGAGCGTGCCAAAGGAGAAAGAGAGCTGGGAAATGATCCTGCTTCCGGAAAGAAAGTAATTGCCAGGATGGGACGATATGGCCCGATGGTACAGATCGGGGAAACCGGCAATGAAGAAGAAAAGGCAAGATTTGCCAAACTAAAAAATAACCAGAGCATTGAAACCATTACCCTGGATGAAGCTTTACAATTATTTGACCTTCCCAGAACCATTGGAGAATATGAAGGGTTGGAACTGTCTGTCAATGTTGGCCGTTTTGGGCCTTATATCAAACTGGGAGAACAGTTTATTTCTATACCCAGGGGGGAAGACCTGCATACCCTTGAAATGGATCGTGCCATTCAGCTGATCCAGGAAAAGCAACAGGCTGATGCACCGATCGGTTTTTATGAAGAATTACCTGTAACTAAGGGTAAAGGCCGCTTTGGTCCATTTATCAAGTGGAATGACATGTATATCAATATACCCAGGGCCTATAATTTCGAAGCACTTAGTCAGAAAGACATCAATGAATTAATTGAGAAAAAAGTTGAGAAAGAAGCCAACCGGTTTATACAACAATGGCCTGCTGAAAAAATCTCTATTGAAAATGGAAGATGGGGAGCCTATATCAGGTTTCAGAAAAAAATGCTCAAAATTGGCAGGAAAGCCGATGGCAGCAAATATGAAGCAGCTGATTTAGCAGTCATTGAGCTAGATACCGTTAAGAAAATGATCGAAGAACAGGTACCCAATGCCTTTGCCAAAAAGACGACCACAAAGAAAGCCACGACAGCTACAAAAGCGGTAACTAAAAAGGCGGCTATAAAAAAGCCTGCAACTAAAGTTGCTGCCAAAAAAGCGGTAAAAAAAGCAGTCAAAGCGCCAGTACGGAAATAAGCATATTAGTGCAGCTGATCGATAACGATTGATCTTATACAGCTTAAACATAAGAGGTTGTATATAAAAAAACAAACCTTACAGGAGATAAAAAAAGATCCGGGACTTCCCGGATCTTTTTTTATCTCCTGTAACTTTCAATCATCATTTTAATCATAACGCCCCATCTGTTTTAAAAAGCGTACATGCGCCATAATAGCTCTTCTAACAGTTGGATACTCGATATACTGCAGCTTATATTCCTTACACACATTTCTTACGATCTTACTGATAGCAGGATAATGTACATGAGATATCTTGGGAAACAAATGATGCTCGATCTGAAAATTCAATCCCCCTACCAGCCAGGATACCAGTTTATTACGTGTTGCAAAATTAGCAGTGGTCTTGATCTGATGAGCAGCAAACTCATCAGGCAGTTTACCTTCTGTCTCATTTACTACAGGGAATGCTGTGCCTTCTACTGTATGAGCCAATTGAAATACAATGCTTAGTATGAACCCTGACACCAGGCTCATGGTTAAAAACCCAAACAGCCAGTGTACCCATCCTACCAGCATGATGGGAAGGGCTATGAAGACAAATCCATGGTATAATTTGATGGCCCAGAAAGCCAGATGATCTTTCACATGCATTTTTTTGAGGGGTATACTACCTATACGGCGACTAAAATATTTCTGATAATCTGTAAAGAAGATCCAGAATACATACAGCATCATATACAGGAACCAGAAATAAAAATGCTGGAAACGGTGTGCCCAAAGCCTTTTTTGAGTAGGCGCCATCCGCATCAGGAAGCCGATCTCAATATCGTCATCCACACCATCGATATTGGTAAAACTATGATGGATCATATTGTGCTTCATATTCCACATAAAATGATTGGCACCAACAATATTAGCAGAACATGCTGCCAGTGTATTGGTCCATTTATGCTTACTAAAACTGCCATGACTGCCATCATGCATAACATTGAATCCGATACCTGCAATCAGGCAACCGAGAATGAAACATTCGGGCAGGGCAATATACCATGCAGGTGTCCATACCAGTAACTGTATATAGATACAAATGAACCCTGTGATCATCAATATCGCTTTGGTAAAAAGACTGATGGTACCCGTGGCATTCAAATGATTCTCTTCAAAATATTTTTGGACTCTTCTTTTTAGCTCCGCATGCAATGAATCACCGGATACTGGAAATTTGGGGATAAAGGAATTGACTGACATAATTTGATATGATAAATAAGCTGCGAAGTTAGATTCTATGCTGCTGTAATGTTGTTAAAATACATAAATGATATATGCCCTGATGCTTTCAGAATTGATTCAACGATAAAATCAATGAAACATTGTGCATAAAAAAAAGGATATTTCCACAGGTATAGAACAACTTATATCTGTTAATTTAACAAAAATTAATTTAGTTTGAATAATAAATGCAGGTTTTTGATCCCACCCTATACAAAGATTTTTATGCATTTAAACCCAACATTCTATGCAACAAACAAAGGAAATCAATGCACTCTTTACACTGATCGACGATCCTGATTCAGAAGTCTATTCGACAGTGTCAGAAAAGATTGAAGAATTTGGGAAGGGGATCATACCCAATCTTGAAAATTTATGGGAGAATACCCCCAATATAGAAGTTCAGGAAAGGATTGAACACCTTATTCACAGGTTACATTTTAATGACCTGGTCAATGATCTTACCGAATGGAGTAACAGCCCATATCATGACCTCTTGTTTGGTGCATTGCTGATTGCCAAATTTCAGTATCCCGACCTGCATACAACCCCCGTATTACAGGATATTGAAAAAATCCGGAGAAATGTATGGCTCGAACTGAATAACTACCTGACTCCTCTGGAGCAGGCCAATGTACTGTCCAGCATCATCTATAATTATTACCAGCTGAAAGGAACAGAAGTCAATTATAATAACCCGGATGAGTTTTTTATTCATAAAGTACTGGAAAACAAAAATGGTAATTCCATCAGTAATGGCATCATCTATCAGGTCATGTGCGAATTACTGGATATCAATGCCCGGATTATCAATATCCCCAAACAAATGATCATCGCATTTTATGCCTCAGATTTCGAACCCTTCAATCATGTAGGAAATGCAAAAGACAATATCCTGTTTTTTGTAGATGGCGTAAATGGACAAGCTTATTCTCATAAAGATATTGAGGGTTATTTTAAAAGACTGAACCTGCCTGTCAATGCCGGCTATTATAAACCCCTTTCACAAAAGAAAGTGATCCAGCTTCTTACCCTTGAAGTTTCCAAATGTTTTGATCTTCCTTCCAATGAATATAAAAAGACTGAACTGCAGCTGCTGTCTGAAATACTTGACAAATAAATCTATATAACCTACCTGTTATCAGTATTTCAGCATTGGCTGATCAGTTATTTTCTGTTTGCATTCAACTACAGGAGCTATTATGCTTGTCATAACTGTATTTACCTGAATATCATTGCTGTTATCTTTCAAAAATGTTTTAAGCAGCCCTTAAAAGACATTTATTTGTATTAGATTTAAACAATAAATCTAATCTTGTTTTATGCTCTCTTGGGATGATTTTGAAAAAGTAGAAATTAGATCAGGTACGATCATTGAAGCCATTGACTTTCCCAAAGCAAAAAAACCTTCCTATCAGTTACAGATTGATTTTGGCGAACTAGGCATTAAAAGATCTTCAGCTCAGATCACCGCTCATTACAGTAAAGAATCACTTATTGGTAAACAAATAGTTGCCGTTGTCAATTTCCCCGTAAAACAAATTGCAAATTTTTTCAGTGAATGTTTGGTTTTAGGAGTATATGATGAAAATAATCAGGTAATTTTATTGAGTCCGGATAAACCTGTAAAGAATGGACAAACAATTGGTTGATGAATGAAATCTATTATACATATTATGAAAGTCCTATTGGCTTGCTAAAAATAGGTGGAACAGAATCATACATTACCGAGCTTAGCTTTATCGATAATGCAGACCAGATGGTACATGGGGAACCGGGTATCAGTGATGTGATCCATCAATGTACCGAAGAACTAATAGAATACTTTGCAGGCAGGCGAAAAGAATTTGATATTCCAGTGCATCAGGATGGTACTGAATTTCAGAAAAAAGTTTGGAGTGAATTATTGGAAATCCCATTTGGAAAAACCATCAGTTATCTTGACCTGGCCAAAAAACTGGGTGACCCTAAAGTTATCCGTGCTGCAGCTACTACCAACGGAAAAAACAAAATTGCAATAATCGTTCCCTGTCATAGGGTAATAGGCAGTGATAAGAACCTTACCGGCTATTCAGGCGGATTGTGGCGGAAAAAATGGCTGCTTCAGCATGAATTCAGAATCAGGAATGGTGTACAAACTTTGTTTTAAAAATTCCCCTGTATATTTAGAAACTCACGCCCTTAGGACATTTACTAAACTTAGCAGTTTTATCGGTACTTGTCATAAAACCGCTTTTGATAATGGATAACTCATAAGCCCCTAAAGATCCGTTATAAGAACTGAGTGTTGAAACAGTTGCGTCATAACTAACGGTAAATTTAAGATCATCGATCTGATAGCCAACCATAGGGATTATAGCATCGTGACTGCGATAATATAACCCAAGAATGATCTGATTACTGCCATCGCCGCTAATATTTCTACTTGCATTCATACCCCCTACGATTTCCCATATTGATGCCATCTTGCTTACATAGAGATTGGGATTCAGGATCCAAAGATTATCTATTTTGATACTGCTGTTCATAAATGCTGTATACCTGGCAGGAGACTGATAATTGGATACATTTCCTGCATAGAATGTTTCATTGGGATGATTGATATGCAGCGCACTGAATCCTGCATTGAAATAAACATTGTCAGAAGGAAAATAGGCATAATTGACACCTACCTGCATGTCTAAATAATAAATTGAGTTATAATAAAATGGCTCATTGGAATTGATACTATTGTCAAAATATTCCCCGTTCCACTGATTATTGAATGTGAGCTGGTTGATATTTACCCTATTATTTGCGATCCCAAAACCCAGTCCACCACTCAATAAGCTGTTATCTCCAAGTACCTGGTGATAAGCAACGGATAAATACGCTTTTGTAGAAGTAAGGCTTCCACCACCTGCAGCATCTTTTAATATGGTTCCACCCAATCCTACCCAACTGTTATCGAATCGATCGTTGAACAATTGGACATCCCCCCATACATCCATGGTCTGGTAAGGATTACCCAGATTGGACCATTGGTTCCTGTAGTTACCCCCTATCCGATAATCATGCGCAGGATCAAACCCGGTATTGGCAGGGTTTACAAATAAAGGAGCATTAAAATATTGGGAAAAATGCAAGTCCTGAGCAAACAACCTAAGTTGTGTACCGCAAAAGCACAACGATAATATAAAATACAGGATTCGTTTTTCCATTTTTATCTTAATAAAGTGATATCTCCTTTTTTAGTGAATACATCTCCATTGGTCATCTGCACTTCCAGCGCATACTGATATACATCCTGGGGCTGTGGCACCCCCTTATACCTTCCATCCCAGCCGTTACTGATACTGGTACTGGTAAATACGAGCGTCCCCCAACGGTTATAAATATTCCACTTGATACTACTGATTCCAAATCCCTGTACATAAATCACATCATTGATCCCATCCCCATTAGGCGAGAATGCATTGGGCACGTCAAAAAGCGGTATAACATATGTTTGAACAGACTGGCTCAGTGTATCCAAACAACCAGCATTATTCACTACGATCAGACTGGCCTTGAAAGTTCCGGTTGTATTGTATTGATGACTAACAGGATAAGTACTTGTTGTGATCGTAGAATCACCATCCCCAAAAAACCATTTAAACAAGACACCACCTGCAGAATTGTTATTGAATATAATGGGCGTATTCGCTACAGGGGGTTGAGGTGTAACAGTGAATAAAGCAGTAGGCTTTCCTTCAACACTGATTGTTTGAATTGAACTGGTGTCAAACTTATTGCAGGTAGCGCTGTCATAAGCTACCATGTATACACTATATTGCTGAATTCCAGCATACAAATGTGAAACTGTATTGGCATTATTGACCGAGTCTGTTGTACCATCACCAAACACCCATTTATAAGATAAACCACCCGTTGAAGTATTGGTAAATTGGGCAGTATAAGGAGCACAGCCATTGACAGGTGTGGTAAACTGGGCTTTTACAAGGTTGGCAATCTTTAAAGGCAAGCTGATGCTGTCATATTGATTACAATAATTACTGTCCACTAAAACAAGACTCACATTATAAGACCCAATGGCAGCATAGGTATGCTGAACAGAACCAGTTCCAAGAATAGCAGAGCTTCCATCCCCATAATCTATCCTGAAAGAATTGGATTGAAAGGGAACTGTTCCGGGTGCACCAACAGAAAGATTATTGAACTGAAATGTATTTGAACTACAAGCCCCAACTCGGGAAAAATTTAATGCCAATGATACAGAATCTGTGCCCAACCGAATGGTCACATAAGACGTGTCATAAGGAAAGCATTTGGTTGTATCGATCCCTATCAATCGAACAAGATAATTTCCCGGAAGTGTATAAAGATGCGAAACACTCGATGCAGTAGTCACTGTATCAGGTGTACCATCGCCATAATCCCAGATATATTTCTTTGCTGTTCCAATTGTATCTTTAAAATCAACGGAAATAGGGCTGCATCCCGAAGAATCCCTAACGCGACCATCTATAGAAGATTGAACACCCGCTGAGGCTCCTGCCAGGTTAAAAGCTATTTTGACCAATGCCAGATTACACGCTTGTACACTTCCATTGACTGTAGTACCATTCACAGTGGCATAAGCACCAGGTGTAACAGGAAAATCGCCTGCTCCTGTAAGTCCAGCTCCAAAACAATTAGCACACATGGCTTGATAAATCACACCATTCTTATCAAACCTGCTGGTTCCGCCATCTACATGGTTGGGCCAGCCATATGGCGGATCCTGACCAAAAAAACTCCCATATAACTGTGAAGCCGCATCTTTGGCCATTACAAAAAAATAAAAATCATTGCCAGAGCTGTTGAGCTTTAAAGCATTGGAAGTAGTGGTTAGTCCCGAGGTACCCTGACTGAGATAACCGGTCTGATTTTGTCCTCCACCCCATCCTGAAACATATACATTTTCGCAGATGTCCACCAGGAATGCAGTGGGTGAAATATTGGGTTGCAGGGGAGAATTAGTACCAAAAACAGTTGAATATACCCATGCCGAAAGGTCGGGCTTTATTTTGGCAATAAACTGTTTTCCTCCACTTTGTGAAAAAGGCGCATTGACAACAGGCCAGCTTGCGGTAGTGGTTCCCATTATATAAGGGAAGCCAGACTGATCGAATTGTATCCCATAAATCAGATCAATGCCTGAAGTGCCAAAGTAACCGGTTTGCTGGATTTGAGGCGTACTTCCGGACGTATTGATAATCGATACAAAGCCATCCACACTGCCCTGGTTAGTGGAAAAAAGACTTCCCGTTGTATTACCAGGCAAATCTGTACTAACCGTACCACCTGCTACATATAACAAGTTGTTCAATGGATTAATGGCCAGAACAAAAGCTGCATCATCTCCCGTTCCGCCGAAATAGGTACTAAAAAGAACCGAACTCAGGTTACTGCTCAATTTTATAATGACTGCATCCTGATTGAACTGTCCTCCCCCATTTGTTGTCTGAAAAGCATTGACAGTTGGAAAATCACTGGATTGGGTACAGGAAACCATATAAATATTACCCCCTGCGTCGATATTCACTTCACTACGGGCATCATCGCCATAATTACGTCTTAATGAATACTGATAATATTGCTGGGGTTGAACAGAATGTTCCTTATCGGCTATATTGATACCATCATCTTTAGCACCTCCTAATCTGATTGAACCAATTAAAGCCGCACCCGAAGGATCAAATTTGGTGATACAAATATCGAAATCCCCATTTTTGCAGCCATCACCCAATACATTTCCGGCAGGATAAACCGGATAATCGTTAGAACTGGTCCTGCCTGCAACAATCAGGTTGCCTGCATTATCTACAACCAGACTATGGGGCTGTTCATTACCCGTTGCACCGCCCAGATACGTACCGTACATCAATGTAGATCCGTCAGAACTTAATTTAATGATTCCCATATCAAAACCTGCCCCATTATCATTCCCATCATAATTTACACCACCAACATAATTTTGAAAATAAGCGCCATTGGTCAACGGAAATCCTGTCCCGAATACGATTCCTCCGCCATAAAAATTACCTGCCGCATCATAAGTGGCCGTATAACCCCAGTTATCTGCCTTGCTTCCGGTAAAAGAAGAAAAAACCAAAGTTGGATCAATAACAAGGGTAGCATTGGGATCCCTTTTTCCAGAAATTTTAAATTTTACAGTGTTGCCATGAACTGAATAATTACAGTTAATTTCCTTTCTCCCTTCTAATGAAGAGATATAACTATAGGGAGTGGCTTCCTGAACCTGATCTACTGAGGTTTTAATAGCCAGGCTGCCATTCTTTACCTTCAGTTCATCAGCACCATCAAAATTCAACGCGATATTTTCGGGATCACCTCCGGGATGCACTATCAAATCATACTTTAGCTGGCCGGTTGAAGAGGTATAATACCTGACATCAATATTGTTATAGACATTTTTATAGGTGATTGCCTGAAATATCCTGCACTTGGTAGCCCATTTTGAAGGATCATTACCAATATAATAATTGTTATAACTGTTTAAGGGTTTCTCACTTACCACTTCAGGTGTAGCATTACTATTCTGAAATGTAACTTCATAAGCATGTGAATGTAACACTGTTCTTACACCTGAAATATCGCTTTTGGGTTTATTTGAATTAGCTGATGCTGCACCATGATGCTGATCCAGTAATGCCCTTAGGTCATTGTGATCATGGAGTACCAGCTTATAACCACCATGCCGTTCTATAAAAAAAGCACCAGAAGCCAGTTCACCCTTAAAAGCAACTTTATTATTCCACTGACCTTTATTTTCTACAAACTGCAGATAGGATTGGGCATAAAGACCAGTAACACAGGTAATAGAAACAAAGACCGTGAGAATTAAAGTTTTAAACTTCATTACTATTTTATTTATTGCAACACCAGTATAAAAATAAGCCTTTTGAAAACATGTCTTATGATCAATTTGACTGAAAATCAATACCCAATCATTTTAAATAAGCAATCGATTTGTCAGGATATCCGGCTCCATCCTGATTTGCCCTTTTGAGATTCAAGATATTGTTTCAGGTTTGCATTTTTGGCAAGGCTGATTTCAAAATCTTCATTAACCAATGCCTCTGCCAGTGTTTTGGCAGTTTCCAGCAAGGGCTTATCATTAACAATACTGGCTAGTTTAAAGTTCAAAGCGCCACTTTGCCTTGTACCCTCTATATCACCAGGCCCACGGATCTCCAGGTCTTTTTCTGCAATCTTAAATCCATCATTCGTCTGGCACATAGTATTGATACGTTCACGGGCCTCAGCGCTTAATTTACTACCCGTTAATAAAATGCAAAAACTTTTCTCAGAACCCCTTCCTACCCTGCCCCTAAGCTGATGTAACTGTGATAAGCCAAACTTTTCAGCACTTTCAATGACCATGACACTGGCATTGGGTACATTAACACCTACTTCAATAACAGTCGTTCCAACCATGATCTGGGTTTCACCACGTACAAAACGCTGCATATTGGCTTCTTTTTGGTCTGCCGGCATCTTACCATGCACCATACTGATGCTGAAAAGATGTTCCGGAAAAAAGCTCTTGACCTGTTCATAACCTTGCATCAGGTCCTCATAACTTAATTTTTCACTTTCTTCTATTAATGGATAGATATAATACGCTTGTCTGCCCTTCTGTATTTCTGTCTTTACAAAGTCCATCACACTAGCCCTGGCCATTTCATTGCGTTGTACAGTGGTGATGGATTGTCTTCCCGGGGGTAATTCATCCATGACACTATAATCCAGATCTCCATAAGCGGTCATCGCCAGCGTTCTGGGTATGGGTGTTGCTGTCATAACCAGCACATGTGGTGGTATCGTTGCCTTTCCCCATAATTTAGCCCTTTGTGCCACACCAAACTTGTGCTGTTCATCCACAATGGCCATCCCCAGGTTTTTGAATTGTACAATGTCTTCGATGATGGCATGTGTACCCACAACGAAATGAATGCTATCATCGAGTAAACCCTGTAATATTTTTTTCCTTTGTGCCGCTTTGGTACTGCCTGTTAACAGTGCAATTTCCAAAGGCATATCCTTCAAAAGATGGGTAAGGCTGTTATAATGCTGCTGTGCAAGGATCTCCGTAGGTGCCATCATACAACTCTGATAGCCATTATCTGCTGCCAGTAACATACACAATAGTGCAACTATGGTTTTTCCGCTGCCCACATCTCCCTGTAATAGCCTGTTCATCTGGTAACCCTTTGCAGTATCTACCCGTATTTCTTTAAATACACGTTTCTGCGCACCGGTTAACTGAAATGGTAAATGATGATTATAAAAATCATTGAACAATGAACCCACTTTTTCAAAAACGATCCCCCTACTAGATTTGTGTCTTTGCAGTCTGATCAGGTTCAGCCTAACCTGAGCAATAAAAAACTCTTCAAATTTTAAACGTTGCAATGCCTTATCATAATCTTCAGGGGAAGCCGGAAAATGTATGCTATTGTATGCCTGATAGCGGTTCATAAGCCCCAGCTTATGGATAAGTTCGGAGGGAATATTTTCAGGGAGGTCCTTTTCTTTTAACAATGATAAAAGTACAAAAGTTAGTTTTCCGATCTGCCTTCCATTTAAACCCCTTACTTTCAGTTTTTCAGTTGCAGGATATACAGGTTCGAGATATGATTTTCCGGCAACTGCAGGCACATACAACTCTATTTCAGGATGCACGATCTGAGGTTTGGAATTGAAATAACCTGTTTTTCCAAATACCAGGTATAGACTGCCCACATTGAGATTTTTCTGCACCCAGGTTATACCCTGAAACCAAGTCAGTTCAATGATCCCTGAACTATCTTTTAAATGCGCAATCAACCTTTTAGCTCTTTTTTCTCCAATCAGTTCCAAATCCGTCAATACCCCTGCTACCTGAATGTATTCAGTTTGAAAATTAATATCACTGATCTTACTAACCCTGGTTTTGTCGATATGCCTGTTTGGAAAATGTTCCAGCAGATCCTGGAATGTGAAAATACCCAGTTCCTTTTTTAAAAGGTCTGCCCTTAAAGGACCAACGCCTTTAAGATATTCTATCGGTGAAGCTAATATGGAAATAAGTCCGTTACTGATTCCTGAGTTGTATTTAATACAAATATCCGTATCGGTAGGATATAATACATTCTCTAGGTTTCAAATAAATAATTAACAACTAAAAAAGTGGGCTATCTCCCGATAGCCCACCCGATTTATTTGCACGTTATTGTGTATCCAAACCCCATTTTCGGCCTTTTAATACAGCAGGTACACCCTCCGTGATCCACTCAGGGGGTTTTTCACCTTTCAACAGCCAGTCAAAAAACTGTTGCTCCCTGATGCTGATATCTTTCCGGTTTCTTCTTTCCACCAGGTTATGCGCTTCTCCATTATAACTCAGCAACCATACTGGTTTATTCAACCTGCGCATATCTGTGAAAAATTCAATACCCTGGTACCAGGGTACCGCACCATCTGCATCATTACTCATGATCACCAATGGTGTTTTGACCTTTTCAAGATGAAATAAAGGAGAATTTTCTATATACAGGTCTCTTCTTTCCCAGGGTGTTGCTCCTATCCTACTTTGTGTATGTTCATACTGAAATTGACGGTTTAAACCGCTTTCCCACCTGATACCTCCATATGCACTAAACATATTAACTACGGGGGCCCCTGCCCAGGCTGCGGCAAACAAATGCGTTTGAGTGATCAGCATGGCAGTCTGATAACCTCCCCAGCTTTGACCCTGTAATCCCAGTTTAGTACTGTCGATAAACCCTTTACTGATCAAAGCCCTTGTTCCACTCACCACATAATCATAGGCATTCTTACCCGGATGCCCTCTGGTGTACCAAATGTCCGGTACAAAGACAATATAGCCCCTGCTCACAAAAAAAGGAATGTTCAAACGGGAAGGTGTTGGCGATGGTGGTAGGTAATTGTATAAAGTATTATTATTCCTTTCATAATAATAAACGATCATCGGATATTTATGGTGACTGTCAAATCCTTCTGGTTTATACAAAATACCTTCCGTCTCCTTTCCGGTATAGGCTTTCCATTTAAACAGTTCAGCGGTACCCCAGTTATATTTCTCCTGCTGAGGATTGATCTGTGATAACTGAGTCTTTTCAGTATTGTTTAATACATACAAATCAGGTGAATGCTGGAAAGTTTCCCTGGTAAATGCATAAGTATCTGCATTTTTAGCCTTCAGTATATTGTTGATATCTGAAGCTTCTGTTTTGGGTTGTAGACTAAATTGTTTTGACGCCAGATCATATACAGCCAATGCCGTTGATTTATCTTTTTCGTTGTACACCCTGAAAACGAGCTTTTGGTTTGTCGATATATACTTTTCTTCCGGATTGACCTGTACATACCTGAACTGGTTTTTTGACTGCCTTCCATTCGTGAGATTAATAGATGGCGCTTTTCCTGCAGGATCCACCAGCCAAACATCGAACCGGTCATACACCATGATCCCTTTATCGTCTTCCAACCATTTTATTATGCCATAAGCATTAGGATCATCGGGCATATCAAATTCTTCATTGTACAATGGATATGGAATATCCTTAGCGATCTGGTATTTCTGCTTTGTCTGACTATCATACACAAAATACTTTTTTTGTCGTTCATCATACATCAAGACATATTTACCCGTATAAGAAGCAGCAATATGTCCTTTCAATTGCTTCATGATCATTGTTGATACACCTGTAAGTGGGTCTACCGCATAAACCTCTTTTATTGTATAGCCCTGCCATTGCGCTTCAACCCTTTTGCCATAGTCAGAAGTACTATAAAAGACAGCTCCATCCCCTTCTGCTGTTTGCAATACATTGACCAGTTTCTCATTTCCAAGTGTAACTACTTCGTTCTTATCGAAATCATATCTGGCCAGGTAATTTCTTTTTAATTCCCGCTCCAGGTTATACAACTGAACAGTCATCAGTTCATCATCCTTATAATTCCAGACATCCAGTTTTGCTCTTTCAAATTCTGGCAAACTGGTATCCTTTGGGGGTAAAATGGGTGCAATACCAAAGAATAAACGATTGCCACTTTTACTGAAACCAACAGTTCCATATTCTGATACCGTTCTTCCTTTTTCAATGCCCCTGGTATTTCTGTCTGCGATCAAACGGGCAGTGTCATAACCCGGTTTATAATAATACAGTTTATAAAATTTCTGTAGTGCTTTGCTGCTGCTGTCCCTTTCAGCGGTAAATGCGAGTTGTTGACCCGCTTCATCGAATGAAATGGATTTGACATCATTGACAGATCTCAAAATGGTATCAGCCTTTTTGCTTTGAAGGTCATACCTGATAACAGTAGCCTTACTGGTACTGTCACTCTTTTTACGTGTTGTATAAATTGCAAGCGCATTTCCCGTTTTGCTAACAGCATAATCGTTAACCAGTTTGAAAGAGTATTTCTGATGGGTTTCAAGATGCAATACAGTTAGGTCTGTACCTTCTTCCAGATTATCTTCAGTGGATCTGTTGTTTGTTTTTAATTCTTTTTTGCTGGCAAGTACACCAATACCTTTTGTCTGTACTTCAGCCAGTTTGCTTTTGATACTATCGGCAACATGAATAAGACTATCTGCAATATTTTGAAGATTATGAATCCTGGTGAGGCTATCTTCCTGAACTTTAGGCTTGGTATCAGGTATTTTCTTTTCAGACAGGTAGACCAGAAATGCAGCAGATTTTTCGGGTACTTTAAAACTTTTGATATTGGGTATTTTCTCGATGGCTAAAGTCGAAATGGTGATGATCGCAAGACTATCCTTGGGCATTTCCTCGGTCTTCTTCTTCTGAATTTTAGCGGTGCGGGTTTGCTGGAATAATGGCTTAATCTTACAGATCACAAATTTGTTGTCTTCAGTGATCTCAGCACCGTACCCCCTGTTGATTTCAACCCATTTTTTACCATCTGCAGCCTGAATGATCAATGTGCCATCTCCTTCCTGAACATTTACTGTATAGACCACAAACCGACCATCATTGCTGATCAGCTTTTCACCTAAACTTTGCCAACTGTCATACACAGAATGATCCAGCGGTTTTTTCTGAGCAAATCCGGCAACTGTAACAAACACCACAAGCACTAATAAAATCATTTTCATATCCATACATTTTAACAAGCTCAATATAATCAATCTATGGTTTCTGCCAAACCGTTCATCCATCTGATTGCTCAATTGTATGGAGATTGCTAAAAAAACAGTTTTTGTCATCCTAATTCCCATTCAGGGTAATTATCTTCGCGGCATGAGTAAAGAGGTAGTTTTAAGTGGTATCAGACCAACGGGTTTATTACACCTGGGCAATTATTTTGGAGCAATGCGCAATTATGTAAGGATGCAGGATGCTTATAACTGTTATTTCTTTGTTGCCAACTGGCATGCTTTGACCACGCATCCAGATACTACTGAGTTAAAAACCAGTGTACACAGGGTCATTGCAGAAAATATAGCCTGTGGACTGGACCCCGAAATAGTGGCTTTGTATGTACAAAGTGATGTTCCTGAAATTGCTGAGCTATATCTTTATCTTAATACGCTGGCCTACAAAGGCGAGCTTGAAAAAACAACGACTTTCAAGGAAAAAGTAAGGCAACAGCCTGAAAACGTTAATGCGGGGTTACTAACTTACCCTGTTTTAATGGCTGCTGATATTCTCATTCACCGGGCATACAAGGTTCCGGTAGGTAAGGATCAGGGACAACATTTGGAAATGGCCAGGAATTTTGCAGAACGTTTCAACCACAGGTATGGTGAGGTTTTTCCTTCCCCACAAGGTTTTAATTTTGGTGAAGACCTGGTTAAGATCATGAGTCTTGATGGGAATGGAAAAATGAGTAAAAGTGAAAACCAGATGAATACACTTTATCTGGCTGACAGTGATGAACTGATCCGTAAAAAGATCATGAAAGCCAAAACAGATGGCGGTCCAACTTCAAATAACGCTGAAAAACCAGACTATATTCAAAACCTCTTTACATTGCTTGAACTGGTATCTGCAAAAGATGTCGTTGAAAAGTTTGATACCGACTTCAATAATTGTGTGATCCGCTATGGCGACCTTAAAAAGCAACTGGCTGAAGATATGGTTAAGTTTATCGCTCCTATTCGTGAAAGGGCATCAGACATTCAGCATAATCCTTTATTGCTTCAAAAAATTATTAAAACAGGTGCTGAGAAAGCCAGGGAAAGTGCTTCTGCAACATTGCTTGCTGTGCGAAAGGCAGTGGGCATGAATTACTAACTTTCAATGACCTGTTAATAAATATTATCGAATTTTCGCTACTGATACGTTCAATTTCGTACTTTCATTGTTATGGCAAAAGCAAAAAAACCCAAACACGTTGCAGTGGCTGGTAATATAGGAGCCGGAAAGACTACACTAACGGAAATGCTCAGCAAACACTACAAATGGATCCCCCAATTTGAAGATGTTGAACATAATCCTTACCTGATGGACTTCTATGATGATATGCCCAGGTGGAGCTTTAACCTTCAGATCTATTTTCTAAACAGCAGATTGAACCAATTACTGGATATCCAGAGAGGAACAGAAACCGTTATACAGGACCGCACCATATATGAAGATGCCAATATTTTTGCGCCCAATCTCCATGATATGGGTTTGATGAGTAAAAGGGATTTTGAGAATTATTTTAAATTTTTTCAAACCCTTCAATCCATGGTTCAGCCTCCCGACTTGTTGATCTACCTTAAATGTTCAGTACCTACCCTGGTTGCACAGATTCAAAAAAGAGGGCGTGAATATGAAGAAAACATCAGACTGGACTATCTTAAAAAACTCAACGAATACTATAATAAATTTATAGAAAGCTATAAAGAAGGCCCTTTGCTGATCATTGATTGTGATAAAAATAAGTTTGCCGAAAATGAAGAACATTTTGGTGAAATATTGGGTAAGGTAGATAGCACTTTATTTGGCCTTTTTTAAAGTGTGCATCCCCTATTCATAAAACATACCCTACACTCAATACATTACAACTCATTGCATACAAACAAAGGCTGTCTAATAGACAGCCTTTTTATTGAGAAGCAACCGAAACTAACGAACCTTCTTGACTATTTTCAATATTTATATTTTTGGTGCAGCCATTCTGATTTCCGGTGTAACCCCATCGGCATATTTTTGAAAGTTTTCGATGAATAAACCTGCCAGATTTCTGGCTGTTTCATCATATGCCTTCCTGTCTGACCAGGTATATCTCGGATGCAGGATATTAACGGGCACATTGCTGCATCTTTTAGGCATCCGTATTCCAAATACCGGATGTGTTTCATATTCTTCCTGCTCCAGTTCTCCGTTTAAAGCTGCCTGTATCATATTCCGGGTATATTTCAACTGAATACGCTGGCCAACGCCATAAGGCCCACCAATCCACCCCGTATTGATCAGCCATACTTTTACATCGGCATTTTTGATCTTTTCACCCAATAAATTGGCATAAAATCCAGGATGCAATGGTAGAAATGGTGCTCCGAAACAGGCACTAAAGGTAGCTTTGGGTTCTTTTACACCGGTCTCTGTTCCCGCTACTTTTGCAGTATATCCACTGATAAACTGATACATTGCTTGTGCAGGGGTTAATTTACTGATGGGTGGTAATACCCCATATGCATCGCAGGTCAAAAAGAAAATATGTTTGGGTAACCCACCAATACTTGGTACCAGTGCATGGTTGATATGACTCAACGGATAACTGACACGGGTATTTTCAGTGATACTTCCATCCGTGTAATCAAGCTGATTGCTCCCTTCATAAAAACGTGCATTTTCAACCAAAGCAGCATCTCTAACAGCAGCAAATATTTCAGGTTCTTTTTCTTTACTCAGATCAATGATTTTTGCATAACATCCCCCTTCAAAATTAAAAACAGAATGATTGGTCCATCCATGTTCATCGTCTCCAATCAGCTTCCTGCAGGGGTCTGTACTCAAAGTGGTTTTACCTGTGCCACTCAATCCAAAAAATACTGCTACATCATTTATTGATCCCATATTGGCACTACAGTGCATACTCAATACATTCTTTTGAACAGGCAATAAATAATTAAGCACTGTAAAAACACCCTTTTTCATTTCTCCGGTATAACCTGTACCTCCAATGAGGATCGTCTTATGCGTAAAAGAAATCACTGCGAAATTAGATTGTCTTGTACCATCTGTCTTAGGATCAGCTTTAAATTCCGGTGCTTGAATAATTTCCCATTCTGGCACAAATGCATTCAAGCTACTATCATCCGGACGGAGGAACATGTTATAACAAAACAAATTACTCCAGGGATTTTCATTGATCACCCGAATATTTAACCTGTATTGTTCATCTGCACATACATAGGCATCCCTGATCCACAATTCTTTTTTGGTAGACAAGTAATCGAGCATTTTTTCCTTCAATCTTATAAAATGCTTCTCTTCAAACGGAATATTGAAGTTATTCCAGTTTACAGTATTGGCTGTTAATGTATCCCTTACTATAAATTTATCCTGGGGACTGCGTCCAGTAAATGCACCCGTATGTATACAAAGTGCACCAGTATCATTAAGCACCCCTTGTTGCCTCAGTATCGTTTGTTCTACGAGTTCTTCAGGAGAATATTGGTAATGAACCTGTGTAGTTAAGGGAAATGTGGTTTGAAAAAATTTAATTTCTGATTTTCTGATAGTATTTGATGACATAAGCTAACGATCATTAGTTAATATCGAAAGTAGGCCATTATACTTACCAAAAAAATGGATGTGTATCCGGTACACGTTAATATTATTTCAAAAAAAACAAACACTTAATGGAACTTTTCCTGCAAATACACTTATTCCGTAAACTAAATCTTTCACTGCCTTATACTCTTTGAAAGTCTTTGAAAAATGAATAGAATTGTTAAAAGCTGAATTAATGTATAATCAGAGGTATTAATTTTTTATGTGGAAAAGAATATAAAATCATAAAATAAGGCTTACATAAATCTTGCATTTAGAAAATTAAAGGCTTTTTTATCGATGCCCTTATTCATGAAAAGAAACAACGAACCAAGTTGAATTGCCCCATATAAATTTCCCTGTTTTATTAAACTAAAATAAACTTTGTGTTAGTTGCGGGGTCATTAGGATCGTATCCTAACAATATTTTAAATTGTTTTAAGCTTTTCGGTTTATAAATACAACTACGTTTGCAGAATATATATTGACTATAAAGAGATCCTACATGAAAAGAATTATCATTACAGTATTGCTGGTATCAGCCGGTTTGGGAAGTTTTGCTCAGAGACAGTATGTACCTCCCACTTATTCCAGTAATGAAAGATCGAACGGTTCAACGGAACTAAGCGACAACAGGTTATTTATTGGGGGTAGCATCGCACTCGGGTTAAGTAACCTTACTTTTAACCTTGGCGCCACTCCAGAAATAGGTTATTCATTTAACCAATGGTTGGATGCAGGTGTTGCTTTGAATTTAAACTATCAGTCTATCAGGGCAGATCCTTCATTTGTATATAATGATGATACCCGCCAGAGAAGTTTTAACTATGGAGGTGGTCCCTTTGTAAGGGTTTTCCCTCTTCGCCAGTTTTTTTTACAGGCACAGCTTGAACACAACTGGATCGACTATAATTTTTTAAATTATAATTTCACGCCACCTGTTGCATCTTCTTTAAGTACCCAATCCAATAGTTTTTTGGCAGGAATTGGTTTTACGCAGCGTGTAGTAGGTCAGGCCAGTTTTTACACCGTAATCCTGGTCGATTTAATGAATGATCCCAATTCCCCTTACAGAGATTACAATGGCAATCCATTACCCATTATCAGGGCTGGTTTTACCTTTTACCTACATGCTAAGAAAAAATAGTTTGGGGTGACTCATGTACAGCAATTCGCACCCGCCAATCTTCATGTAAGAATCCATTTTGCTGCATCCTGTCAAGGTGCGCTATCAGAAAATCATAGAATCCTGCTGAATTCAGCAGGATTATTTTTTTCTCATGTATCTTCAGCGTATTCCAGGTAATCATTTCAAACAGCTCATCGAGGGTTCCATTACCTCCCGGTAATATCACTACCTCGTCACTTAATTCATACATCAGCTTTTTTCTTGTATGCATATCCCCTACTACCCTTAACTCTGTTATTCCCTTGTGCTGTTGTTCCCAACTTAATAATACTTCGGGTATGATACCAGTTACACGCCCTCCATTAGCCATCACCGCATCGGCAACTGCTCCCATTAAACCCACACTGCCTCCTCCATAAATCAATTCAATACCGTTCTGGGCCATTAACTTTCCCAGTTCTTTTGCATGGGTAATATATAAAGGATCTTTACCGGGCTTGCTTCCGCAAAACACTGCCAGTCGTTTACAGTTCATCAGCTAAATTTTTAACAATATTATACTGCCTGACTGAATTGACCATCAATTTTATTTTGTTTGCTGGTAAATACATGTGCTATTGATTTATAAATACCCATCCTCTAAAACAGATCAGCGATCGAATAAAAGTGATGGTTTAAAAAAACAGATCCATCGTTGTATTTTCTCCAAACCTATTTCACATCAAACCTACCTTTCACTTACCTCTAACCTACCTCAAACTTACCCCTAACCTACCCTAATAAGTGGTACATTAAAGGTAGTTTAGAGCAAGATGAAACCTACATGCTGTTTACATCAAATACAGTATTAACAGGAACCAACCCTGCATGTACCTGTTAGGTCTATCCTTACCATACCATACTGAACTTCAATTTCAAATGGTTACAGTCACAGGAATAAAGGTTTACATCAAATTGTTTTTTATCTTGCCGACCATCACCAATCTATATTAAGATGTCTCCCATACTGTTGTTCACATTTGTTATCATCTATTTCATGATACTACTGGGAGTTGCCTGGATTACCGGTCGTAACAGCAACAATGAATCTTTTTTTATCGGTAACCGCAACAGTAACTGGATCCTGGTGGCTTTTGGTATGTTGGGAACCTCCCTAAGCGGTGTTACATTTGTAAGTGTACCGGGGGCAGTATTAAGAGATGGGTTTGGGTATTTTCAAGTCACCATCGGCTATTTCATTGGCTATATCATCATCGCCTATGTATTATTACCCCTTTACTACCGGTTGAATGTAACTTCCATCTATAACTACCTGGGCAGCAGACTGGGTATATCTTCCTATAAGACTGGATCCGGCTTTTTTATCCTTTCAAGAATGCTGGGTGCAACTGCAAGACTATATCTGGTAGTAAAGATCCTGCAGGATGCCATTCTTGAAAACTTTCATATCCCATTTTGGGCAACTACAATGATCATCCTACTGCTCATCCTGCTCTATACCTATGAAGGTGGGGTCAAAACGATTGTTTGGACAGATACACTGCAAACCACCTGCATGCTTTCTGGACTGATCATTTGTGTAATCTATATTATGAGTAACCTGCACATCGGATTTGTTGAAAGCTGGCAGGACATGAGCGATAAGGGATACCTGAAAATTTTCAATACCAATCCCAACAGCAAAATGTTTTTTGCAAAACAGATCCTGGCAGGGGTCTTTATTACACTGACCATGACAGGAATGGACCAGGAAATGATGCAGAAGAATATCTCCGTTAAAAATGTGAGAGATTCTCAGAAAAACGTGCTCACACTGGGTTTGATCCTTTCCTTTGTGATCTTCATTTTTCTTTTCCTGGGAGGACTCCTTTACCTATATGCAGCACATGAAAACATCACTGCATCAGGAGATAAGATATTCCCTGCAGTTGCACTGTATCATATGCCGCCTTTCGTTTCGGTCATTTTTATCATTGCCCTTATTTCTGCATTGTTTCCAAGTGCGGATGGTGCCATTACAGCACTTACTTCTACATTCTGTATCGATATACTGGGCATTCAAAGGAATACAGCATTCAGTGAAAAAAGAAGAAAACATATCAGGCATCTAGTTCATCTAAGTTTTGCAGCTTTATTTCTCTTTTTTGTAATGGTGTATAAATGGATAGACAATCAAAGTATGATCACGATCATATTAAAAGTAGCAACCTACACTTATGGTCCTTTACTCGGTCTATTTTCTTTTGGAATATTAACTAAACGAAGTGTAAAGGATAAATGGGTTCCCATTGTATCCATCCTTTCCCCTGTGATCTGTTACCTGATCGATATATTTCAGAAACAACTTTTCGGTAATTTTGAGATCGGTCTCGAGTTACTGGTTATCAATGGCTTCCTTACTTTTACCGGATTATATATATTATCCAAACCCGGAACAACAACGCCATGAAGATTTATTATTAACAATTTTACGATGATTTAGCCTTAAAACATACTTTTACAGTGTTTGCCACGGTTTTATACCGGTATTTATTTATTTATCTTCAAAACCCCAATTGAAAAGATCAATATGAAAAAAGAACCTGAAGAAGACCTTGAAGTGAATTTGACGGGAGAAGAAACAACAACAAGTGAAGAAGTCAGACAAAAATGGTATAAACGTATCCGCAAAGGTATTACGACTTCCACTGCAGATAAAAAAGAAACACCCGAAGGTCTTTGGAATAAATGTCCTGAATGTAATTATATACTCACTTCTTCTGAACTGAAAGAAAACCTATTTGTTTGTCCGAAATGTAATTACCACCATCGTATAGGCAGTGAGGAATATTATGATTTTCTGTTCGACAACAGTGAGTATACAGAACTGTTCGACAATATCAGGAGTAAGGATTTTCTCAATTTCACTGACCTGAAAAACTACCAGAAAAGATTAGATGATATCCATGCCAAAACCAACCTCAAAGACAGTATGCGGGTTGCTACCGGCACGGTTAATGGTGAAGGTATAGTAGTTGCCTGTATGGATTTTGAATTCATCGGGGGCTCACTGGGCAGTGTTATGGGAGAAAAATTCAGCAGGGCTGTAGATTATTGTATTGAAAATAAACTCCCCTACTTGGTGATCAGCAAAAGTGGTGGTGCAAGAATGATGGAAAGTGCATTCAGCCTCATGCAGTTGGCTAAAACCAGTGGTAAATTATCTCAGTTAAGCGATGCCAAACTACCGTATATTTCTTTATTGACAGACCCAACCTTTGGTGGAATTTCTGCCAGCTTTGGTATGCTGGGTGATCTTAACATTGCTGAGCCCGGTGCCCTTATCGGATTTGCAGGTCCACGTGTGATCAAGGAAACCATCAAAAAAGACCTTCCCGAAGGCTTCCAGCGCAGTGAATTTTTACTTGAGCATGGATTTCTTGATTTTATCGTAGACCGGAAAACATTGAAGGATAAACTGGCCCAGGTCATCCTTTTATTCAGAAGCTGATCTGATATCTGTAAGATCGCATTCATTTACTGAACACATATTCGCTACTTTTGTCCCGCTTTAATAGCGGGATTTTTTTTATGGCTAAAGAAATGAATAACAGGCAGGCCTATTTTAATTACTATATAGAAGACAAATATATAGCGGGTATTGTTTTGATGGGTACAGAGGTAAAAAGCATCCGGGAAGGCAAAGTCAGCTTTAATGATGCATTTTGTCTTTTTGAAAAAAATGAGATATGGGTAAGAGGACTCTATATTGCGGAATATTCTCATGGTAATATCAATAACCATATCGCAGTACATGATCGTAAGCTCCTGCTTACAAGGAAAGAGATCAACCGGCTGATTATAAAGTTGAAAGACAAAGGTTTGACCATTGTACCATTAAGGGTATTCCTGACCGATAAGAATCTGGTAAAGGTTGAGATAGGACTTGCAAAAGGAAAGAAAACACATGATAAGCGGGAGACCATCAAACAAAGAGATGTAGAGAAAGAGATCAAACGATACCTCAAGTAAGCATTAACATATTATTTTAAAGGTTTGGTCACTCTGGCACAATCTTTTCATTGGTATAGTCAAACACATTTATCACAATTAAATTTGACTACCATGAAAAAGTTAATACTCTTATTAGTACTCGTTATCACAACAGTAACTATTACAAATGCACAAGGTTATTACCGTAATGAAAGAGCCCGGGATAACAGGATCGTAAGAAGAATAGAAAGGCGTGAAGACAGGCTAACACGTTATGTGGACAACCACGGTTATGCTTTTCACCACCGTTATTAAACACTGATACGGGTTATACAGTGTACTGTTTAATCCTGGTATCTGCGCTTCTTTTCGGGTTTATAATCCAACTGTTCGATCAATGATTCGGCAGTTGGATTTTTTGTTACTGCTATAGCAATTTGAAAGAGGACTATAAAAAGGACCAGGGATCCTATAAGTTCTTCTGCCTTAAACCAATACCCCCACCAGCTATAAACCTTTGCTTTTGTTGGCATGCTTGCTTCGTAGATCACATCCACCCTGGAGCCCTCCTGAGGGTTACGAAAGAGGTATGCTGCATCAATAGTATACTTGTTTATTCCAATCGAAAACAATGCCTTGGGTATCCGATTACCGGTACTGTCTTTGATATAGTGAATGGTTGCAGTAGTGATGTCGCCATCAATAAAATCGGGTTGTCTGGTAAAGAAAATATAACAACTAAAACATACCAGGTAAAGTATAATAATGGTTTTGTACACGTACTAACAGATGTATTATTGAACAACCCACTTATAGTTATCCGCTACTATGTTACAGGCTGAACACATGATTAAATGGTCCTAATTCAAACTCCTGAAATCAACAGGCACCAGCTTGCTTACCCCTGGTTCCTGCATGGTAACCCCGTAAATGACATCCACTGCACTCATTGTCATTTTATTGTGGGTTACAATGATGAATTGGGAGTTTTCACTGAATTTCTGGATCATTTGGGTAAACTTGTTAACATTGGCATCATCCAGTGGTGCATCAACTTCATCCAATATACAGAATGGAGCAGGTTTGATCAGGTAAATTGAAAACAATAAAGCAGTTGCTGTCAATGTCTTTTCTCCACCACTCAGCTGAGAGATACTGGAGGGTCTCTTACCCTTGGGTTTGGCCACAATATCTATACCTGTTTCGGCCAGGTTTTCAGGATTATCCAATACCATGTCTGCAGTATCCTCTTCAGTGAAAAGGGCTTTGAATACCATCTGAAAGTTTTCCCTTACTTTATTGAAAGTATCCAGAAACTGCTGATTGGCAGTTGCTTCTACTTCCTGTATGGTTTGTAAAAGGCTGTCCTTGGCATCTACCAAATCGTTCTTCTGGTCAAGTATAAATTCATAGCGCTTTTTCATTTCTGTGTACGCTTCAATGGCGGTAGGATTCACTTCACCCATGTTTTCCAGTCTTTTTTTCATCCTGTCGCTGGTAGCCTGTAAATCCTCAACACTGCTATCTGATGTACGTTGCTGATCAATGATCTGGTCCAAATCGATCCTGAATTCAACACTTAATCTTTCCTTCATTCCGGTAAGCTGTAATTTCAATTCATTGAGCTTATCCTTGATCTCTCCCAACAAGTGGTCAATGATATCCTTACTTTTTACTTTGAGTCTTAATTCGCTTTCTTTTTCCTGTAATGCATTGCGGATAATGTAATAGTTTTGATCTGCTTCGTTCAACTTCTGTTCCGCTTCTTCTTTACTATGCATCAGCGAGAGTAGGATATCCTGACTTCCTGCTAATATATCTTCACTTTCTTCAATCTGGTCTGTAGCCTCTTTTAAAAGGTTGGTATTGGTCTGAATTTGTTGGTATAAGGTATTGAGCTGGTTTTGTTTAAAATCCAGTTCCTGTTTGATGCCACTGATCTTACTCTGTTGCCTGGTTAGTTGCAGGTTGTTTTCATTGAATTGGTAAGTGGCTGCATTATAATCTTGTTCTGCCAGTTGGTAGTCCTGTTCTACATTACTTAGATTCAATGTGGTTTCCTTCAGTTGCTCATTGAGTTCAAGGAAAGTTTCTCTGGTAGAAGCAACCGCATCATGCTCATCCTGCAAACGCTGTTCTATATCCTGCAAACGCTGTTCTGAGCTCAACTGTGCAGATTGCAGGTTTTCAATCCTGTTCTTTGTAACAAAAAGCTGATTGGTATATTGGTTGATCTCCTGTTCTGTTTGCTTAATGGCATTTTCCTTTAATTGCTCATTAAACCCGATCACCTCATTGTGTTTATGTTTAATTTCTGCCTTTAACCCATTTACAACAGCATCCTGAAGAATGATCTCGTCATTTAGTTTTTCAAGGTTCTTGGCACGACCAATCTTCTTTCCTTCAAACAATCCCACACTTCCACCCGTAAGGGTATATTTTCCCTTTACATATTTGCCAGTTTTTTCTAAGATTACCGCCCCTTCCCTGGCATTTTGAATCGCTTCTTCATTCTCTGCGATGTACACATTGCCCAGAAGATGATCTGCCAACTGACTATAATTGTCATCTACTTCAATCACACTCAATACAGGGATACAATTAGCTGGAGCTAACAGGTCTTCAGTCCGACCAGTGATCCTGTCCAGTATGAAAAAATTGGCCTTTCCTTTTTTATGATCACTTAACAGTTGCACGGCCTGTAACCCTTCGCCCAGGTTATTTACCACATAGTAATTTAAAAAGGGTTCCAGAACGTTTTCTACAGCAGTCCTGTAATCCTCTTTTACATAAATGATATCAGACAATATGGGCGCAGTATGATTCCAGCTGGGGTTTTTATGGAGAAATTTAATGCTTTCAGGATAGCCCTCCATAGAATCGATCAGGCTTTTCAGCAGGTCATATTCATTTCGTTTGCTGTCTAGTTTACGGGTCTCCGTAGCCAGTTCATTTCTTAAATGTTCCAGCTGTTCCTGTGCAACCAGTATATGACTTTTAGTCTTTTCGTGCTGATCCTGTAACTCCTGTAAATCAATTCTTTTGTTTTCCAATAAGGATTCCTTATCCTCCAATTCAGAAGCCAGTTGGGTCAATTGCTGTTGCCTTCCGTTTTTTTCTTCGATCAACTGGGTTTGTGTCCTTAAAAGATTTTGTATGGAAGTATCTGCCACAGCCACTTTCTTCTCGGCTTCAAACTGACTGCGTTGTAATTGCTGGTATTTGCTTCTCAATACATCCAGGCCAGACCTTTTTTCATCAAAGACCTGTCTTTTATCTTCTACTGCATATTTTGCATTCTCCAGTTGTTCATGTATTTCTTTCATTTTGTGGTCTTCTTCAACCACCTGTACCTCACTGAACCGGATACTATCTTCAATACCTTTCAACTGACCATCTGCTTTCTGCAGAAACTCTTTCAGGTTTAACTGCTTTTCTTTCAGGTAATGCAGTTTTTGTTGAGCCAGGTTCTTTTCATTTTCTTTGGTCCTAAGCTGCTGTTGCAGTTCATTAAAACTAACCTGCATACTTTGCAGAGCACGTTCTTTTTCAATGAAATCCAGCTTTTCCTTTTCAATGGAAGCATCTTCATTGGCTATTTCAGCTTCGAGTCTTATCTTTTTATCGGTTTCCTGTTCCTGTTTTTCAGTGAGTTCCCGGTAAGTAATATTAAATCCTTCCAGTGAAGCTTTGGCCAGTTCTACTGCAATTTCTTTGTACTCCTTCTTGATCTCAAAATATTTCTCAGCCTTCTTTGCCTGATTTTCAAGTGTTTTCAGCTGATTATTTATTTCAAACAACAGATCCTCAATACGAGCCAGATCCTGCTCTGTTGCATCCAGTTTATTTTTAGCTTCTTTTTTTCTGGTTTTATAGATCGTAATCCCTGCAGCTTGTTCCAGCATCCTGCGACGGCTGTTCTCTTTATCTTTGATGATATCATCCACCATCCCCAGTTCAATGATCGCATAGCTGTCATTGCTTACCCCAGTATCCAGGAAAAGATTATGGATGTCTTTTAAACGGCACTGTACATCATTGAGACGGTATTCACTTTCTCCATTCTTATAAAAACGGCGGGTTACTGTAACTGTTGTAAACTCGGTAGGCAATAGGTTGCGGGTGTTTTCAAAGGTCAGACTAACCTCTGCTAATCCACTAGGACTTCGGGTCTTGGATCCATTAAATACCAGGGCATCCAGGTTTTCACTTCGTAAAGCAGAAATCTTCTGTTCACCAATTACCCATCTGATACTGTCAATGATATTACTTTTACCACATCCATTAGGGCCTATGATACCGGTTATACCCTCATCAAACCTTACTACTGTCTTGTCGGCAAAACTTTTAAACCCTTTGATCTCTAAGGACTTTAATCGCACTTTCTACTGATTTTTAGTACCTGCGAACATACACAATAGCAGGTAGAAATCAGCAAATACACAGTGTTTTGTGGAGAAGTGGTGAGAAAATCCTAATCTGTTCCTGAAATGGCGGACAATTATCACAAAAAGCTTGTTGTAAATAGCTTTTCCTGCATTTTGAAAACTTCATCAGTTCGAGTACATTCGCTATTACCGGATGCAGCAGAACAACTATTATCAGATATTAGCTATTTCCCCCCAGGCATCCCCTGATGAGATCAGAAAAGCCTTCAGGACTGCAGCTCAAAAGTACCATCCCGATAAAAACCCTGATAACCCATTGGCCGCAGCACGGTTTTCCGAAATATTAGAAGCTTATGAGATCCTATCCGATCCAGAAAAAAGAAAATCATACCACATCAGTTATCCTTATTCTTTCGGACAAACCCCTAAAACAATTGACCCGGAAACGATCCTGAAACAGTGTATCAGTCTGGAAAGGTTGATATCTTCAATCCCTGTTCACCAATTAGATCTTGTATTGCTCACAGAATCGATATTGGAAATCTTATCAATACCACATATTGAATTGCTTATAAAAAAAGCAGATGCAGGTTTAAAAAATGAGGTGCTGAATCTCTTGCTATTATCAGCAAAAGCACTGCCTTATCCAATGTTTCTGACCCTAACAGAGAAGTTTGACATCATAGCTGATGATTTGTATAAGAAGAAGATCACCACCATCATACTGCAAAAGAAAAAGGAATATTTCTTCGAAAAATATTCCTTTGCCATTGCTGTTATAATAACATTATGTATATGTCTGCTGATCTTTTCAGGATCCCACTGATCAGTTACCAAAAACCTTTTTGAGTAATGAAGTAGTTTGAGCCAATGGATTCTTCCTGATATTTATTTCTTCCTGGGCGATCTGGTAAAAAATACCTGCAAGTGCCTTCTCTGTAACATAAGCCAGCAGATCTGTATTCACTTTCTTTACAAAAGGAATACGGTTATAAGCAGTAAAAACAGTATTCCAGTACTTGGTGGCATCTGTCTTGTTCAGGGATTGCTGAATAATGGGCTTAAATGCGTTGGTTAGCTGAATACTGGTCTTGTTTTTCAAATAAGTGGTAGCTGCAGTTTCATTTCCACCCAATATTGCTGCAGCATCCTGAAAACTCATATCCCTGATGGCATTGATAAAAATAGGTGCTGCAGTCTTTGCTGCATCTTCTGCAGCCCTGTTCATGGAAAGTATCGCATCATCTACCTGCTTACCCATACCCAGGTCACGTAACTTCTTTTCTGCATTTTGTGCTTCGGGAGGCATCAGTATCTTAACAGCTGCATTCTTAAAAAAACCATCTACCGATGATAATTGTGCAGTTCCTTTCTGTACGCCTGCATTCAATGCCTCTTTTAATCCTCCGGCAATATCATCCGTACTTAAACCTCCTTTTCCAGCTGAATTCAATAATCCCTTTATATCCTGCGATTGTGCAACTGTATTGATCAAAAGAAATACAAACAAATAAATGGCTTTCATATATTTTATGAGGTTTTGTGTTGTTTTTATGTTGTTGTGTGTTGTTTTTTAACAACAGAATTAGACTGTAAAAAGAGGCACAAGTTAATAACTGCCAGTGGATAGCCGTAATCAAACAATAAGCCTTCTCAAATTTTTAACGTTATGGAAATGAGCAGCTTCAAATCAAATGATAGTTAACCCTTTATCCCGATAAGCCTGTAATTGAGGGTCTGCCGGGTCCAGTTCGGTGATCAAGGTATCAATTGCCGTAATAGGGCTGATCTGTAACCGCTGAATCGTATTGAGTTTTTCCGAAATTGTCAATGAAACGGTCCTATGTGCACTGGCGATCATGGCTTTCTTTACTTCAATCACATCCCACTCCAGGTCTGTTAATCCCCTTTCCGCATCAATTCCATTGGTACCCAAAAAACAAAGATCTGCCTGTATCGTACCCAGTTTTATAATGACTTCACTGCCAATGGATATCTGTGAGGTTTTGGATAACTTACTACCAAGGAATATGACTTCAATATTGGGATGCTTTAATAACTGTAATGCCGTAGGCAGACTTACAGTTATGAAGGTTGCATTCAATTGACTGGGTAATGCCTGAACCAGTTCCAAAATGGTAGTTCCACCAGACAATACGACAAACATTCCATCCTGAATCAATGAAACCGCTTTCTGGGCGATGGATCTTTTTTCGGGCTGCGAATAAATGATATTCTTTTCCAGTGTAAAGTGAAAATATTTCGATAATGCACCTCCATGTACCTTTGTTAATTTCCCTTCTTCATCCAGTTCCTGTAAATCGCGCCTGATGGTATCTTCTGAAACATTAAGCTGGATCGATAAATCTGAAGATAAAACCTTATTATGTACATTAATTTGTTGTATAATATATGCCTGCCGTTCTTTCTTTAACATAAAATAAATTTAAACACAGTATGCAATCAATACAAAAAAACTTTTAGTTCCCACTGAATTAGGCGGTTTTATTAGGATATTCGTGCGTAATTGACCCATGATCACCCCTCAGACGATAGAACAAATCAAAAACAGAATCGATATCCTCGATGTGGTTGGCGAATATGTTAAACTCAAAAAAAGGGGATCCAACTACTTGGGATTATGTCCTTTCCATAACGAAAAAACGCCTTCTTTTACTGTTTCACCTGCCAAAGAACTCTATAAATGCTTTGGTTGCGGAAAAAGCGGCAATACCATCACTTTTCTGATGGATCATGATAAACTTAGTTATGTTGAAGCACTCAAATGGCTGGCCAACCGGTATCATATTGAAATAGAAGAAACGGAAGTTAGTCCCGAGCAGTTACAGATCAAACAGGCTTCTGAAAGTCTGAATATCGTTAATAATTTCGCACGTACTTTTTTTGAAAACCAATTATTTGAAACTGAGGAAGGACAACGTATTGCATTAAGTTACCTTAAGGAAAGGGGCTTTAGAGAGGATATCCTTAAAAAATTCCAGATCGGTTATAATCCCAATCAGCGGGATGAGCTTACTAAAGCCTTATTGACCAATCAGTTCAACCGGGAACTGCTTCCAAAAACAGGTCTGGTATCTGTAAGAAATGAAACAGAACTGGTAGACAATTACCGGGGAAGGATCATTTTCCCGATCCATTCCACAACTGGCAAAATCATAGGATTTGGTGCAAGGGTAATTGGTAAAGCTGATAAAGCCCCGAAGTACATCAATACCCCTGAAAATGAGATTTATAGTAAAAGCAAGGTTCTCTATGGTGCCTATTTTGCCCGGATGGCTATTGACAAAGCAGATGAATGTTTATTGGTGGAGGGTTATACCGATGTTGTAAGTCTGCACCAGGCGGGGATTGAAAATGTGGTTGCCAGCGGGGGAACTTCTCTAACCACAGATCAGGTACGTACCATCAGGAAATATAGCAATAACCTTACGATCATATATGATGGTGATCAGGCTGGTATTAAAGCGGCTTTAAGGGGATTGGACATGGCGCTCGAGGAAGGTCTCAATGTAAAACTGGTACTGATACCGGGAAATGAAGACCCCGACAGCTATGTACAACTGCTTGGCGCACAGCGTTTCAGAGAATTTGTAACTGCCAATAAAAAGGACTTCATACTCTTCCAGCTGGAAGTGATGCTAAAAGATGCTGGTACAGATATCAGCAAAAAAAGTGAAGTGGTGAACCAGGTAGCAGATACACTGAGTAAGATCACAAAAGCTGAAGAGTTTACCAAATTGCAGGATTATATCAGGCAATGTGCCTCTCTTTTGAAAATAGATGAAGGTGGGCTCACCAATCTTGTCAATAAATTCAAAAGAGAAAAGATCTCAAAAGAGGAGAAAAAGCTTTCTTTTGATGGCACGGATTCTTTTTACACAGGGTCAGAACAACCTCCCCCACCTGAAAACGAAAATATTTCACTACTCAGTCAGGATGACGCCTGTGAAAGGAACCTGCTCAAGGTTTTGCTGGATTATGGACTCAAGCAATGGGATGAACATAAAACAATAGCGCAGTTCAT
>Ga0364874_10223_pt1 | contig 33520 bp, 33 predicted proteins | sample ExccelAu500001D4_2_FD_206922 | JGI IMG/M metagenome (GOLD analysis project Ga0364874, IMG submission 206922) | Enriched cells from Trout Bog Lake Hypolimnion, Wisconsin, USA - BchlTB.Aug07.5000.01.D4 | ecosystem: Environmental > Aquatic > Freshwater > Lake > Hypolimnion/Profundal zone | place... | reverse complement strand
TGATCCACAACCCAAAAGGTAGTGCACTTAAGGCCTATGCCATTGCCGCCGTTATAGGATCCGTCATGGGTGGAGGCATTTCAGCACGGCATATTTGGATTCAACATCTTCCAAAGGACGAGATTCCAAGTTGCGGCCCTGGCTTGTCTTATATGTTCCAGTATTTTCCTTTGTCCGACACGTTCAAGGCCTTGCTTTCTGGCACGGGGGATTGTGCACAAGTAGATTGGACGTTATTAGGTCTAAGCATGCCCACGTGGGTACTATTTTCTTTCATAACATTGGCGGTTTTCAGCGCATATATAGTCAGAAACGCGGGTCATCAGATCTAGTGAACCGTGTCGAGATTGATGTCACCCCACCCATTGGATTGATGAGAGAAAGGCCATGATGAACCCATGGCGATCGGAGTTCTCAATCATTTTTCTCGCCTTACTTCTTGGGTCGTTTTTCGGGAAACTGTTTCAAAGCCCTGCGCTTATTCTCTGGATAAGCCTAACGGCCTACCTTATTCACCACCTAATGCATGCCAACCGCTTACTGGACTGGCTAAGAGGCGGGCGATCCAATGAGCTCCCAAAGGGGACCGGGATCTGGGAGGAGATTTACTACCTTATTTTTCGCTTACGCCGAAGAAACCGACGCCGAAAAAAACAACTGATTAGGATGCTCGAACGATTCCGTACCGCTACAGCCGCCTTACCCGATGCGACTGTAGTTTTGAGCGCTGATGATCAGATTGATTGGTTTAACGATGCCGCAGGAACTCTCTTAGGCCTTAGAAGAAGTGATGTTGGGCAAAAAATTGGGAACTTGATCCGCTATCCGAAATTTAACCACTATTTAAGACATGCTGACTATCAATCGACGGTAGGTATTCCTTCGCCCATCGCGGAAAACATCCAATTAGACATTCGAATCGTTCCCTATGGAGAAGACCTTCGCCTACTTGTAGCCCAAGATGTGACACAACTGCGCTTTATGGAGCGTGTTCGCACAGACTTTGTTGCCAACGTATCCCATGAATTAAGAACGCCCCTAACGGTCATTCGAGGTTATGTTGAAACTCTAGCGGACAATCAACATGGCCTCCCAGCATCATACGCGAAGATTTTTCGCCGTATGGAAGAGCAAACCCTCCGCATGCAAAGCCTGATTGATGGCCTACTTTCACTCACCCGCCTTGAGTCGGCATCTAACCAACTATTACAACAGCACGTTGAGGTTCCTAAGCTCCTGCAAGCCATATGCACTGAAGCACTCGACTTAGCCATCGAGTCAAAACCTGGAATAACACTAAAAGTATCCAGCTCCGCCTGTTTGGCTGGCTCAGAGCATGAATTAAGAAGCGCCTTTTCAAACATCATTTTTAATGCCATGAAGTACTGTCATGAGGGCGATCAGGTCACTGTGCACTGGTCAGAGAATGAAAGTGGCGTGGCATTATCAGTTCAAGATACAGGGCCTGGAATCGCAGAAGAGCACTTGCCCAGACTAACCGAACGGTTTTATCAAGTTGAGCCTGGTCGAAGCAAAGGCGGCTTTGGACTGGGTCTAGCCATCGTGAAACACGTGATGTCGCGACATGGCGCCGAATTCAAAATCACCAGCGCCCCCGAGGAAGGTAGTTGCTTTAGTTGCCATTTTCCTAGAACTCGAATGGTTGCCCCCAAAAGCTCTTGAATCTTCATTCGTAATAAAACCTTATCGATACTAATTTTTTCTCTCATAGTGGTTGCGAAGCGAATCAGCAACAGATATGATGCGAACTGTTGCGTATTTTGTACTTTTGTTGTTATTGGGGCCAAAGGAGACCGTCATGAATAAAAAGTTACTCCTAGCGTTAGGGTTTGCTGGTATGGCCAGTATCTCTGTCGCTAATGCTGCTGAAGAAGCAGCAACACCAGCTGTAGCCGCTACTCAATCAAGCGAATGGAACGATGATCGTTTCTACGTGTTTGGATTCGGTACCTTCGTTCAACCAGGCGGTGACCGCAATGCGGCCTCTGGATGGGGAACGGGTGCTGCGTTTGGTAAAATCATCAACGAATACTTCAACGTTGAACTTGAAGGTTTCTGGCAAGGCATGAACCAAAATGGCGCCCCAAATCTTGGCGGCGCAACAAGCTCTTTCGGTACCGGTGGACGAAGCGACACGACAGGTGGAACGGCTAACCTGCTCTATTTCTTCCAGCGTGACACCTTCTCACCTTACGTCTTGTTCGGGTTGGGTGGGATGAACACAAGTTCAACCATTTCTGGTCCTAATGGCTCAGTAAGCCGCTCTAACTCTGGCTTTATCTTTGAAGCCGGTGCGGGTGCAACATATGAGTTGGCCGATAACTTCCTGCTACGTGCGGACGTTCGTTATCGTGGTGACACCACTCCAGGTGGGATTTCAGCTACCAACACACAAACTGGGGTTACATATAACAGCAACACCAGTGTATTCAACGACTTGGTTGTTAATGCGGGTTTCGTGATCCCGTTTGGCGACAAGCCTGACCAAGTTGCCGCAAAGCCTGTAGCAGCAGCGGATGCTTGCGCTAGCAAAGACTCAGACGCTGATGGCGTGAATGATTGCGACGATAAGTGTGCAGGCACAGCAGCGGGCACCAAAGTGGACGATCAAGGTTGCCCAATCGTTATGGAACTTAAGGGTGTTAACTTCCACTACGACTCAGCTGAGCTGACCGAAGGTGCTAAGCATGTTCTGAATGGTGTAGTTGACCAATTAGTTGCTTTCCCAGCTAAGAAGGACATTGAAGTTGCAGGTTATGCGAGCTTTGAAGGTAACAAGGCGGCTGAAAAGCACAACCTTCAGTTGTCACAGCGTCGTTCTGAGTCTGTTGCTCATTACTTAAAGCACAAGGGCGTTGCCAACAAACTCTTTGCAAAGGGTTATGGTACGGAATACCCCGTTGCTGATAACAAGACTGAAGTTGGACGCGAAAAGAATCGTCGCGTAGAACTTCGTTGGATGGGTGATTGATCTTTTAAGGATAAATAAATGGCGAAAGGATTCGCCGGATACACCCAACAAACCCGCTTCGGCGGGTTTGTTGCTTTATAGCGCTTAGTTTCCGCAGACAGCGTTTATTCAGTTTAAAATGCGTGTTCTATCTTTTCACTTAATGAGCGAATAATAATGCTTAGAAAATCCGTCACCCTAGTGCTCCTAGGTCTAACTGTTTTCTCAACTACATCAATAGCAGATTTCCAGCGGGGTTATGTATCCATCATGGGATCCTCTACCGTTGTACCTTTTGCGCAGGCAGTTGCTGATAAAATATCTAGGGGAGGCAGGCTGCACGCACCATTAATCCAATCCTCAGGAACAGGGGGTGGCATCAAGCTCATGTGCGACAGCTTGGGTGCCGAATCTCCCGATATCGCAATCGCTTCACGCGAAATGAAGAAAAAAGAAAAGGACGAGTGTCAGAAAAACGGTGTTGATGTATTCGAGCTGAAAGTGGGTTATGACGGACTCATTCTTGTGCAATCTCGACGTGCGGAACCTTGGTCTTTAACCGGTAAAGAAACCCGACTGGCCTTCGCTAAATGGATTGCTAATGGTCCTCAAATGGACCCCAACCCCAATAAAACTTGGCACGATGTCAAGCCAAGCCTACCAGCAACCCCGATACAAGTTTTGGGACCTCCCACTACCTCCGCCACCCATGATGCATTCATTGATCTTATTTCTGAACTCGAATGCAAACACGAACCTTGGGTTCCAGCCGGTGCTAGCGAGCCTAGCGCTGATATGCTAAGGAAGTGCAGAAGCGTTCGTGAGGATCGGGTTTACCAAGAAGGTCGAGAAAATGACCTTGATCAAGTATCACAAATCGCGGCTTCTTCTGGTTCTGAGCTTGGGATACTCGGGTACAAGATCTACATGGACAACACCAGTAAAGTTAGAGCCATACCGATAGATGGCGTAGAACCCACTTACGAAAATATCTCAGCCGGTACCTATATTGGCGCCCGCCCTCTTTATCTTTATGTAAAGACAGCCAATATCGGACGAACACCTGGCTTTAAGGAGTTCTTATCTGAGTTTATTAATGAGAATGCATGGGGCGATAAAGGGTATTTAAGAAAGGAAGGTCTTGTTAGCATGCCAAGTACTGAACGTTCTTCATATACCAACAAGCTTGCAGCTTTTGGTATTTTACCCGCAACTTCAGGAGCACCGTCTGCTGAAAAGCCTGCCTCTAAGTCGGGAAAAGCCATCAAAAAAGCAAAACATTAGTCCATCCCTCTGAGGACAGCTACGGCACATGGATGTGCTACTTTAAGGAGAAAATCTTTAATGTATTCGGCTCCCTATCACCCAAACCCTGTCGATATCGAGAGATATCTGAAAGAGGATATAGGATCTGGTGATCTGACCGCGCTGATTATCCCTGAACTTACGATAGCGAAAGCCACTGTTATCACTCGTGAAAGCATGACCCTCTGCGGACAGGAGTGGTTTACAGGTGTATTTCAATACCTTGATCCTGTCATTGATGTGATTTGGCATTTTAGCGATGGGGACGAGGTCGAGGCAGGTCAAGAACTGTGTAGCGTTCAAGGGCCAGCCCGAGTCCTAATGACCGGGGAGCGAACCGCGCTGAATCTATTGCAGACACTCTCTGGAACAGCCACCTTATCCAGGCGCTACTCAAAAGAGACCGCTGGTACTCACGTAAAAATCCTAGATACGCGTAAAACCATTCCAGGTCTTCGTGATGCACAGAAATATGCCGTTCGTTGTGGTGGCTGCTACAACCACAGAATTGGCCTCTATGATGGGATCTTAATCAAGGAGAATCACATATTAGCCGCTGGCTCCATAAGCAAGGCCGTTCACGCGGCTCTTTGCCTAGATACTCATGTAGTCATTGAGATAGAGGTCGAAACCCTCTCGGAGCTGGAAGAAGCACTGGAAGCGGGTGTTAAACGGATCCTTCTGGATGAGTTCTCACTAGAGATGATGAAGCAGGCCGTTTTATTGAATCAAAAACGGGCCGAGTTGGAAGTTTCTGGAAGCGTAAGCCTAAATCAAATTCGCATGATTGCAGAAACGGGTGTCGACTATATTTCAATTGGAGCCCTTACCAAAAATGTAAGGGCTATCGATCTATCGATGCGCGTCATTCTTGGCACCTGACCAGAATCAGGTGCTTTATTTTCGAAATCAGGCAATCGTTTTTACGCCCTCAGCGGTACCCAGGAGTATCAAGTCGGCTGGACGCATTGCAAAAATTCCGACCGTTACTACGCCCGCAATATTGTTGATAACCCGCTCCATCTCAATAGGATTCAATATGGATAGATTGTAAACATCAAGAATCTGACAACCATTGTCTGTCACGCAGTTTTCGCGCCAAACGGGCTGGCCACCCAATTTAACAAGCTCGCGAGCTACATAACTTCTTGCCATCGGAATAACCTCTATTGGCAGAGGAAACTTCCCCAAAACGTCTACGCATTTTGTTTCATCAGCAATACAAATAAATTTACGGCTGGCTGCGGCAATAATTTTTTCTCTGGTTAAGGCAGCACCACCACCCTTAATCAGTTGTTTATGTGGGTTGATCTCGTCCGCACCATCCACATAAACATCAAGCGTACCCACGTCATTGAGCTCAAGAACTGGTATGCCCAGTTTCTTCAATTGCTCTGTACTCGCAATCGAACTGGATACAGTTCCCTCGATATCTTTGCGCATGTCAGCAAGACAATCGATGAAAAGCCTCGTCGTTGATCCCGTGCCAATACCAAGGATCGAATAACCTTTAACATGCTCCAAAGCTGCTTCTGCAACCTTCTGTTTTAACTGATCTTGTGTCATTTCCTGACTCCGGTAGGATGTTGAACTCAACCTGAGATGATACCCCGACGCAGACACAGCTACCATGACGTTCTGAGCCATCAGATTATCTTCAGAGAATAAATCCGTGTAGAATCATACAGATGCTTACAAAATATATTGAAATGATTTTGCGTGCACGCGTCTACGATGTGGCCATTGAAAGCCCTCTTGATACCGCCAAAACGCTTAGCCGACGCCTAGGAAACCAGATCCTCATAAAACGAGAGGATCTTCAGCCCGTATTTTCTTTCAAGCTCCGAGGAGCGTACAACAAGATAGCGAATCTGTCCGAAGTAGATAAAAGAAAAGGGGTCATAGCCGCTTCAGCAGGCAACCATGCCCAAGGCGTGGCCTTAGCCGCGCACAAGTTAGGCATCACAGCGCTCATTGTTATGCCTAAAACTACGCCGGCAATCAAAATCAATGCGGTTAAAGGATTGGGGGGGGAGGCCATTCTATTTGGCGACACCTACGACGAAGCCTGTGAGCATGCCATAAATCTCGCAACAGAACGTAACCTTACTTTTATCCATCCGTACGATGATCCAGAGGTTATCGCAGGTCAGGGCACTGTAGCCGTCGAAATCCTTAGACAACATCATGGGCCGATACACGCCATTTTTGTTCCTGTTGGGGGCGGAGGACTCATTGCCGGCATATCAGCCTATGTCAAATTCGTAAGACCCGAAATAAAAGTCATTGGAGTAGAACCCGACGATTCAGATTGCTTAAATCGGGCGCTGAAAAATGGCCGAAGAACCATCCTAAAACAAGTAGGTCTTTTTGCTGACGGTGTAGCTGTTAAACAAATTGGAAAAGAGACATTCCATATTGCTCACAATCATGTGGATGAAGTCATTACAGTAAGCACCGATGAAATATGTGCAGCGATTAAAGATATTTTTGACGACACTCGATCTATTGCCGAACCCGCGGGTGCTTTAGCGATAGCTGGGATCAAGAAATATGTCGATAGAACGAACATCAAAAGCGCATGCCTCATTGGCATTGACAGTGGAGCGAACATTAACTTCGATCGATTACGCCATGTTGCGGAACGCGCCCAGCTAGGTGAACAGCGTGAAATGATTATGGCTGTTGCCATTCCCGAAAAGCCGGGGAGTTTTTTGGAGTTCTGCCGGGCGCTTGGTCAAAGAAGCATCACAGAATTCAATTACCGTTTCTTCGACAGCAAAAAGGCTCATATATTTGTAGGTGTTCAAACAAACAGAGCAGAAGGTGAAGCCCTTCTAAAAGACCTAGGTAACAGAGGATATGATGTCACCGATATGGCCGGAAATGACCTTGCGCTCGAGCACATTCGTTACATGGTTGGTGGTCATGCTCCCTTACTTCTTAACGAAGTTGTCTATAGCTTCGAATTCCCGGAAAGACCCGGAGCGCTTCTTTCGTTTTTAACCACCTTAAGCGGTCGCTGGAACATCAGCCTGTTTCATTATCGTAATCACGGTGCTGCCTTTGGAAGAGTATTGATGGGCGTACAAGTACCCAACTCCGAGAAAAAACTGTTTCGTTCTTATCTAGACGATATAGGCTTCGCCTATAGAGATGAAACACTCAATCCAGCCTATCAGTTATTTGCTGCCGGTAATGAGCAGTAATATTCAAGATGAGAGGCACCCCATCATTAATTCGATCATTCAAGGCCCAGAATGAATGTCCATTCCTGTTCATTAACCGGCATGACAGATAGGCGGTTCCCTCGTCGCACCAGCGGAAGAGTCGCCAGTTCCGGATAGCCCTTTAACTCGATCAGCGTAATGGTTCTGATCAGTTTACGAACAAACTTAACGTCCACCATAAACCATGTAGGGCTTTCCCTTTTGCTCTTCGGGTCATAATGATGGTTTTCGGGGTCAAAAGCCGTGAAGTCAGCATAGGCTGCACGTGAGATTTCCGCAACTCCGACAATCCCTGGATAATCGCAGTTTGAGTGATAGATAAACACTTGGTCTCCAACGCTCATATCATCGCGGATCATGTTGCGGGCCTGGTAGTTTCTTACACCATCCCAATGTTCCGTTTGATGATCTCTCAGAATGAGATCATCAATACTGAATTCTGTTGGTTCCGTTTTCATCAACCAAAACCTCATGCTTCCTTCCTCTGAAATACGCACAACTGGTCAAGATAACGATGAGCATTCCCCACCTGCGCCGTGGCCCGCTTTCGCCCTTGAACCAATGGTTCAGGTGGGATCAACAAGTTTGAAATCAGGCTTTCCGCTTCGAGCAGACATGCACACATTCAATACTTGGAAGTTCCCGGGGTTTAATATTAGGCTCAAGAAGTAACCCAGCAATCCACAAACGCTGCAGGGAATACTCGGGGGGCGATTCTACCTACTTCGGTGATAACTGCAATCGATTTGAGTGGCTACGTTCGAATCAAACTCGCTTTTGTCTGGCCTGCAAAAGCTCATGGGCAATATTGAGTGCCGCCATTACAGCAATTCTCTCCGTGCCAATAATTCTGCCGTTGTCACGTATTTCTCGCATTTTCTCATCCAAATACCTTGAGGCAATTAGTAGTTCGTGCTCCTCGTCTGCAGGGCATGTAACTGGGTACTCTTTACCGAGAATATGTACCTTAACGGGCGGGAATGATTCACTCATGGGGTATCCAAAGAGGTGTTTGGTTAGGCATAAACTAAGGTGTTAGCATAATGAATTAGTCAAGGGTCGACAAGGCGGTGACAATGAAGCATGAAGTTGGGTATGACGATATTGAATTAACGGTCTCTAAATATCCAGGACTTGGGAGTGCCGCTGAAGCACATGGTTTACTCTCGGGGATGCTCTGCGTTGATGGGGGAACCGATTTTGATCAGTGGATCAAAGATTTCTTTGTCGACGATGCACCCTCTATATCCCAGTTAGAGCTCTCTTTGCTGAGAACCGTTTTTGATACCACGCGTAAGCAACTTGACGACTTCGACTTTTCCTTCCAGCCCTTCCTTCCAGACGATGAATGCTCTCTCGAAGAGAGGGCGATTGCGTTAGGGGAATGGTGTCAAGGGTTTCTCTTGGGTATTGGCTATGCGGGTAAAAGATCCGAATGGCCTGGTGAATGCACCGAAATTCTCAAAGACTTTTTGGAAATCGCACAACTGGATCCCGAAGTAGTGGACGAGTCAGATGAAATGGATTACGCGGAGCTGGAAGAATATGTTCGCGTAGGCGTTCAAGTAGTACGAAGTGAATTCACATCACAAACCCCCAATAGGCTGCACTGAACTTACTGATATGAACGATGAATTCTTAAAGCGACGCCAGCGATTGATTCACGACATTGGCAAGGACAGCATAGCTATTCTTGCGAGTGCCCCCCGTCTTTTTCGGAATAGTGATGTTGAAGTCCCTTATCGTCAGAATAGTGATTTCCACTACTTAACAGGTTTCGATGAGCCTGAAGCCATCGCCGTCATAGCGCCCGGCCAAGATGAAGGGGAGTTCATCCTTTTTTGTCGAGAATTTGATCCGCTAAAAGCTTTGTGGACGGGTCACTATGCTGGGACCCAGGGCGCAAAAGAACATTTTCTCGCTAACCAAGCGCACCCCATTGAAACACTTGGAGAGCGCCTTCCTGATCTCTTGATGAATCGAAGGCGTGTTTATTTCTTGCTCGGGGACGGGTCCGAAGATCTGGATAAAACCATCTTCAATGCAGTTAGACGGGTCCGTACCAGAGCGAGGACGGGTGTTACTGCACCCTATGAGTTTTTAGCGCTGGAGCATCTGCTTCATGAATATAGGCTCCGCAAATCCGAGAGGGAGATTGAGCTTATGGATCAAGCGGCACAAGTATCTGTTGAGGCTCATAAGAAAGCAATGAAGGCCTCTCGTCCGGGGATGATGGAATATGAAATCGAGGCCGTGCTTCTCAACGAGTTTAACCGCAAGGGGATGCGCGCCCCAGCCTACCCTTCCATTGTCGCTGCAGGCGCAAATGCCTGTGTACTGCACTACACCGAGAACCGCTCCGAACTTAAGGATGGTGATTTGTTGCTCATTGACGCGGGCGTTGAAAATCACAGCTATGCGTCTGATATTACCCGCACATTCCCGATCAGCGGAACATTCACAGAGCCACAAAAACAGTTGTATGAGCTTGTTCTTAAGGCCCAGTTAGCAGCTATTGAGATAATCAAACCGGGGTGCCTATGGAACCAGCCTCATGATCTTGCCATAGCAATACTGACAGAAGGCCTCATCAAATTGGGCCTCTTAATTGGAGAAAGAGAGACCCTAGTAAAGGAAGAAGCCTACAAACGATTTTACATGCATCGAACCGGACATTGGCTGGGGATGGATGTACATGATGTCGGCGATTACATGACTAATGGTGAATGGCGATCCTTGGAGGAAGGTATGGTGCTGACGGTAGAGCCTGGTCTTTATGTGCCTAATGACAGCGATATTGATCCGTGTTGGTGGGGTATTGGTATAAGAATTGAGGATGATGTTCTCGTAACCCAAACGGGTTACCGCGTTCTCACGGCGGGTCTCCCTAAAACCGTTGTCGAAATAGAATCTTATATGGCAGGCTGAAATGACAATGGAATTTGATTTATTGATTGTCGGCGGAGGGCTAGTTGGATCTAGTCTTGCTATTAAACTTGCTGACTCCGGACTAAAGATTGGCGTTATAGAGGCACAAAACGAGGCTGAAAGAACCTCATCTCCAGCAAGCCTAAGAGCATTGGCGCTCTCTAGAAGTACCGTACAGAATTTACAGACCATGAATGTTTGGGAGCCCATTCGTAAAGAAGCTACCCCTATAAAACACATCCATGTTTCCGATAAAGGCCACTTTGGTAAAACCAGAATCAACGCGAAGGATAAAGGTGTCGAGGCACTGGGCTATGTGGTAGTTGCAAAAGTCCTTGAAAAAGCTATTGATTTAGAGCTACGACATCCGTCAATCACCCTAATTTCACCCGCTCGGGTGATTGCCCTCAAGGCTGGCCCTGACCGAATATGCGTCACGCTGAAACACGGCGAAGAAAACATAACCGCTAGTGCGCGTCTTTTAATTGGTGCCGACGGCGCCAACTCGACTATCCGCTCCTTACTTAAAATCGGGCAAAAGACGCGTGAATATGGACAAACAGCCATCATTACAGAGGTCCGGACGCAAAAGGATCACGACTTCACAGCGTATGAGCGTTTTACCACGACGGGTCCCTTGGCTTTTCTCCCGCTGGATCGTCGAACGTGTTCTGTGGTTTGGACTCAAACCCACGAGAACGCCGACGCCCTGTTGAAGCAAGGAAAACTGGCGGTTGAAGCGGCGCTTCAATTGGCTTTTGGTTATTGGCTCGGTGAGATTGAATTGCTTTCTAAACCTGCTGGCTTCCCACTCAAACTTATTCGTGCCGACCGGATGCTTGATGAACGAGTATTGCTTATCGGGAACGCTATGCATCAAATTCATCCTGTTGCTGGACAAGGGTTCAATCTAGGCCTTCGAGACGCTGAACTCTTGGCTGATCGCATCAAAACCCAAATAGCCTTTGATGGTGATATTGGTGATCCTGAGTTCCTCAAGCATTATGTTTCTGCCCGCAAAGAAGACTTAGACAAAGTCATTACATTCACTGATGGCTTGGTTCGCATTTTTTCAAACGACCTATTGCCATTATCTGTAGCTAGAAACCTTGCCCTTGTTGTTTTGGATCGTTTTCCAGCAGCAAAACGCTTACTTGCTCGCCACGCCATGGGCTATGGTGTTAACCATTAGCTATTTTTTTATGAACTTTCACTTCAGAAGATTGTCATTCTGGATAAAAAGAATTTAATCTTAATCAGCTGATGGATGATGAAAATACTGGGCTTACCCATAAAACCCGCATAGATCCAAACAGATTTTTTAATACAATCAATACGCGCACATGAGGTGTTGAATGCTCTCGACAAAAGCTATCTTCCAAGAAATACGCCAAAACCCGAAAGCGTTTAATCTGGTATTCAGCATCGCTGCTAAGGGTGAAACTCAGGGTGGATGGGAAAACGAGCGTATCGCAGAACTTCTTGAGGATAACCCTGTTTTGGCTGAAAAAGTCAAAAAACATGGCGCTGATGAAACGAAGCATGGACTCATGTTCAAGAAAATTCTTCGAAAGGCCGGACTTGAGCCGATTGAGATTCCCGTGGAGACAGATTACTGCCTTTTGTTAGAACAAAGAGGGGTAGGGCTTTCGCATGAGCGCCTGATTAAAGACGAACCCCTGTCCAAAGATGAGCTCCTTAACTATCTCGTGCATAGCAAAATTACTGAGGAAAGAGCTTCTGAAGAGGTTGAGCGGATGTTGGGAATTTTTGATGGTGATCCTGATTTAGAGCCCTCTCTTAAGGTTATTGCTGTCGACGAAGTCAATCATCTTTCATACTCCCACGAAGAGCTGCTCTTATTGTCATCTGAATCAAACGAAATGAAACAAAAAATCACGAAGATGCTTCGAGAATACTACTCGGTAGAGTGCGTTGTTAATCGTGATGTTAGCCTCAGATTTGTGGAAGAAGTCTCTCCCATTCTGGGATGGCCCCCGTTCAAAACAATGATTTTAAAATTTGGAATCCATCTAGGCCATCACCTTGAAAGAGTCTTTTTCGCAAGAAAGAAGGTATCTTTACGCCAACCGATGATATTGAATGCCATGGGTCCAGGTGATGCCGCAAACCGTATTGTTACCTCGGAGTATTGAAGTACCTTTACAAAGTTTTACTAGTCCTTCAAATGCGACGAAACCAATCCGCCTTTTATTGGTCTTAATGTCGTGTGAATTATCAGCTAGTTCGTAACCTAGTGCTAAAGTTAAATAAATGTATTTGGTGAGAGATAAATATGAAAATAATATTCTGGGTCATGGGCTTGTTGGCTGTCATGTATTTCATGTCGGCATTCACCCATAGCACCAAAACCATAGATGGCGCTTCCCAAAGGAGTGCATCGAATTCAGTAAAGAAATTGAAGCGTTACATGTCAACGCAACAACAACATATCTTCGAAACGTCCTACGGTGTTCTTGGGGCAATCAAATCGAAGGAAGGTCCGAATGTTTTTTTACCTTTTGTTGACGGCAAAACACCCGATGAGATTATCGACCTTGCCAGAGAAGAGGTTAATGCACGAATTGCGGCTGGTGACCCTGATTTAGTGAAATACGGTAGCTGGGATAATTTTGTGGGCCTTGGAAGTGATCCGTCCAAATCCCCTAATGGAAAGTCTGATTCTGCGACCCCCCTCAGGAGCTCGGTGAGAACAGACAGAAATGACAATCCGGTTCCACAACCGTAACTTTATGTATGAACGTCCGCCGACCTCAAGTTGGCGGACCTTCTGCCAAGTCTAACGCTACTTTATATACAGTTTCTCGTCTAACTCCGGTTAATTTTGAGGTTAACTTTACAGCCGTCTTTAGAGTTAATTCATCCAGGAGTGTCTTTAATACATGCCGTTGATCTGGCGTCATTTCAAAGCTAGAAGTCAGGGATGTATCACCCTCCAGAACAAGAACAAACTCACCTAATTGCATCTCGGCATTAGCTAACACCAATCCTAATGCTTCTCCCATTGTTGTTAGTACGATCGTTTCATACCGTTTAGTGATCTCCCTTGCTATCAAAATTCGCCTACTAGCTGGAAATACGGTAGCCATATCACCCAAGGTGTTTTCTATGCGGTGTGAGGCCTCATAAAAAATCAACGTGCGCCTCTCGCTCAAAAGCGCCTCGAAGAACCCGCATCTTGCAATCGTCTTTCTGGGGGGGAAGCCCTCAAATGCAAAGCGATGGGTGGGTAATCCGGAGGCACACAAGGCCGCAATTAACGCGCAGGGCCCAGGAATCGGTACCACTCGAATGCCCGTCTCATGGGCCGTCCGGACAAGAGGATAGCCAGGATCGTTAATCAGCGGTGTTCCTGCATCTGAAATAAGTGCGATCGACTCCCCGCGCTCAAGCCTCTCAATTAATTGCGTGCTTAATTTATCTTCGTTGTGCTCATGAAGGGCAAAAAGAGGACGGTCAATTCCGTAATGGTCCAGTAACGGTCGACTATGCCTCGTATCCTCGCACGCAATCAGATCAACATGCTTTAACACCTGAACTGCTCGCTCACCAAAATCACTCAGATTGCCGATCGGTGTAGCGACTAGGTATAGTAAGCCTGGTTTCAAAGGCAACGCACGTTTCATCAAACTCTCCCTAGGTAATTTGAATGCGATTCAGACGCTTAATTCTTTTGCTAACTTGCACTTGGGGGCTTGTTGCCTGTCAGAACTTTCTTTCACGCTGGAGTAACGCGCCCGATACACAGGCTGAGACCCTCGTTAAGGCCGGAGATTATCAAGGAGCCATGAGACGTTATGCCCAGCTCGCACTCATCCGTTCCAATTCAGATCACTACTGGCTCTTAGCCGCGGATTCTGGCCTTCGCTCTGGAGACGATGCATCAGCACGCGAGATGGCTCGATCGATAAAGCCAAAGGAATTGAATCGTGAAGACCTTATCCAGTACACCCTATTAAGCAGCCGGCTCGACCTGAATGAAGGAAACGCCAAGAATGCCATGGCAAAACTTGATTCCATCCAGCAAGAAAAGTTGGAGCCAAGTACCGCCCTGAATTATCACACATTGAGAGCATCGGCCTACAATCAGATGGGGAATATGTTTGACTCTGCGGCAGAAAGAGTTCTTTTAAGCCCTCTTCTAAAACAACCCAATGAAATCCAACGCAATAATCAATTGATCTTAGATAGCCTTGGCCATCTTACTGATACCACACTCGCCGCCAAGGAAACACCACCACCAGATACTCTTGGCGGATGGGTTTCTCTCGCACGTATTCTAAAATTATCGTCTCAAAATAAAGCGATGGCATTAGCCAAATGGCAGGATCAATTTTCTAAACACCCCGCCAATGGATCTTTGTTAGATGCCCTGTTAATCAATGAGTCTTCTGCCCGCACCCCAAAAAAGAGGCCCAAAGAAAATGCTGGCGCAAAACCCATTCCAGAGGCTCCCTTTGTTGGGGTTTTGCTGCCGTTGACAGGCTCTTTCGCACAGGCCGCACAGACAGTTAAGGCGGGCATTTTGGCAGCCTATGAGGCAGATGATTCACCCACCAAAAAACCTATTTATTTTGAAGATACTTCGGCGGGCGATATCAGCCAACACTATGAACTTCTGGCCTCAAACAACCCAAGCGTGATCATCGGCCCTCTGGTTAAAGAAGAAGTCGCCTCTCTCGGCAAGCATTTGCCACTGAAAACGGCTGTTTTGGCTCTAAATCAAGTGATTGGGCTGGAGAATGAAAAAATCATTCAATTTGGTCTTACTCCAGAACAGGAGGTCGAACAAGTAGCGATTCTAGCCCGTGGGGACGGTAAAGAAGCCGCCATGATACTGGCGTCTGACACCAGTTTTGGGCAGCGCTTGAGTAAACATTTTGAGGAGTATTGGATCAAGCTGGGTGGAAAAATAACCCTTTCCAGAAAGTTCTCACAGCACGGTGGGAATTACGGTAATGTTGTTAAGGAATTGACGGGGTCTAATCCCAGCGGCGATCAACTTTTGTTCTTGGCTTCTGATCCTACTGATGCACGTGAGATTATGCCTAAAGTGTCTGCTCTGAGCCCACAAGGCATTCAGACCCCTGTATATGCCACATCTTACTCTTTTGATATCCGCAACCATTCGAAATCGTTGCAAGAACTTAATGGTATGATCTTTTGTGATATGCCTTGGGTTTTAAATCAAACAGACCACGGAAAACTCTCCTTCCTCTCTCTCGAGAACCAGACCAGCGCTATCCCATCTGACTCTTTAAAGCTTTTTGCTATGGGGATGGATGCTTACCTTTTAAGTGGAGATATGGATCGTGTCTTATCTGAACCGGATTATCGTTTATCTGGGAATACCGGTATTCTTAGTACTCAACCGAACCATCGTATTCGAAGACAACTTGAGTGTTCACAGGTTTTGGCTAGGGGTCTACAAAAACGGATAATGCCAAAATGACTCAATCAACCTCAACTTAACCCTCCATACAACCTGTCACAAAGATAACCATTGTGGACGTCATGAACTTTCAAGACCGAATACATCGTCAGTTTGCAGCACATACTGACACTACACTCGAAACCTTGGCACAACTTTCAGAAGGAATAGAGGCGGCGGCAGAACGATTGGTGCAATGTCTCCTCAAGGATGGAAAGATTTTGTGTTGCGGTAACGGAGGTTCAGCAACAGAAGCGCTGCACCTTTCTTCCGAGCTGCTGAATCGCTTTGAGAGAGACCGTCCCGGCTTGCCAGCTATAGCACTGACCGGAGACACAGCCACCATTACCTCCATAGGTAATGATTATCGGTTCGAAGAAATTTTCGCCAAACAAATTCGTGCCCTTGGTCAAGCCAATGATGTTCTCGTCATATACACAACCAGCGGCAACTCAGGCAATCTTCTAGCTGCAGCCAGTGCCGCTCATGACAGAAATATGGTGATCATCGCCTTGAACGGAAAGGATGGAGGGCCATTGGCGCCTCTGCTTCGAGAGACAGATATTGAGCTGCGCGTCCCCTCGACTAGGACAGCACACATTCAGGAAATGCACCTACTCATTACCCACTGCCTTTGTGACCTTATCGATCATCAATTATTTGGTGAATAGCCACTATGTCACTTCCTTCCGGTTTCATTTCGTCACTCAGTGAAGTTTTCTCAAAAGAAGCCCTCTTTACTGATCCTGTTGATTGTTGGGTTTACGGATACGACAACAGCAAGAAGCAGGTACTTCCACATGCCGTTGTATTCCCAACATCCCATGAGCAAGTGGTTTCTCTAGTTAAGCTTTGCAATCACTATGAAGTACCACTCACACCTCGAGGGCGGGGCACTGGAACTACCGGAGCAACCGTTCCTTTGAAGCACGGTGTCGTGGCTTCGTTTGAGCGCATGGATCAGATCATTGAGTTTTCTAAAGATAATCGCTTCATCGTTGTTCAACCGGGCATCACCAATCAGGCTGTCCAAGATTTCCTTAGGCCCTACGGTTTTTTTTGGCCTCCTGACCCTACCAGTGCCGCCTTTTGTAGCATTGGTGGCAATCTCTCCTATAACTCAGCGGGCCCAAGAGCCGTAAAATACGGGACACCGAGAGAGAACACCTTGGGGGTGCGGGCCGTCACGGGTGCGGGAGAGGCGCTTAAAACCGGTGTCTTCACAACAAAAGGGGTTGTTGGCTACGATCTGACTCGATTACTGATTGGCTCAGAAGGCACCTTGGCCCTAATAACAGAAGCGACGCTTAAGCTGACACCTTTGCCAGAGACTAAGAAAACCCTTCGTGCCGTGTATCAGAATGTAGACTCGGCCGCCCGGGCTATCGCTGCCATCATGGCTCAGCCAGCCGTACCTTGCGCTCTTGAGTTCATAGACGGTAACGCAATCGAGATGGTGCGTCGGTTTTCAACCGCGGAGCTACCCCACGGAGCCGGGGCTCTTTTGATGATCGAGGTTGATGGCTTCTCAAGTGCCATGGAGCCACAAATTGCAAGCATCCAAGCCGCCTCAAACATTGAGGGACTTATTGAGTTTACCGTAGCTCAAAGTGAGGTTGAAGTAGAAAAGCTCTGGGCAACCCGTAAAGCGCTTTCGCCCGCCCTAAGGAAAATAGCACCCAAAAAAATCAATGAAGACGTTGTGGTGCCGGTAACCGAGCTTCCCAAGCTAATCGCTGGTCTAGATGAGCTTTCGAAACGCTATGATCTGCCCATCGTAAACTTTGGACACGCGGGCAACGGAAACATCCACGTTAATTTACTTTATCACCCAGAAAAACCTGGGGAGCAAACGAAAGCGCATGATTGCTTAGACGAAATGTTTTCTCTAGTGCTTAGACTCCGCGGAACCTTATCTGGGGAGCACGGTGTCGGTATAGAAAAGCGGGATTACGTTGACCGTGAAATCGACCCCGTTTCTCTTCGACTGATGAATGACATCAAGAGACAGTTTGACCCTAGTGGCATATTGAACTGGGGTAAGGGTTTTCCTGAGGCCTAAATTAGCGCTAAAGGCTCTTTAGAAGAAAAAACCTTAATGACGCGGCTTGGCTTTCGATAAGATACGGCAATAGAGTAATCCTTATATATTGTTTGGAAAAGACACCAATCCTCAACCTGACCCGTCCCTTCAGGTAAAGCGTCGAAGCGCGTCGAACACTCACTGACCGAAATACGGTTTATTCCAAGACCCAGGCCATGACCAACTGCCTTAGCAAATGACTCCTTACAGCTCCAAAGACACCTAAATCTTTTGGGTTTCAGCTCTTCGTCAAGATGACTCCACCACGCCCATTCCGAAGTGCTAAGGCATTTGGCGGCAATAGCGCTAAGGTTTTTGCATGGTTTTGATGATTCAAGATCAACCCCAATCTCACCGTTCAGGGTAAACCCCATTAAAGCAAGATCACCCGAATGAGAAACGTTGAATTGAAGCCCTTCCGCCACGCCCTGCCCGTAAAGAGCCGGTTTACCATAAAGGTTGTATTCGAAGCGAATGTCTAGAACATCGCAGGACAAATAGTGCGCTAAGAATTGTCTGACATAGTAACGCGTTCGAACAAATCGAATTTTCGCACTCGCACTCCCAAAGCCATCGGCTCGCCTTGATTCATTCTGATCTAAACTAGCAAGCTCTCTTTCCGCCAAGCCAAGAGACAAATCAAGGTCCATTAACCAGAGATGTATATGCCCGAGCTCAAGCTGAGGAATCACAAGACTCACTTAGGTCCTCTCGATTTTGATAAACGTAGACAGTATTGAATGTTAGAATAGCGTTGCTACTTTAATAAGTCTCAGAAATCCTTTTTTCGATTCTACCGTGACTCAAATTAGCCCCATATCCTGCGATGTATTGATCATCGGTGGCGGACCTAGCGGTTCAGCTCTGGGCACGTTATTGGCCAGGAAAGGCCATCACATCATTCTCCTAGAAAAGGATCGTCACCCGCGATTCCATATCGGGGAATCGTTACTTCCTCTCAGTCTACCTTATCTGGACGAATTGGGCGTTCGAGAAGACATCGAACGAATCGGACTTAGGAAGTACTCAGCCGAATTCCACTCGATGTATCACAATGCCCATTCGGCTTTTTCATTTTCTGACGCGGTGGACCCTTCTTACAGCTACGGATATCAAGTACGTCGTTCGGAGTTTGACCATGTCTTATTAAAAAATTGCGCCGATCAAGGAGCAACTGTATATGAAGCCTGCAGAGTAACCGACGTCTCAGTTACCCAGAGCGCCATTACACAGGTTACAGCAACCCATCAGGACGGCAGTATTCAGGACTATCATGCTCGCTTTTATGTGGATGCAACGGGCCGTGATACCTTTTTGGCCTCCAAACTAGGCACCAAATTCCGAAATCCAAAGCATGCAAGTGCAGCCCTTTTTGGTCACTTCTCAGGTGCCAAGCGATACGAAGGTAAAGACGAAGGCAATATCAGCATTTATTGGTTCGATTTCGGATGGTTTTGGTTTATCCCACTGAAAGACGGTACGACCAGCGTGGGTGCTGTTTGCCATCCTCGCTATCTCAGAGAGCGATCTAAGAAAGTTGAAGATTTCTTTTTGGAGACCATAGCGTTATGTCCCGCGCTCCAAGAACGGCTTTCTGAGGCCACTTTAATAGAGCCTGTCACCGCCACAGGAAACTATTCTTACCAGTCCCGAAAAATGCACGGGGATAATTTTCTTTTGATTGGCGATGCGTTTGCATTCATTGATCCTGTCTTTTCAAGCGGGGTTCACCTCGCGCTTCATGGGGCCTTTAAGGGGGCGGAGGTGATTGATCGAATTCTGCATCATCCGAAACAAGCCAAAAAAGAGCTTGCCCAACTTGAGGCCTCTGTCTGGAAAGGGCTTGGGGTGTTTTCTTGGTTCATATATAGAGTAACGACACCCGCCATTAGAGATCTTTTCATACATCCTAGAAATTTATTCGGGGTGAGATCCGCCGTGATATCTATTCTAGCCGGCGATCTTTTCGGCGCTACTTCAATTCAAAAGCAAATCCTCATCTTCAAAGTGATTTATGCGCTAAAAACGCTTTTCTCACCTCGAACAAGCTTCTTGGCCTTCCGTAACCGACAAAAAAACATGGAAATAAACGGATGACCCCCTGTGCTATCGCACAATCACCCAACACCACACCGCTGGTTCTCAATTATCTTGAGCGCCACGACGCTACCGAGCGATCAAGCGATCCCCTCTTACTGGGCCGAATTGGTTTCGGCACTCAGGGTGCTAACCATGCAGAATATTCTGTGCCCAGCATTCATATAAGCCTACCTACGGTCGGGGACAGCCTGCCTTATGAGGTCTGGAAAGGAAGGAATACGGCCCATTATGGTGTCTATGAAGGCATCCAATATGCCGAAAATGGGGAAGTACTTTTTGGATGTATAACCGCTCTATCAAAACCCCTAGAAGTAAGCACCTACGAATCCTATCGCGATCTTATCCACTTGATGCGCTCTATTGGATACCCTCACCTAATCAGAGCGTGGAATTATTTTCCTCGAATCAACGAGGCAGAAAACCGATTGGAACGATATAAGCTCTTCTGTATGGGGAGACATCGTGCGTTTGAAGAAGCCAAATTCTCTTTTAGCCAAGAATTACCGGCTGCCAGCGCCATAGGAACGGAAACCGGAGCGCTTTGTATCTACTTTATTGCCGCAAGAGATCAGGGCAAACCGATCGAGAATACTCGGCAGATAAGTGCCTACCGTTACCCTAAGCGCTATGGACCTAGAAGCCCCTCCTTCTCTAGAGCCATGCTCCTTTGTGAACAAAGTTTATTCATTTCTGGTACAGCAAGCATTAAAGGCCATGAATCTCTTCATGCTAATGATATTACTATGCAGTGCGAGGAAACTCTGAAAAACCTTAAAAACATCCTGCAACAAGCGAAGGCAGAACGAATATCTTACCCCGCGGTTTGGAAGGTTTATCTACGTCAACATGATCAGCATGCCTTGATATACAAAGCGCTTCTAAGCTTTCTTGCAGACAAGGACCAGTTGATGATCTTAAAAGGTGATATTTGCCGAAAGAATCTTCTGATCGAGATTGAAGGCGTTTTATCACTCTGAGTTTCTTCGTGGCTTGTAAAAAGCTAAAATGTCCCTTTGATAATCATTCTAACTCTGAGACTTGATGACTGAACTAGAACTGGAAGTAGCAACCTTATTGGTTGACTGCCTTAATTTGGAGTTAGAGCCAGAGGGCATAGATCCAAATGCGCCTTTATACGGTGAGGGTTTGGGATTAGACTCTATCGACCTTCTGGAGCTGTCTGTGGTGCTTGGTAAGCGGTATGGCTTCCAAATCAAATCCGATGATCCAGAAATAACCTCTTTCTTTTCTAGCCTTAGTGGGCTGGCAAATGCTATTGAAAAGCGCCGAACGGACCTTATTCCCTAAGTCAAAAGACTGATTTGTGCTTTCTTTTAATGCTTCTTCAAAGCGAATTAACCCACCGTTAAGCTTTGGCTTCTAAGTAATACGCTGATACTCTTCCGAATACCCGCTATATCTAAGTTGGGGCTAAATGGTCTAAGGCAAATATGATGCAATTTCAGATCCCCGAAAATCATCCCGCCATAGAAGGCCACTTTCCGGGAGAGCCGATCGTCCCAGCTGTTTTGATTCTTGATGAGGTATTGCGCCTTACAAGGATCACAAGGCCTAATGTGCAGGTTTTTGCCATCAAGAGAGCTAAATTTTTGGCTGTTCTTAGACCTCTTGACCTATGTTGGCTCAGCTTAGATTGGCGTTCAGATGAAGTCGCCGACTTTCGTTGTGTTTCGAATGAGATCCCCATTGCGTCCGGGGTTCTTCAATTCAGGCCCCGTATTCCAATGCAGTCAACATGAAGCCGCAATGGCAATTTGTCCCAGAGCGAAGCAACCGTTTCTGGATCGTTATCATTATCTGGATAGCTCGGAACATGGGCCGGGGCTTTGCAAGGCTACTTATGTATCCCATCTCAGCCTATTTTGTGATTTTCTCGACCGATACAAGAAAAGAATCCAGAAAGTTCTTAAATAAAGCATTGGGTCGCAAATGCCGTTGGCTCGATGTCTTTAAGCATTACAGAATCTTTGCCGAATGTCTGTTAGACCGGATTTTTATTTACATAGGTAAAGATCAGGATCTCGAGATCTCCGTAAAAGGGCTGGATGTTCTGGAGCATCATGCCAATTCAGGACAAGGATGCTTGATGGTTGGATCGCACTTAGGCGGCTTTGAGATCATTCGCGCTTTAGGTAAGACCCGAAGAGGGTATACAATCAAAGCACTTATCTATGGTCAAGCGACGCCTCTGATTACTGGGATCTTTAAAGAACTGAACCCAAACCTATTTGAAGATTTCATCTTCATGGGCGAAGCCTCTTCTTTAGTAGGTATCGACGAACATACTCGAAACGGCGGATTTGTCTCTATATTGGCAGATAGAGTTTTCAATAAAGAGCGTCGTGTAACCTGCTCTTTTTTTGGAGAAGACGCTTTTTTTCCAGAAGCTCCTGTAGTTCTTTCTAGAGTATTGAACGTACCGATGGTTTTTTTCACCTGTCTTAATCAAGGTAACGGAAAATACGCTCTTATTTTTGAGAATCTCTCAGCATCTTCAAATTTCGAGAAAACTGAACGAGCCATTTGCACTCAAATTCTGATGCAGCACTTCGCCTCAAGGCTTGAGCATTATTGTCGTGAGGCACCCTACAATTGGTTCAACTTTTATGATTTTTGGGACAAGGATGCGTAAGTTCCATATCTTAATAGTCTTTTTTTTTCTGCCCTTATCTGCATCAAACGTTGAAGCCATCCCGTTAAATCTGGAGGCCATTTTTTCTCAATTGGCAGAACATTCCGAGGACCAAGTAGCCTTCACAGAAATAAAAAAAATGCCGGCGCTTAAGAGCCCACTGAAATTAAAGGGCTATCTGATTTTTAAGAAACCTGACTATTTGGAAAAGAGAACACAGGTGCCTTCTGAGCAAGAATATATTATTGAAGGCTCTAACGTTCGTATTATGATACCTGGAAAGGAAACCATAAGCCTACCGCTAAACGAATATCCACTTCTAGCCGCCTTCGCCACATCCCTCAGGGCTCCGCTGTCCGGTGATATCCAGTCTCTCTATAAATACTTCTCCGTCCACCTAGGTGGCAGCATGAAACACTGGCTATTAATTTTGACGCCAATAGATCCAGAGTTATCAGGTTTTGTGCGTGCTATTCGCCTTAATGGCCATGATGGCATCTTGGAAAGCCTTCAAATGGAAGAGCCAGATGGCTCAACCTCCACGATGTTTATTACTCCACCATGAAGATGTTTCGGCCGTTTCTTGCTCCGATTATTTGGATTTTATGGATAGCTTTTTGCTCATGGATACTGCTATTCAACACCCAAATAACTGCCGACTTAACGGCATTTTTACCAAGAGACTCCAATGTTCTTAATGAGGTCTTGGTTCAACAAATGCGTGACGGCCCGGGCTCTCGTCTTATTCTAATTGGCATAGAAGGCCCAAATAAGTCTGTTCTAGCGGACATAAGTCGCTCCATTCAGAAGGCGCTCTCAACACACCCAAGCGTTAGGCTCGCTGAAAATGGGCGAAATCCTAGACTGCTTGCGGCCCTTGAAGAAACTCTATTTCGATATCGATATTTGCTTTCATCATCCACCACACCAGGTGCCTTTTCGGAGCAAGGTCTTTCTTCAGCTCTCCATGAACGGAACGAGGCTCTGGCATCACCCTTTGGCCTTATAGATAAGCGGTGGCTCGGCCGTGACCCGACTGGATCTTGGATAGACATCCTTAAAGGTTGGTTGTCCCATAAAAAACCACGGGAAGAAGAAGGCGTATGGTTCTCTAAGGATGGATCGAGGGCTTTGATGATTGTTGAAAGCGATACGTCAGGATTCAATATGGATGTCCAGGCCCCTCTCATTCAATCCATTCACCACGTGTTTGATGCTCTCAATAAAGGGGGTGAGAACCAGCTCAAGATCGGCGGGGTTGGTCCTCTGTCTGCAGAAGTCAACGACTTGATAACGCGCGATGCAAGTGTGCTCTCCGTCGCCAACACCATAATGGTAATTGCACTGCTTTATGGAGTATACCGATCGGTGCGTCTTCTATTTCTTGGCTTTATGCCGTTGGTAACGGCGCTGATGTCCGGCGTTGCCATGACGAGTCTTTGCTTTGGAGAAGTCCACGGGATTTCATTGGGTTTTGGAGCAACCTTGCTGGGTGTCGCAGCCGATTATCCGAACCACTTCTTCACCCATTTAACCAACAGGAACGACCCACAAAAAACGATTCGTCAAATATGGCCTACCTTAGGCTTGGGGGTTTTAACTAATGTGGCAGGTTTCACCGGTATGTATTTTTCTGGCTTTGAAGGGCTGGTCCAAATTGCAGTGCTAGCCTCATCTGGGCTTATGTCTGCGGCCATAACAACACGTTATGTCATTCCTGCTTTAACGCCAAAGATATCTAAGGGGACGCTTCCCTTTGAAAGATCGAACCTGTTGGCAAAACTGCCGGCTCTTCTGAACAAATTTCGTGCATTGCCCCTCGTTCTTAGCTTGATTGTGATTTTGTCTTTTCTTAGCTCCGGCCGTCCAACGTGGAACGATGATATCGAAGCACTCAATCCCGTCCCCAAGGATAAAAGAGAGCTGACTGAGTCCCTGCAAACGGATCTCGGATCCCCAGACCTCAGAACGATCATTTTGATCGACCGCAAGGATGCTCAATCGGCTATAAGAATGACGGAAAAACTAGGCTCCCATCTAGAGTCGTTGATGCACCAGGGCGTCATTAGTGGTTTTGATGCGGTCGCTAAATATCTACCCAGTCAGGAAACGCAAGAGCTTCGACAACATTATCTGCCCTCGAAAAAGACGCTTGAGAACAATCTTAAACGTGCTGTTAGCCGATCCCCATTTCGAGCGGAAACCTTCCAGCCTTTTATTGAGGATGTGGAGCTAAGCCATAACATCCCTTTCTTAAAACAAGAAAACTATATAGGTACACCTCTTTCCCTTAGGATAGAGAACCTATTATTTTCAATGGGAACGCACTGGATCGCTTTAATTCCACTTAGAGATATCCAAAACTATGATCGTCTGGCGTGTGAATTAATGCCCTTCAAAGATGACGGGGTTTTGTTGGTCGACTTACAAAAAGAATCTTCGCGTGTCGTTCGAGAGTACCGACAAGAAGCCCTATCGCTACTCGGAGGCAGCTTAGTTTTAATTACCCTATTATTAAGGCTTGGTCTTCATTCTTTCAAGAGAGCCGTTCGCGTCTTGACACCTATGGTTTTGGCATCCCTTTGTACCGCTTTAATCGTAGGTCTTGCTTCAGGTGGATTAACGCTCTATAACTTGGTTTCTTTGCTCTTAGTAATGGGGTTAAGCTTGGATCAGGCTTTGTTTTTTAATCGTCTTGAGGGCACCCAAGAGGAGCGAAATAAAACCTTTCTCTCGCTCATTATCTGCAGCATGAGCTCAATCCTTGCCTTTGGAACATTGGCATTCTCAGAAGTCAGCATACTAAAATCAATAGGAATCACGGTTTCTCTCGGAGCTTTTCTGGCTATTTTATTCTCAGCTACCCTGGCGCAAGAACCCGCCTCTCAGAAAGGCTTTTAGTCCCATTCATGCGTTCTGATCATCGTGTTTCCATAGAAACGTCAATAACCCGCCCGATGAGTCGGGTTTGGATAACTCACGGAACGTTGGTTAATGCTTTAGGCGCGGGTCTCGACTCCATCGAGGAGGCCCTGCTGCTCGGAAAAACGGCTCTCCGCCCATGCGACTTTCCTAACGCACCCGCCGACATCTGGATTGGTCGCGTTGAGGCCTTGGAGAATCGACCTGTCGTAGACCAATTAAAATGCTTTGATAGCCGTAACAACCGGCTGGCTCAGTATGCCCTAGAGCAGGATGATTTCATCTATTCGGTACGCGATGTTTGCAATCAATATGGTTCTGAGCGGGTGGGTATTATTTTCGGTACCAGTACGTCCGGGATTTTAGAGTCCGAAGAGTGTTATCGAGATCGTGATCCTGAAACAGGTGCACTACCAAGCAACTTTCAGTATCAGACCAAACATAATAACTTCGCTGGAGCAGAGTTTATCCGTCAATTCCTTGATATCAATGGTCCATGTATGGTCATTTCGACGGCGTGCTCCTCCAGCGCTAAAGTCTTCGCAAGCGCGGCCCGTTGGCTCTCTTCGGGAGCATGTGATGCTGTTGTTGTGGGTGGTGTTGATAGCTTGTGTCTCACCACTTTATACGGTTTCCTCTCCTTGGGATTAATGTCCACATCGCCATGCCGTCCTTTTGATTTGTCTCGAAGCGGTATTTCGATTGGTGAGGGCGCTGGGTTTGCCATCCTCGAGAAAAGGCCCAAATCAGTCGATGATGTGGCCTTGATTGGTTATGGTGAAAGTTCCGATGCTTATCATATGTCCACGCCTCATCCTGAAGGCCTTGGTGCAATAAGGGCAATGTCCATTGCGCTCGAAAGATCAGGTTCATCCCCCGAATCTGTTGATTATGTGCTTCTTCATGGCACCGGAACAGAGGCCAATGATAGAACAGAGGATCTGGCTGTAACTCACGTATTTGGCAAGAAAACACCGTGTAGTTCAGTCAAAGGATCCATGGGGCATACATTGGGTGCCGCCGGAATAACCAATGCGCTTTTGGCCACACTGTGCATTAAAAAGAACTATCTGCCTCCGTGTATACAAACGACTGAGGTTGATCCTTGCTTTACCAGTAATATTCTCATTAACCCAATGCACACCAAGGTGTCTAAAGTTATGAGTAATGCCTTTGGTTTTGGTGGCAGCAATACTTCTTTATTGTTTAGCAAGGCCGAAGCGTGACCACCGTTTTTATCCAAGGTATAGGACTTAAAGGACCTGGGCTCAACGGGTGGTCTGAAAGCCAACAGATCCTAGCAAACCCTTGTCTTTTTTCAATCGAAAACGTAACTCCAAAGCCCCATGGAAACATTTTGCCTCCGACAGAACGACGGCGATCGACTCTAGTAACGCGGCTAGCCGTGGACGTCGCCGAGGAATCCGTTAGCGGGGAAAAACATAATAATCTGGCTACCGTTTTTGCCTCTTCGGGAGGTGAAGTCGAAGTCATTCATAAGCTTTTTGTTGAGCTTTCATCTCAGGAACCTAGATTATCGCCTACCCAGTTCCATAATTCGGTTCACAATACAGCTGCAGGGTATTGGAGTATCGCAACAGGATCTCTTGAATCCTCTTCAAGCCTATGTGCATTTGATGATAGCTTTTCGGTGGGTTTATTTGAGGCCTCTATTCTTGCCACAGAAGAAAACCGCCCTGTTTTACTGGTTGTCTATGACTATCCGCCCGCCCCACCGATTTTTGCGGTTCGGCCTCTACTCGGTCCTTTCGCTATCAGCTTTCTAATCTATCCCGCCAAAACCCCCGCGTCTCTGGCAAAGATACGGTTAACGCGAATATTAGGCAGAGCGGACTCCTCGCTTGAGCATGAAGGTATAGAGCGATTAAGGACAAGAAATCCAGCGGCGCGATCTCTACCTATTATTCAAAATATAGCCCGTAAAAAAGACGGCGACTTCTTTTTTTCTGATAGCCGCAGATCCTGTCTCCATATTTTTTTAGAGTGTTTGAATTGAACCGTGATCAGATTGAGTCTTTAATGCCTCAAAAGGGCAGGATGATGCTATTGGATGGTCTCATTAGGTTCGACGCTGATGGTATTGTTTGTAGCGCACATAATCATCGCGCCGACGACCACCCTCTTCTTTCTGAAAGCAGACTTAGCAGTCTTGCAGGAATAGAGTATGCCGCCCAAAGCATGGCTCTCCATGGTGCTTTACTCGCCCAACGGGAAAACCGTTCTCTACCTAGGGGGCTTGTTGGTCTCATGAGAGAGATTGAGTGCTACGTTGATTATCTTGATGATATTGAAGGGGAGCTTAAAATTCATGCCTTTCGTATCGCGTTTGACACTAAAAACCTCATGTACAAATTCGAAATCTTCGCTGATGAGCGAATCTTAATTAAGGGGCGATTAGCTGTATTTTCCCCCAAGAGCCTATCGTAATTACTTATACATATTTTTACAGATACATTCGGTAACCCTTTATGAAAATAGCACTGGTCACTGGTGGAAGTGGTGGTATAGGGTCGGCCATTTGTCGGGAACTTGGGTCTTCTGGGCATCATGTTCTTGTTCATACAAATAGCAGGATGAGAGAGGCGGAATCCATCGTGAGCTCCATTCAGAAAAAGGGTGGGTCAGCCGAGTCCATTTCTTTCGATGTAACCAACCCAAAAGCGTGTTTGGAGACGCTCCTTCCTATCGTTGAGCACAAAGCAATACAAATTGTCGTGAATAACGCAGGCGTTCATGATGATGCCCCTATGGTTGGTATGAGCTTAAACCAGTGGCAGAACGTTCTTGACGTGTCGTTGAATGGTTTTTTTAATGTGACGCAACCCTTGTTAATGCCAATGATGAGAACCCGATGGGGCCGCATAATCAACATCAGCTCAGTAGCCGCGATCTCCGGAAACCGAGGTCAGGCGAATTACGCAGCGGCCAAGGCAGGACTTATCGGTGCCAGTAAGTCTCTCGCACAAGAAATGGCGTCGCGAGGCATTCTTGTGAATGTAGTTGCTCCTGGAATAATAGAAACCACTATGAGTGGACCTAGCTTCGACTCAGAGAGAATTGCTGCAATTGTGCCTATGAAACGTGCAGGTAAAGCAGAAGAAGTCGCTAGTTTGGTGAGTTTCTTAGCCTCTGAAGGTGCTTCTTATATAACGGGACAGGTGATTTCGGTTAACGGTGGTATTCCATGACACGCGCGCCTCGGTTTGTGCTTATCGTACCTGCATTTAACGAAGCTATGACCATTCGCGGTGTTGTTCAGGGTGCTCTTGCGCATATTAATGACATTATCGTCATCGATGATGGTTCTACGGATGAAACCGCCGAGCGTCTCTCTGGCCTCCCTGTTCATGTCTTTAAACAAAAAGAAAATCAAGGGAAATCCTTGAGCTTATGGAGAGGTATGCAAATCGCCTTAGATCTAGGTGCAGAAAACATTATAACAATGGATGCAGACGGGCAACACGATACTGAAGAGCTCCCTTTATTGATGGAAGCGGCAAAACAATACCCAAAAAAGCTTATTGTCGGCGCTCGTCTTTGGAGTCGAGCGTCATTTCCTATGTCACGGTATTTAGCGAATAAATTCGCAAATTTCTGGATTGGATGGGCTTCGGGTCAATCTATAGACGACAGCCAATCTGGATTTCGTATCTACCCAAGCGTGCTTTTAAAAAACTGTACATTAAAGCCTAGCTGGAGGCATAGCTTTGTTTTCGAGAGCGAAATCATAATCGATGCAGCAAGAAAAGGAATACCCTGTGTATTCGCTCAGATTCACACCACCTATCTGGATACATCACGTCCGAGTCATTTTAATCCTGTAACGGATATTTCAATGATTACCTTAATGGTAGGTCGGCATCTCATAAGTCGTGGTCTCTTTATATCAGGTCTATTGAAAAGCTTATTCTTCAAACCGATTCGAATAAACATTAGGGACGTGAATTAGACTTGGTCCAGATCCAAGGAAACCCCCACTAATCGGTTTAACTTCATGACCTCAAGAAGCTTTGGTAAAACAACAAGGGCTACATCATTCTTTTTTTCATGCGTTCTACCGTAACCATCGTGCATAAGGACTATTTCTCCTGGCCTAATCCCTCGAGTAAGTAACCGCTCCACACACTTTTCATTTTTTATCACGGCATCAAACCCCCTCCGACTCCAGCTCACCAATTTTAGTCCATTTTCGGAAAGAATCGGCTCCAGCCAAGGATTTCTTATACCGAAGGGTGCTCTAAAAAACCTCGGTCTCTGATGCGTGATTGCCGTCAATATACCTTGCGATGTTTGAATGTCCTCTCGCAAGCGAGTAACACTTAAAAACGCAAACCAAGTTTGGTGTTTATAGCTATGATTACCTATCGTATGTCCTCTAGCAACAATCTCTCGAATGAGATTTGGATGCTTTGCTGCTTGTTCAGCGATACAAAAAAAAGTCGCTTTTGCATCAAATGTGTCAAGAATCTCAAGAATTTCCTGGGTTGTTTCTGGATTTGGTCCATCATCAAATGTCAGGGCAACTTTTCCAGAAAAAGCACTCGTTTTTGATAACCTAGTGATGTTTGGACCAAACAGCCTGCTTTGTGGCCAGAAGCAAACGCCCGCGATCAGTAAATGATTCAGCACGCACAAATATAGGATCTGTGGAGGTAAGCCTCCGAAATAGATGAAAAAGGCCAATACTAGAAACTGAAATATCAATGATCCCTGTAAGAATCGTGTTGGAACCCATTTGATGACTGTATGGCACACGAATCATTCCTCCAGATCTTTCAACCATAAACTTAGCGCTTTTTTTGTGAGCTTTCCGCTTTCCGTTCTTGGTATGGATACCAGCTTAACAATTTTTCTAGGGAGAAAAACTGGGTCCAATTGATTCCGTAGCTCCGACATTATGATTTCCTCACTTTTATCTGGAGCCACCACCAATGCTATGAGTCTTTCTATCTGTTCTACTCCAGTATTTTGGAACGCAAAGGCGCCATCTTGAACACCATCAATCGATAATAAACAGTGGTTCATTCCAGCAAGAGATGTTCTTTTTCCTGCGATATTAATCAAATCCTCCATTCGGCCGGTCAACTCGAATGTCCCATCATTCAGACTTCTTATACGATCGCTTAATACTAAAGGGTTAGGAAGATAATCGGCCATGATTTTTAACGGTTCATCCTTCTTGATCTCGACCCCCCTGAACCATCTCCAATATTTATTTTGAACTGGACGCCTCGTTGCCAAAGAGCCGGCTTCTGTGCACCCGTATACTTCTGTAACTTGTGTCTCAAAGCGTTTTTCTGCCTCACATGCCATTTCAACGGTAAGCGGTGCCGTAGCCGATATGATGGCGTCTAATCTCGGTAGATTAAGTTTTGATGATAACAGGGCTCTCAGATGAATCGGGGTTGTCACTAGCGCCTTCGCCGTACCCACCTCTTCGAGTGCTTGCTGGATATCCTGGGGATAGAATGGTTTCAAAGGGCTTAAAACTCCTCTTTTAAACATTGGTAATAGGACACTTAGCTCTAAGCCATACATATGTTGCGCGGGAACCGTCGAAATCATCGTTGTGTTGTTTGGCAAAGCGAGCCTTTCTGATATTCGATCGACGCTAGCACGTAAATGACCCCATGCTTTTGGGTGAGGCATTGGTTCGCCTGTGCTTCCTGAGGTGAATGGAATCGCGACCACTTGTGCATCGGGGATATTAAATTGAGAAATCGTCAAATAGTTATCTGCGTCGGGGCACGGGTTTTTATTTTTTTCGTGGAGGGAACACAGGAGGGTGGTTAGGTCATAGCTATCTGGATATTTTTCTTTTAATTTATTTTTGGTCGTTGCGGTTTTATCTCCAGGAAGCAAGACCGTTTGTTTTCGAAGAATCGCTGCAAGGAAACCCACGGAAAATAAATATCGATCATCCGTGAAGTTCAAAACGTATGTATGGTTTGGTAAAACTCGGCTAAGCATGAGTGCATCTTGGCAAAATCTTGCCTCACTGATACTTTCTTTCCCAAACATTGCAAAGCTGTTTTTTGAGTCGGCTAGAGGTCTTTGTTCTCTCCCCTGCATTTCCTTCCGCACAAATAAGCTCCTCTTGATTAAAATTCTCGTTTAAATCCGAGCTAGAATGGATCTAAGCGAAATTAACAATTATTTAAATACAACCATGCCTACACCCATCCAGTTTCGTGCTCAACTTTGGGCTGCAGCCGTTTTGTTTTCTCTCGGTCTTTGGATTCTTCACGGCTTTCTTGGACCAATTTCTTGGGCCGTTATCATTGCTCTAACTACGTGGCCTTTATTAATACAAATACGAAAGATTCTTCCTTTCGATCACAATCACTTTCTTCCTCCCCTCATCCTCTCCCTTTCCATTGCAGGGATTCTTTTTGGGCCTGTTACCTATGGTCTTATCCAGCTAGGTCAAGAAACTCAATCTTTAGTGACCTTTCTGCAAGAGGCGCAACATAACGGAATTTCGCCGCCTGAATGGGTTGGCCGATTGCCTATGATTGGCTCTACAGCTACCCTTTCCTGGATTGAATGGCTGGGGACGTCGGATTCTGTTCGTGAAACGCTCAAATACATTCTGACCAGCGATTGGTTGGTATACACGCGTCAGTTTGCTGCACAAGTTTTTCATCGTTACGCTTCTGCATTTTTTACCATAGTCGTTCTTTTCTTTGTTTATTGGCGTGGTGATGACGTTGCGAAACGTGTTCTATTGCTCTGTGTTCGCGTCTTCGGCGATGAAGGCAGTCGTTATGCTAGGCATGCAGCATCTGCTGTTCGCGCTACCGTAAATGGAATTGTCCTTGTCGCCCTTGGTCAAGGTATCGCTTTAGGCTTTGGGTATGCGACAGCCGGCCTTCAACACGCAATGCTTCTTGGGGTCGTCACGGGTGTGATTGCTTTCGTACCCTTTGCAGCAAAATTGATGTTCATCGGAGCTTCTACCGTACTCTTTGCCGAAGGGCATACCGCCCAAGGTCTAGGGCTTCTGATCTATGGTCTTTTAATTATTCTTACGGCGGATAACTACTTAAGACCCAAGTTAATCGGTAATGCTGTCAAACTACCTTTTATATGGACGCTTTTGGGTATTCTTGGAGGCATTGAGACATTCGGTCTTTTAGGCTTGTTTTTAGGACCCACCATAATGGCCATTCTTATTTCTGTTTGGCGCGATTGTTTTGATGACGCCAAAAATAATCGGGCCACAGACTGATGCACTTTTTGAAGCGAACAGGCAAAACACTGCTCGGGCCCTTAATCTATCTTTTTTTGACGGCTTCTTTAGCCGCGCTCATAGCCTATCCCGTCTTTATCTTTAGCCACGCAGACAACATTAGTTTTTTTCGTACCGTCGTTAGTCGTGGCGGTCAGGTTGTACTGCTCTTAGGGATTTTTCCGCTTTTCCGCTGGCTTAGACTCCCTTTTTCGACGTTAGGTTTTAGCAAAGATCTAGCTATCCATCTAGTATGGGGCTTTATACTCGGTACTTTGATGCTTACAGCCCACGTCATCGGTCTAGTAGAGCTTGGTGTCAGAGGCTTTATCTGGACAAAATTGCAGACGGTGGACTTCATCCCCCTTTTTATAAAATCTTGTATAACCGGTTTCAGTGTTGGGATGTTAGAGGAAACCATTTTCAGAGGGGCTCTGATAGGTGCATTAAACCCTATTTCAGGCCCTTTTATGGCCGTAATGGTCAGTTCTCTCTATTATGCATCGCTCCACTTTATCGGAACTCTCTGGTCTACGGACTTAAATCTGGTTGGATTAGATACGGGATTTCGTATTGCTTTGGATGGATTTTCTCACTTAATACAAGCCCCCCCAGATGCATTTA
>Ga0364874_10221_pt1 | contig 33574 bp, 29 predicted proteins | sample ExccelAu500001D4_2_FD_206922 | JGI IMG/M metagenome (GOLD analysis project Ga0364874, IMG submission 206922) | Enriched cells from Trout Bog Lake Hypolimnion, Wisconsin, USA - BchlTB.Aug07.5000.01.D4 | ecosystem: Environmental > Aquatic > Freshwater > Lake > Hypolimnion/Profundal zone | place... | reverse complement strand
GACATCACTATAACACCGGTGAACAAGTCTCATGATACCGTGTAGCCCTTTGCAGCGCGGGCGGTGGAGAACTCGAGAGCGACCCTAACGAGTTCTGTCCCAAAATTCTGCTCTGCAATCTGCAGGGAAGCATACATAAACACAAACGTAATTCAACCACGAAAGGCCGCAGAACGAACTACTAAAAGGCTCACGATGAAATTTACAAAGCTCTGCTTCTCTTTAGCATTTCTACTAGTTGCAGTTGGAGTGTCAGCGCGAGCTGACACTGTGATCAATTTTGGAACTAGTGGTGGCAACGGAATTACCTTCTCGAAAACCACCGGTGGGGAGTACATGACGTTTGCCAACCTTACCGTAGACTCGACTGACACCTCAAATGGTGCATCAGTCGTCATCTCACCTGGTACAGGCGGCCATTTCCTTCTCAACAGTGTCAGCTCCGACGGGCTTACGGGCTACTTCGCCAGCAACGCCGCCGCAACCATCACGATGGGGAATGCAAATTCTGGGATATTGACTGGATCACTGGCCCTCATTGAGATTGACACGAATACCAGTCACACATATCCGAATGGACATGGCAGCTTCACCTTAACCTTCACCCTCAACAATCTTGCCTTTAGCAACTGCACCGCTGCTGATTGCACGAACAGTGCGACCCTCAAGAACTTCGCGTCCTTGGGCAATGGAACGTCGGCAACTAACACGATCTCGTTCAACTTCTCTGGCGGCATGACAAACATTAATAGTCTGCTCGGAATCACTGGATCGAAGGGAACCACTGCGGCAGGTACAATGGATTCTCCATTCGACACTTTGACTCCAGAACCTGGCGCAATTGGAATGTTGGGTTCTGGGCTCTTGTTGCTTGGCATCGCGTTCTACGCTAGAAAACTGCGAAACGTCTGATCCCTGCGATTGCATTGAACTGCAAGCACGGTGAATTCAAGCTGTGCATTCACTCTGCTTGAGTAGCTGTAGTCCTCCCCCATCATTCGCTAACGCCGAGAGCTCTCAAACAGAAATACATCCAGACAGTCCGCGTCACAGCGATGCAAGTTCGTGTCGCTGCGTAAGCTCAACCTGATGTCGGGCGACTAACAATCGCCAGGCAATGAGGATATCTTTGTGCCCCATGCGCTCAGTATTGACATCGAAGACTACTTTCAGACGGAGGCAATGTCCAGCGCTGTCCCCAGAGAAGAGTGGGGAACTGCTGAGCTTCGGGTCGAGAGAAGCACCTGGCGACTTTTGGAGATGTTCGAGCGCCGCAAAATACATACAACGATGTTCTTCCTTGGCTGGGTTGCGGACCACTGTCCCGGACTCGTAAGAGCTGCCGCTTCGTACGGACATGAAGTTGCATGTCATAGCTACTGGCACCGCACGGTTTATAGCCTTTCACCCACTATGTTTCGAGAAGATACGATTCGAGCCAAAGGGGCAATCGAGTCCGTCACTGGTCAGGCCATAATTGGCTATCGAGCACCGAGTTTCTCGATTCTGGAGAATATGGAATGGGCTACGGACATCTTGGCGGAGTCCGGCTTCCAGTATAGTTCCAGCACCCATCCAATCTTGCATGATACATATAGTAACCCAAATGCAAATCGACTTCCTCACCAGACGCGCTCTGGAATATGGGAGATTCCAATCACGACCTGGCCAATCTTCGGCTCAAATCTGCCGGTTGGTGGGGGCGCCTATCTTCGGATATTGCCATCTCAGTATGTCCTGACTGGCCTGAAGCAAGTAGCCGATAAAGGCGAAACGCTAATGATTTACTTGCATCCCTGGGAGATCGACTTTGACCAGCCGAAACTGAGTGCCAGCCGAAAGTCGCAAGCCCGCCAGTACATCGGCCTCAATCATATGGAGAGGCGACTAGAGCGGTTGATTGATAGATACACATTCTCTTCTATCGCTTCAGCTTTTGAAAATGAACTGCATATTTGCAAGCCACTGGGGTTTAGCTGCGATTCCAACGGGGCCAAGGCATGTGTCCAATAAGAAAAAGGAGTCATCCGAGAAGCGGAATACGATTGAAGACTCTGCTGATTGTCATGACAACGCTCAGCGTATTCGCATTCAGTGCGCTCGTCGTAACCGTTTCGCTGCATTTGATTCGGCATCGCACTCACGTTTCGATCCTCTCCAGCCCACAACCCCCGCAGCACAACAAGGTTCCCAGAACGGTCTATCCATACTCCATAGTCCCTGGAGGAGTTTACGGCCCAGAAGATGTCGCTCAGGCAATACGCCGCCTCCCGCTCGCTCGCGACCACTACAAAGAGATCAATTCTGAAAACCTGGTATCCGTCCGAATGCCAAGACCGCTGCGGGCCTTCGTTTCATACCGCAAAAACGGGAGGATATTTTGGACCAAGCATCAAGTTCAGATTGCGCGTGGAGAACTGGTCCTTACAGATGGCAAGCATATGATCCGCGGTCGGTGTGGGAACCGGATTGAAGAGCATCAACCGCCAAACGCGGTCCTCTCGACTGGAAATCAGGAAGAGCCCCAAGAATGGGAATTTGACATACCGGGCGTCCCAGCATTACGAGAAGAAGCGACTCTTCCTCCTATCCCGCCATTCCCCGGATCGTTAGCGCATCCCGAGACGAACGTGCTCTTTGCTACCCCAGAACCAAGCGCAGCAATCCTTCTCTTCAGCGGAGTTGCACCTTTGATCTTGCTTTCGCTTGCAAGGGCGCGAATCCGCAAAGCTGAAGCCAGTAGCGCGAAAGCTGCAGAGAACTAAGCCGTGATCTTGAAAACAGCGTATGCCTCCGCCAGGGGAGTTCAATATGCTCAGAAGCCCCTCACATATAGAAAGGTTGAAGGCCGATGCCAGCTAGACAATCAACGAGCATAGCAAATCCGTCTCACTTTAAGCCGCAAGCAATCGACCACAAGGAAGTACACCCTCTCGGCGGCATTCTGTTTCTCGACGCAGCCACTGGTGTAATTGTGGATACAGACCATAAATTACTTGATCTTCTTGGAACAACATATACTGCCTTGGTTGGGAAAGCTATTTGGGATGTGCCCTTCTTCCAGGGGCTCAGCTTTGATCAGGAAGTAGTGATTGGAACCGATGTTATGCGGCCTATTAGATTTGAGCATCTAACTCTGCAGTCCAAAGACGGGAAACTGATTCCTGTCGATTTACTCGCGCACATGTTTCGCCGCACAGGCAGCGCCGTCATTATCCTTAACTTCTTTGATAGAACTGGCAGGCTAGAGTGATAAGGAAGCAAACTCCATCGGAAACAGCTAGCAACGATACAAGTTACATGCCTCGACAGCGCAGTGTTAGAGCATCCCTGACAGCCCAGAAATGACTCGATTCGGCAAGCCACAGGACTACCCATGACGACACTCGACATTGTCGTACCGACGTATAACCGCAAAGAATATCTTGAAAAGACAATCAATAGTATATTTCAGGCAACACAGCCAGATTCACTCGATGTAACTCTCATCATCGTGGACAACAACTGCTCAGATGGCACAGAGGAGTTTGTTCGCGGAATCAAGGCAGCCGGTCGCATTAACCTCCTCTATGTCAAAGAGCCAAAGCAGGGACTATCAAACGCTAGAAACTGTGGAATTGCCTCAGGTAAAGGTGAATTGATCGGATTCATCGATGACGATGAGCAAATCCACATATCGTGGCTCGCAGTAGTCGAAAGGGAATTCAGAGATCCTTCGGTGCAGTTCATCGGAGGCACATGTGCGCCCGTGTGGGGTGCGCCCGCTCCGAAGTGGCTTCCGCATGATCGCCCTGCAATTATCGGAATCGTTTGCCCGCAGGCTTATTGCGACTTCAATGAGGAATATCCTGGCATGTTAATGGGTGGGAACGCCGTAATTATGAGAACGGTCTTCGACCAGGTTGGTCGTTACTCCCCAGAGCTAGGCAGAACCAATATAGGATTACTCAGCGATGAAGATGCAGATCTATATAGAAGGATACTTATCCATAAGAATATAGGACGATGTGTTCCCGACCTGATCATTCATCATTTCATACCCGTACAGCGCCTAACCAAAAGATATCATCGCAGTTGGAGCTTCTGGCACGCTGTATCGCAAGGAGTATCTCACAGGAATTCTCCGCATAAAACTGCGCACCTTGCTGGAGTTCCGCGCTATCTATGGGGGGATGCTGTTCGCGCCATATTTGCTATTCCGGTGAACTGGTTGTTCAAGCACCGAGCCGAGGCATTTAGGCGCGAGCTATGCGTGTGGGATCTCGCCGGATATCTATATGGATCATATAGAGTCAAAGTCAAAAAATGTAAATCAACTACATGAAGCACGATAGGTGCATAGGCGATCTCGTGTGCATAGATCACTGTAGTATATTGGCCAAATGCAGACAGAAACTTAAGTTATATATGGTAGATAAGGTGGCCAAGTTTGTCAGAAGGTCCGAAGTGGTTTGAAAAGTTAGAAGGGCCAGTGATCCGCAGCGGAATGATCGAATAGGCGAGATGACAGAGAGAGTTTGACAATGAAGAGTAAGTTGATCATCCAGCCGCGGGCCGGTTGGCAACCTGTATTGTTGTCTGAATTATGGCAGTCCAGGGACGTACTTCGTGTCATGGTTTGGAGGGACGTTACCCTCCGCTATCGTCAGACGCTATTTGGTGGCCTCTGGGCTGTTATGCAGCCTCTGATCGCGATGTTGCTGTTTACCGTTCTCTTCAATCGATTGAATCCACTTTCAAGTGACGGCCCCGCCTATCCACTCTTTGCGTTTGTAGGGCTGCTCCCTTGGACATTCTTTGCAAACTCAGTGACTATGTCCAGCAATAGTCTTCTGAGTAATCAAGCTCTCATCTCAAAGATCTACTTTCCAAGACTATTTATCCCATTGGGGTCAATTGGAGCCTTCATGCTTGATATGCTTGTAGGCCTTGGACTTGCATTTGCGATGATGGTTTATTATCGGTACCCCGCGACGAGCGGCATCCTGCTCCTGCCAGTGTTTGCGCTCTATGGCGCCATGGCGGCATCTGGAGTCGGGTGCCTTTTGGCAGCCGTCAACGTACAATATAGAGATGTAAAATATGTCGTGCCTTTCCTGGTGCAGATGGGGATGTTTATAACTCCCGTTATTTACCCCATCAGCTATATGCCTGCCAAATGGAGGCCACTGCTCGCCTTAAACCCGATGACGGGTGTAGTCCTCGGGTTTCGATATTCAATTCTTGGAATGCCCCTCGACTGGCCAATCTTTGTGGTATCCCTATCCAGCGCAACCGTCATATGCTTTATCGGCTTGGTAGTGTTCCGCCGTATGGAAGTTAGTTTTGGAGATGTGATTTAATTATGAATCCTGCCATCGAAATTGAGAATCTCTCCAAGTTCTACAATCGTGCCGACAAGGCGGCAAGTCATACAACTTTGCAGGAAGCATTGGCAAATGGCCTTCAGAAATCGATTGATGCATTTTATCCCGGCAGAAGAGGCAAGTCATGCCAGCGCGGTTTCTGGGCACTGAAAGATATCAACTTTCAGGTGAATGAAGGGGACGTCCTTGGCGTTATCGGATCGAATGGTGCCGGAAAGAGCACACTTCTCAAGATTCTGTCACGGATTACTGAGCCTACTTCTGGAAAGATTGCTATATACGGACGATTGGCAAGTCTCTTGGAAGTTGGAACAGGATTCCATCCAGAGCTCACGGGGAGAGAGAACATCTTCCTGAATGGCGCAATCCTGGGGATGGGAAGATCTGAGATCCTTTCCAAGTTTGATGAGATTGTCGCATTCGCAGAGGTAGGGGAATTTCTTGACATGCCTGTCAAGCGCTACTCAAGTGGGATGTACGTGCGCCTTGCGTTCGCGGTTTCTGCTCACTTACAGTCTGACGTGTTGTTGGTGGATGAAGTGCTGGCTGTAGGAGATGTAGGGTTCCAACGTAAGTGCTTGGGGAAGATGGCAGAAGTAAGCGGCCAGGGTAGGACGGTCATCTTTGTTTCACATAACCTGGCTGCTATAGAGAATCTGTGCACGCGAGGCATAGTGTTGAATCACGGCCGGCTCTGTTATGAAGGGAGTGCCAAGAATGCAATCAAGGCATATCTGGATTTGCAGTCGAGTTCAGATGAAGGAGACGGAGGAAAAATCGATCTTAGAACAACGCTCAAGAGAGCTCCAGGTTGTCAGCAATTACTGCAAGGAATAGAGGTAGTAGGCGCCGAAGGCGCGCATCGAAGCGCGGTCGTGGCAATGGGGGCGCCGTTGCGAATCAGGATTATGGCTAACTTCGGAAAGCGGATACCGGAAGCTGAAGTAGGCCTCGGATTTGACTCGTTCTATGGTTTGCGGCTCTTTACCGTCAGCACTGTCCACGACCCTGCCTATTCTACTGGGGAGCTTTATGGAGAACAACAATTTGAGTGCGTAATACCAGGCGTGCCTCTTGCGGCGGGAGAGTACAGAGTCAAAGTGTTTGTGCGATCTGGAGGCGTAGTCCTCGACGCTGTTGAGGATGCGCTGCGAGTTCAGGTTGCCGAGTCCGATTTCTTCGGAACTGGACGGCAGCCCTATGGAGCATTCGCTCACCGTGCCACTTGGTCTGCAATCTGCTCCGACAACGGGAATGTGTCGTCCGCATAGGAGGTTGGAAGATGAATAGCGATCGACCATCTAGCGTCAAGATCCTGGTAGACAATGCTTCCTGGTGGAATTTGGGCGATATTGCCATGGCCGAGGGCGGCATAAGTGAACTCCTTAACCTCTACGAGAATTGCGAATTGTATGTCGTTCAGCGCTTCAAGGAGTCACTCGAGTGCAGTTGGATTTGGAACTGTGAGCGGGTTCACCGCATTGACGAAGTTGTGCTGGAACAGAAACGTCTCTCCCTGTTCTCCAAACTGCCGGTGCTGTGGAGGTATTCACTCCCCTACCAGGCACAGACAATCAAGTGGCTTTTGTCGGGGCTTGGCAAGCGGTTTTATGCCAGCAGTCTGGCTGCTAGCATTCAGTCCGCCCCAGCGAGAACAACAACTCTGGGAGAGTACTGCCTGCAGTTTGATGCTCTCTATTTCATTGGAGGCGGCAACATAACGGAGTCATTCCCGAATGAATTGCTTCGCAAATGCGCATGGACGTCATGCTTTGCGGAGCAGAAGAAACCCGTATTTCTGACTGGGCAGCAAGTAGGACCCTTTCGATCCTCCACTGTGCGAAAGGCTGCAATGCAATCGCTTGCATTGGCATCCTTTGTCGGGATCAGGGAGCCACTGGACTCTATGGAATACTGCAGGCAAGCCGGCCTGAAGGATGGACGTTACGCCTTGATGGGCGATGATTCCTTTGGGTTGCGTGCAGCGGAGGAGGGCGAGGTAGCAGCAGTGCTCTCCCGTTATGGAGTTCAAGCGGGACAATTCATTGCGATCAACTTGCGCGTCGCCAGATATATAAAATGGAGCAGCCGAGGGGTCGACGGCCTGGCTGCCCTCGTGCGAAGGTTGGCAGATCACTTCAGGATGCCTGTGGTGGTAGTGCCGATCATTATGCAGGGAGACGACAGCGATGTTGCCTCTGGCCAGAGACTAGCATCAATTGTCGGGCACGACATACTCAAGGTGATGGGTGCCAAAGGGCTTACCGCAAGCCTTGCGCGTGCAGTGCTCGGGCAGGCTTTTGGAGCCGTCGGCGTGTCCTATCACTTTTGTACTTTCAGCCTCTCAGAGGGTGTCCCTGCTATTTGTCTCCATGAAGGGAAATACTATGACCAAAAGGCAAAGGGCCTTGCCGCCTTGTGGGAAGATAGCAGACTCGCATTGTCCCTCTCGGACGTGACCACGGACCAGGCACTCACACAAGTAACGGATTTGTTTGAAGACTTTGCAGTGCGCAGAAACCTGTCAATGCGATCCAAAGAACTTCATGCAAAGTGGCATCAGGAATTCAGTGCCGCCCTCGCAAGCACATTCCCAAACAAGGGACATTCGCTCTAGGACGCAGCAACATCGAATTGCCTTGTTGGTCTGAGTGCATGCCTCGCAGTTCAATTGAAGGATACATCGGAGTTGTGATTGTGTCAGGAATCGTTTGTTCCAGCGGACCAAACTACAGAGGAAACGCTCCATTATGTGCGACAGCTGTTTGAATATATCAGCCTATGCCAAAATCTATTTGATCGCTCAAATTTGGAGCAGGTTGAAGTTTGGGTGGCATATCTAGCATTCGCTCCAGAGCAATCTACCTTGCGAACCGCTGCCACTCAGGTGGTTCGATACTCTTTGTCGAAACAATGATCTCACGGAATCTGATGGCTTCCATAGGCTGAGCAACGGCCAAGTGGATTATAGCCATCTGAGATGAAATCCTTTAAGACAACGGCGACCTCAAGGATCCACCCGATTCCTATTGGGGCTCGCAGAATCGATTGGACAAATAGTGAGTACTCTGCGATCGCTTGCGCGTTGGGTTAAGAACTGTCTCTGTACAGAAGCTCCTGTCAAGCGGTATCGCAAGGCAGGAGCTGTGATCGGCTCCCGCGTCGCCATCCTTGATGAGGTCATTATTGACAGTTCACATGCTTGGCATATTCAGATAGGTGACGACGTTACGCTGGCTCCGCGAGTCCACATTCTCGCTCACGACGCCAGCACAAAGCACCATTTGAATTACACGCGCCTTGGCAAGGTGACTATTGGCAATCGGGTATTCATTGGGGCAAGCACCATTGTCCTTCCTGGTGTGAATATTGGTGAAGATGTAATCATTGGTGCCGGGAGCGTAGTCACAAGAGACATCCCTTCTGGTTCGGTTGCTATGGGCAATCCTGCTAAAGTAGTCTGCTCACTTGAGAGTTACCTAAGTCGCAAAAGGGATGAGATGGCAGTCTATCCTTGCTTCGGACGAGAATGTATTGTGAACGCGACGGATGCAGTCAGGGAAGATATGAATAGAAAGATGAAAGATAGGTATGGATTCATTATCTAAATTGTTTGTATATAGCTCTATACCTTACAGCAGTCGTGACGAGGTTTGCGATAGATATTCATGAGTGGCTGATTGGAGCGGATGCCAAGGAATAACTATTGTGCGCTTGTTCGATCTACTTAGAGATCGATTATATGCCCCATCTTCTCCTGCTTGGTGCGCACATAGCTCGCGAAGCTGTCCTGCGGTTCAACCTCTGCAGACACTCGTTCAGTAACTAAAATTCCCGCCAATTCCAGCGCTGCCACCTTTTCTGGGTTGTTGGTGATGAGCCGGACTGCGCGGATACCAAGCAGATTGAGAACATCAGCTGGCAGTTCATAGGCCCGGCAATCGGCGGCGAAGCCGAGCTCTACGTTGGCCTCGACTGTATCCAGTCCATGGTCTTGCAGTTCATAGGCCTTCAGCTTGGCCATTAGGCCAATACCGCGCCCTTCCTGCTGCTCATAGAGCAGAATTCCAGCTCCAGCCTTGCTGATCTGCCCCAGAGCTAGTTCCAGTTGAAGGCGACAGTCGCAACGCAAGGAGCCAAATACATCTCCAGTGAGGCATTGCGAGTGGATGCGCACCAATGGCGGTGTGGAGTGAACATCCCCCATCACCAGCGCAACCAACCCTTCCACCTCGGCCTTGCCAGATCCGGCAGGCGAGGCCTGGTCGCATACCCGCGACACTGTCGGCGTACCCTCAAAGCCTAGAATGCGAAAGGTGCCCCAGCGGGTGGGGAAATCCGCTTCGGCTACCTTTTTTACGCTCGTAAATCCCATACTCCTATTCTACGGTGCGAGAGTCGCGCCCCGGTTGTCGTTCACCGCCCACTGCTCAATCCTCACTGCATTGCGATACAGTGAATGCGTGGTAGACGACAAGTTAATTCTCATCACGCTGCTGGTCAAGCTCGGCGTAGCCGCAGCCGTGGCCAGTGCTCTGGCGCGTTCGCGCACCTTTCAGCGGCTGCTCTTTGCCGAGCATAGACGCCATCGGGAGACTGCGGCCATGCTCGCCTTCTTCCTGGTTCCGCTCACTCTCGGCGTGTGGGTGCGGACCACGGTGCCCAACTTCCTGGCTGCCGATATCTCCTTTGAAACGGTCATCTTACTCGGCCTCCTGGTTGGTCCCTGGTGGGCCATGCTCGGGGGTGTCGTGCTCGCTGTGCCGGCAGTCCTGCATCATGAGTTTTTGACCCTTCCCTTCAACGCCATTCTGGGACTGGCTGCAGGAAGTCTCGGCCGCTTTGTTGAGATGGACGAGATATGGTCCTTCACCCCGCTCATCGACCTCAGCCTCTATCGCTGGGTGCGCCGTAATCTGCGCAAGCCGCGCGTTGACCGCCAGATTCTGATGCTTTTTCTCGTTGCAGCCTTGGAGATTTGCCGCGAATGGCTGGCTCGACTCTATCCACACCGTCTGTTTGCGCTCAATACCGGTGTTTGGGGTTTGCAGGTTCTGGTTTGGCTCTGTGCCCCCATGGTTGTTGGCATCGCGCTCAAGGTTTGGAATGCCCTGCGTGTCGAGTTGAAGCTTGAGGAGCAAAAGCGACTCCTGCTTGAGGCGCGCCTTGATGCACTCCAGCGCCAGATCAATCCACACTTCCTTTTCAACACCCTCAATTCCATCGCATCGCTGGTCCGAAGCAAGCCCGAGATGGCGCGCGAGATGACCGTCAAACTCGCCAACATCCTCCGCGCCCTGCTCAAGGATCACGATTCTTACGTCCCGCTCCGAGATGAATTGAAGTTTACTGACGACTACCTCGACATTGAAGTAGTGCGCTTCGGTGCCGACAAACTCAGGGTAGAGAAGGAAATCGATCCACGCACGCTTGAGGTCCTGGTCCCCAGTATCCTGTTGCAACCGCTCATTGAGAACAGCATCAAGCATGGACTGGAGCCGCGCATCCGGGGCGGCACAATCACTCTCCGCAGTCGCCTTGTGGGTGACCGCGTAATCATTGAAGTGGCTGACGACGGCGTCGGAATCGGCACTCGCCCTGCCACGGCCCTCAGTCGTGTGGGCGCTGGTATTGGGATGAAGAACGTGCGCGAGCGGCTCGATGTCCTATATGGCAACCAGGCGTGTTTCAACGTGGTTAGCAACCCCGGCCGCGGCACTCTCATCTCCATAGAAATTCCCACCAATCTGCTTGGAAATATTTGACCCCATCGAACTTTCTTTAAGTCCCTTTGCGTTCAATGCGCCTCTGCTGCAATGCGCGACCCTTCGCTGTATCCTCATGACATGGTGCGTTTCACTGTGTTGGCTTCGGGGTCCAAAGGGAACAGCACAGTTGTCTCCGGTGGCCGCACCCGCATCCTCATCGATGCCGGTTTAAGCTGCCGTGAGCTTTTCCGGCGCATGAAGCTGGTCGGCGAAGAGCCGGAAACCCTGGATGCGATCATCATCACCCACGAGCACTCTGACCACGTCGGTGGGCTCGCAGTCACCGCCCGCAAACTGGGAATACCTGTCTACTTTACTGAGGCTACCCACCGCGCTTGGATGCGCTGGCTCACGCCTCGCCGTCAGATGACCTATGCTCAGTGGCTTGAGCAGTGCCACAAGCAGGCAGCTGAAAGGCAGGCTGAAGCCGAAGCAGCCAGTGACGAAGGGGCGCCGGACGATCCTGAAGCCGAGCTTGAATCTGTAACTGAACCAGTTGCCTGCCTGCCAGAGCAGGTTCAGGATGCCGATTCAGGGCGTCCGCCTTCTCGCAAGCAAGACCCTACTTGGCTGCCGGCTGTTGAGTACTTCCAGGCAGGCCAGCCCTTTGAAATAGGCGATATTGCCATCAGCCCCTTCACTACACCCCACGACGCCGCAGACCCGGTTGGCTTCGTCTTGCGTGCCGAGGGCGTCAAAATGGCCTTCGCCACCGATTTGGGCTATATCCCGCCAAACGTCAAAGCGCAATTGCAGGGTGTCGATCTGCTGCTGCTTGAGTCCAACCACGATCTTGAGATGCTCCGCGACGGACCCTACCCTTGGTCAGTCAAGCAGCGGGTGCTCTCCAGGGTGGGCCACCTCTCCAACGAGGCAACAGCGGAATTTCTTGAATTTGGCTACGACGGTCAGGCCGCCTATGTCATCCTGGCGCATCTATCTGAAAGCAATAATCTTCCAGAGCTGGCACGGGTCGCGGCTGAGCGCGCACTCCTCAGCAGGGCTAGCCTACTCGCCAACAGGTTGTTGCTGGCTGAGCAACATGAACCACTTTCCTCTATTTATTTCTAGCGCAGGAGGATTAGAATAGATTTACACGGGCATTTCTCCGTAGCAGGCAGGATTGGCAAGGGATATAGGCGCCATGACCTTCAAGCCATGGCCAGGCAGAGGAGTATAGGTCGCGCTGAATCCGATAGGCCGGTGGGTCACCCTAAAATCTGAGGCCTCCGTTGCCACGTAAGCCGCAAGACTAAATAGCGGCTAAACACTTCCTTTTGCAAGGTGAGTATTAAATGTCTATGTCAAAGACCTTATGCACTGATCGAGTCGTAGGCGCCATTCTGGCAAGCTGGCGATATGACATCTCAGGAATCTCTCCGGAGATGCGCAAGGATTACGAACAGCATTTTGTGGATTGTGCCCACTGCAGAGCTAGACAAAAGTTTCACCGCAGTCTCGATGGCACACTGGCAGTTCTTACTTCGCTCTCGGCTCTCTTTTTCCTCTTCGCACTAGCGGTCCTCAAGCACATCAAGCCGTTGGAGCACATGGCTTTCAAGGTGCTCGGCTTGGACGTCGCCGATACCTACCACATGATGTTCTCAGCTGGCATTGCAGGACTCTGTTTCTCCGTGATCGCCCTGGCTCTGGTGCTCACAGCCACGCCTGCCCCCTCATACCTGGGCGGCATCGCGGCAGAGCGAGCCAAGCTGATTGAAGAGCGCCTTCCCGCTGCTATCAAGTCATTGCGCCCACGGTAAATTGGCACCAAGGCTCTGAAAGCCTCAGCAAGTTTCTTTCCAAACAACAAAGGCGAAGCCGCAATGGCCTCGCCTTTGTTGTATCCAAAACTAAACCGGCTTCACAATCGGAACCCGCAAATCCCCGCCTGTCATCTCCTTTGGCAAGCCCAGTTTCAGCAGGCTTAGCAGCGTCGGTGAAATATCGCGCAGTGACCCATCCGACCGCAGGCGGTAGTGGGGCCCGTCCTCGGCCACATAGATCATCGGAACCGGGTTGGTTGTGTGTGCGGTATGTGGAGCGCCCGTGATTAGGTCCACCATCTGCTCCGCGTTGCCGTGGTCGGCGGTAATCAGCCAGCTCCCATTGCGCTCCTTGATGGCCTTGTAGACCCGGCCCAGTTGCGCATCCACTGCTTCAATTGCCTTGATCGTCGGCTCCAGCTTGCCGGAGTGGCCAACCATGTCGGCATTCGCAAAGTTGGCAACAATCAAGTCAAACGCGGTGTCGTTCACGGCCTTCACAATCGTGTCGCCAATGGCCTCGGCCTTCATCTCCGGTGCCAGGTCATACGTGGCAACCTTCAGCGAAGGAATCAGTGCGCGGTCTTCGCCAGGGAAGGGCGTCTCAATGCCGCCGTTGAAAAAGTAGGTTACGTGCGCAAACTTTTCCGTCTCGGCTACGCGTAGGTTGCGCAGTTGGTGCTGCGAAAGGACGTTAGCCAAAATGTTGTCCAGCGACTCCGGAGGCATGATCAGCGGCAACTCATAGAGCTTGTCGTACTGCGTCATGCAAAGGTAGTAAAGGTCTTTGGGAATCTCGTTGCGGGGGATAGTCTCGTCCAGCGACTCCCAGCCATCCAGGTCGCGGCCCCCCTTCTTGTTCAAGCCACTCTCGCGCATCAGCACCCGGGTAATCTCGCGGGCGCGGTCAGAGCGAAAGTTGAAATTGATGCAAACATCCTCATCGCGGATTTGCGCTACAGGCTTACCTGCGCCGTCCACCACTACAAAGGGAATGATGAACTCGTCGGTAACGCCATTGTTGTAGCACTCGGTCATGCGCGCCACGGGGTTGGGATATGCGCCGCCCTCGGCCTTCCCGGCTACAATCGCGTCAAACGCCTTGCGTTCGCGTTCCCACCGCTTGTCGCGGTCCATGGCGAAGTAGCGACCGCTCACGGTTGCCACCTTGCCCACGCCGTATTCACGCATCTTCTGTTCCAGTTGCGCAATGTAGTCTGCGCCGGAGCAGGGCGGCGTGTCGCGGCCGTCCATAAAGCAATGCACAAATACCCGTGTCAGCCCATACTCGCGCGCAGTGCGCAGCAGCGCATACAGGTGCTCCAGTTGGGAGTGGACGCCGCCATCGGAGCATAGCCCCAGCAGGTGCAGTTGCCGTCCGTTCTCTCGCGCCCGCTGCATGGCCGTCACAATGGCGGGAATCTTCACGAACTCGCCCGATGCAATCGCGGCATCGATGCGCGTGATGTCCATCTGCACAACGCGTCCTGCGCCAATGTTCAAGTGGCCCACTTCGCTGTTGCCCATCTGTCCGTCCGGCAGACCCACAAAGTGGTCTGAGGCCTGGATCAGCGTGTTGGGAAACTCGCGCAGAAGCTTGTCGTAGGTGGGCTTGCGGGCCAGTGCGATGGCGTTGTTGGCGGTTTCGGCACGATATCCCCATCCATCGAGGATGGTCAGTACGAGGGGGCGCTTCAATGTAGGCACAGGCGGTTCCTTGAGTAGGGCTTTAGCTGGGTTGCGAAGTGTGCGGTGCCAGCGGGGTTAGGGGAGGGATTGTGCGTGGCTGCGGCTTGGCTTGCAAATATCCCAGGTCTCGCAATCGAGACCTGGGATATTTGTTACTGCCGGTGGCGTTAGCCGTTGTAGTTCAGGCTCTCAAGCCCGAGGAACACAGCGCCGGAACCCAGTTCTTCTTCAATCCGAAGCAACTGGTTGTACTTGGCGATGCGGTCCGTGCGGCTTGCCGAACCGGTCTTGATCTGGCCCACGCCCGTCGCAACTGCCAGGTCGGCAATGAACGTGTCCTCGCTCTCGCCGGAGCGATGCGACATCACCGATGTGTATCCGTAGCGGCGTCCAAGGTCGATCGCCTCCAGCGTCTCGGTCAGGGTGCCAATCTGGTTCACCTTGATCAGAATGGAGTTGGCAACGTTCTCTTCAATGCCGCGCTGCAACCGCTTCACATTTGTTACGAACAGATCGTCGCCCACAAGCTGAATCCGGCTGCCCATCTTGTCGGTCATCAGGCGCCAGCCTTCCCAGTCATCCTCGGCCAAGCCATCTTCAATCGATACGATCGGATACTGCCGGCTCCAGTTATCCCAGAAGCTCACCATCTCTTCGCTCGAAAGCTCGCGCTTGTCGCTCTTCTTGAAGACGTACTTCTTCTTTTCCTTGTCGTAGAACTCGCTCGACGCAGGATCCAAAGCAATCGCAATCTGCTCGCCTGGCTTGTAGCCTGCCACTTCAATCGCTTCCAGAATCAACTCCACCGCTTCGGTGTTCGACTTCAGAGAAGGTGCAAAACCGCCTTCGTCGCCCACTGCCGTGTTGTAGCCCCTCTTCTTCAGCACGCCTCGCAGCGTGTGGAAGGTCTCGGCAGACCAGCGTAGTGCATCGCTGAAGCGCTCCGCGCCAACCGGCATGATCATGAACTCCTGAAAGTCCACGTTCGAGTCGGCATGTGCGCCGCCGTTCAATACGTTCAGCATCGGTGTCGGCAAAATGCTCGCGTTCACGCCGCCCAGGTAGCGATACAGCGGAATCTCAAGCGTCTGCGCCACGGCGCGTGCCGTAGCCAGCGACACAGCCAGAATTGCGTTCGCGCCAAGCTTGCCCTTGTTCGGCGTGCCGTCCAGCTCGATCATGGTCTGGTCGATCAGACGCTGGTTTGAGGCATCCATGCCCTCAAGCTCAGGGGCGATCATCGTTTCCACATTGTTGACGGCCTGCAGAACGCCCTTGCCGAGGTAGTGGCTCTTATCGCCGTCACGCAGCTCAACGGCCTCATGTTCGCCTGTCGATGCGCCAGATGGCACAATGGCGCGGCCAAGTGCGCCGCTTTCCAGAATCACGTCCGCTTCAACGGTCGGGTTGCCACGCGAGTCAAGCACTTCGCGGGCACGTATAGCAACAATCTCAGTCATATTGCTCCTCACAATGCGGTGCTGCAGCCGGTCATTCAGTTTGGGACGGCGATCCACGGCAAGAGTCTCTCCGGCGGCGCTTTGAATCGTGTTCAGAAGCTCATGCACGTGTGGAATCCCTTCTCCGTCCTGCGCAAAAAGTGGTTATATACCGTATCGATTCTAGCAAGCCAGGCGCCTTTATCCCCTGTGGCGACGGTCACACTCTCCCTAAGCTCTTTGGCGCAGCCCTGATGCGGCAAACTGGGGTAACATATCTGATTCTTGCTCCCGAGGGCACCCCTCCGTTAGTTGGACGCGCACGCAGTCGCCTCGGAGCGCTAGCCTTACCTTGGGTAAGTGGCGCGTGACCCCGGTACCAGCCAGTCGCGCGCAACTGATTGCCCCCGGACGGGTCTAAATATCCAGGGAGATTTCTGCCCGCGAAAGGGAGGCCAGGAAATGGAGAGTCGCATCAGGATTCTTGTTTGCATTTTGTTTGCCGCAGCCACAGCCGCTCTTGGAGCGCAGCAGGGAAGCCCCTACCAGGGAACCTCGAACCCGCCCCCAGACGACACCATTCAAACCAGCACCGCCCCGGAGCCCATCGCCAAGCCTCTCGCCGGCCATCAGATTTACGTTCAGCCCTCCGATCCCGCATATGCGCGGACTCAGTCCGAGCCGCGCCCCACTTCCGTTGATCCTTCGTTGAACTTCCCCGATCCCGGTAGCGACAACGGCATTGTCCAGATTGCCTCTGACCCTCTCGTCCGGCCAGCCCTCAGTACGCGTGGCCGTCCATACGACCCCGACGGCGATATTGTGCACCCTGGGCCGCTTGGCCCCGGCGAAGTGGGGGAGGGAACCACCATTCGCGCCCGCCTCCTCCAGCGCCTCTCCACCTCTGAGAGCGTGGATGGTGAGAGTTTCCGCACCCGTGTCGCCTCTGACGTGTTGCAGGGCGGCCATGTGCTCATCCCTGCTGGGTCAGAGATTGATGGCAGGGTAATGAGCGTCTCCTCCGGCCACCCCGGCGGTCACGGCTCCATGCACCTGCGGCCTGACACTGTGATTCTTCCCGATGGTTCCCGCTACCGCCTTTTCGCTCAGGTTACGGGTGCCCCAGGCTCCAAAACCCGTCTCGGCAGTGAAGGCGCAATCAACCCCGCCTCCCGCCTCAAGCGCGATGGTGTTGAGTATGGTGGCGCGGTAGGAGGCGGCACTGTAACTGGCGCTTTCCTCGGCGGCCCTGCCGGGGCCTTGGCTGGCGGCATCATCGGAGCAGGCGTAGTCACGGTCCACCTGTTGATAAGCCATCCCCAGGCCACGCTTGAAACTGGCACCATCCTGCTCTTCACGCTCACCGAGCAGCTCAACCTGGTTCCTGCCAGCAGAAACGCTAATTACTGATCCGGCTTGGATATACAAGCGAGTGCCAATAATTTACGTGTTCCCCACCCATTCCGTGCCCTATGCAGAGTGGGTGGGAGAACATAACCCTCCATTCAGGTTCCCCAAGAAACAACAGCTCATTCAACCCCTCCGACTCCCTCGTCAGCGCATATAGGCCTGCCGATTTACACTAGGAGGCTAAGGACCGTGCCGCAATTGTCATTTCTTTCTCGTTGAAGCAGCACTTTGCACGCCCATCCCGGCAAACTGCTGAATTCTCTCTTGAAAGAACGGATACCGGCCGTTCAACGGAGCTTCTTAACTAGATGGATAAGTTCGTTATTCGCGGCGGCAATCCGCTGGTCGGCACCATTCGTGTATCCGGCGCCAAGAACTCGGCGTTGCCCTGCATGGCTGCGGCCATTCTCACTGCGGACGAGGTTACACTCGAGAACATTCCCCAGGTCCGCGACATTGAAACCGAGCGTAAGCTGCTTGCCTCCATGGGAGCCGAGGTCGAACTGCGAGAAGGCCAATCGCACGACCGAACCACAATCTCCTGCCGCAAGCTCTCTGACCCGGTTGCGCGCTATGAAATCGTCAAGACCATGCGCGCCAGTTCTCTCGTGCTGGGCCCGCTTGTGGCCCGCACCGGGATGGCCCGCGTTGCCATGCCCGGCGGCTGCGCCATCGGAGGCCGTCCCATCGACCTCCACATCAAGGGACTCGAGAAGATGGGCGCGTCCATCACCCAGGAGCACGGCTACCTTGAGGCCCGCGCCAACCGCCTTCACGGCGCGCATCTCGTCTTTGACAAGATCACCGTCACAGGTACTGAAGACCTGCTCATGGCCGCGGTTCTGGCCGAGGGCGAAACCCTCATGGAAAACTGCGCCCGCGAGCCTGAAGTCTCTGACCTTGCCGCGCTGCTCACCGCGATGGGTGCCAATATTCAGGGCGCAGGCACGTCCACAATTCGCGTGCGTGGCGTCAGTAGTCTCCATGGCGCGCGTCATCGCATCATTCCCGACCGCATTGAGGCGGGAACATTCCTCGTCGCCGGTGCCATCACACGAGGAGATCTCATCGTCTCCAACTGCAATCCCGCCCACCTTGGAGCAGTCATCACCAAACTCCGCGAAGCAGGCGCACGCGTGGACGTTCTCGGCCCCGATGCGGTGCGTGTGCGCGGCGACATGCGGTTGCGCGCCGCCGGCATATCCACCGAGGAGTACCCCGGCTTTCCCACGGACATGCAGGCGCAGTACATGGCCTTGGTCACCCAGGCTGAGGGTGTAAGCCTGGTGCGGGAAAACATCTTCGAGAACCGTTTCATGCACGTCCAGGAACTCGTCCGCATGGGCGCCAACATCAAGGTGGATGGAAGTGTTGCAACCGTGCGCGGCCCGGCCCCTCTCTCCGCCGCTGCCGTCATGTGTTCCGATCTTCGCGCCTCCGCCTCGCTCGTACTGGCCGCCTTGATAGCCGATGGAGAGTCCATCCTCGATCGCGTCTATCACATGGACCGCGGCTACGAGCGCATCGAAGAGAAGCTGCGCAGCGTCGGAGCGCAGATCAGCCGCATGGGAAATGTATTTCCTCCCAAAGAAGACGAATAGACTCGCAAGGGGCTCCCCGCCGCTTTCCCAGTCAGTCACTCCAGAAGTCCATCATCTCCGTGCTTTATGCGGAATGGATGGAAGCAGAACATTAAATAGAAGCCAAATCAAGAAGGCATGCTCGTGGGCTACTCGCTCAGGATCATGCCCTTCTCCGTCTCAAGCCCAATTCCCCAGCAGCAAGCCCGCATAGGCCAGCCGAAGCAATTGAGCAATCCGGCACACCGCTTGGCGTGCGAGTGCTGCTACAAGAAGACAGGCGCAATGCGGAGCGCACACGAAACTATTTCCGTCGCAATGCGTTCATACCTTCAACCACCCGGAACGCACGCAATATTCCGGCGACCATCAAGTCCTTCCAAGAGGTGAATTACCGTGAAGAAAATCGCACTGGCGTTACTGCTTGCGTTCATACTGGCTCCTGCGGCATCTTTTGCGCAGGTCGCAATTCGAATTGGCCCACCGCCTCCCGTCTACGAGCGCCGCGGCCCGACCCCAGGTAGAGGATACGTCTGGGTTGGCGGATATCACCGTTATGAGGGCGACCACTACACCTGGAACCCCGGCCGATACGAGCGTCCACCCCATGAGCATGGCCGCTGGGTACAGCAACGCTGGGTTCACCGCCACAACGGCTGGGTTATGGTTGAAGGCCACTGGCGCTAGATTGCCGCGCACACACAAAGAGAGCGGGGCTTGATGCCTCGCTCTCTTTGTGTGTGCGCGATTGACTCCCTGCTTTAGCTGATCTCAATCACATCCGTTGCCGCCGCAGCGGCCTCTTCGGCACGCTCCATCAGCTTTTCCGCAACGGCATAGAACTCCGCTGCCTGTGGGCTCTTGGGCCCTGCCAGCGCCACCGGCAAACCACGGTCGCCCCCCTCGCGAATCGCCGGCACCAGCTCAATCGCTCCAAGAAAGGGAACATTGAACTGCGCCGCCGTCCGTTCCGCTCCGCCTCTGGAGAAAATGTCGATCTCCTTTTGGCAATGCGGACAGGTAAAGTGGCTCATATTTTCCACAATCCCCAGCACTTCCACGTTCACCTGTGCAAACATCTCCAGTGCCTTGCGAGCATCTTCCAGGCTTACGTCGCTGGGCGTTGAAACCACCACTGCGCCGGTCAGCGGCACCGTCTGCACCAGCGATATCACCACGTCCCCGGTTCCAGGAGGCAGGTCAACAATCAGGTAGTCCAGCTCGCCCCATTCCACCTGCTGCAGAAACTGCCGGATAATCTGGTGCAGCATCGGTCCGCGCATCACCAGCGGTTTATCGCCCGGTGATATGTAGCCAATTGAGATCGTCTTGATCCCGTGCGTGTCGTTGGGCAAAATCTGGTTGCCCGGCCCTACGCGCGGCTGTTGGGTCGACCCCATCATCAGTGGCACGTTGGGCCCGTAGATGTCCGCGTCGATTAGCCCCACGCGCTGCCCCAGCTTTGACAGCGCAATGGCAAGGTTTACGGCTACGGTGGTCTTTCCCACCCCGCCCTTGCCGGAACCGACTGCAACAATCTTTGACACCCCAGGTAAAGCCACCGGTGAAGGCATGGCAGATGAATGCGCCATAGTATTTATTGCTCCTTTTTACTCTTGTTTGTTGGTGTTTCGTCTGCTTCAAGAAACCTGTCACTTCGTTTCAAGCTTTGCTCTCTGCGCCGTCTTCCTCTTCGTCCGTGGCTTCCCGCGCTTCTTTACGACGAGCGCTTTCGGCTTCGCGATGCTCGCGGCGGCGCAAAGCATCCTCATAGCGCCGAATCTCATTCGGCGTCTCAGGCATAAGCTGCGGAACCTTCTGGAGCTGGCATTGCTTGTTGATTGCCACAAAAACCAGGTAGGCGCTAGCCACATGCAGCAGCTCGCCAGTCTGCGGATGCTCCGCCCAAACCTTCACGCCCACTTCCATTGAAGTGGTAAACGCCCGGTTCACGCTCGACTTCAGCGTCAGCAGGTCGCCCAGCCGAACCGGCCGTATAAAGTCGATGTGGTCCATCGCTGCCGTCACCACGTGCGTGCGCGAGTGCCGGTAGGCAGCCATCGCGCCGGTCAAATCGATAAAGTGCATCAATCTGCCACCCAGCAGGTTGCCTAGGGTGTTCGTGTCGTTGGGCAGGATAATCTCGGTCATCTCCGATTGCGTACTGGCAACTGTGCGCACTATCGGATTGGTCATTTGGTTGCTCATGCTGCCACCGCTCCATTCATGGTTTGCTTTGCCCTCCGTGAGTTCGGCCCACCCGCCAGATACAATGGAACTGGCGTCAGGGGTTCCGGCTCTGGGGAAATCGGCCAGCCATCTTGTTCCAGTTTCGGCAATCCACGCCAATTACGCAAATCCCACCAGCAGCCCTTCGATACAACTCGGGGCAGGACAAGAGCATTATGGACAAGATCGCAGGACTGAAAGAAATTCTCGCTCTGGACCCGAAAAATAGCTTCGCCCGCTATGGAATTGCCATGGAACTCGTCGGCCGGGGCGAAAAAGACGCGGCTTTGGCCGAATTTGAAGTCCTCCTGACTAACGACCCCGACTATACCGCCGGTTACTTTATGTCTGCGCAGACCCTGTCAGGAATGGGACGGACCGGTGAAGCAATAGAGCGCCTCAAAGTGGGAATCGGTTGCGCCGCTAGAAGCGGCAACAGCCATGCACTAAGTGAGATGCAGGAGATGCTTGAAGGACTGGAGTAGAAGACTTTCGCCTCACTTCGATGGTTGCCTTTATAAGTTCCTTATGGGAAAAAGCTTCATCACTCTCCCACGAAGTAAACTTTTCGCAATCGTTTCGTGTCTATACTGACACTATGGCAAAATACTCCATCGTTGTGCCATTCCATAACGAAGAAGAAAACGTCACGATTCTATATGCCCGCTTGAAGCAGGTTATGGAACAGGTTGGCGATAGTTTCGAACTTGTGCTGGTTGACGATGGCTCAAAAGATCGCACCTACAAGTTGCTTGAAGAGATCGCAGCGGTTGACAGCCGGGTGCTGGTCGTTAAACTTCGCCGCAACTTTGGCCAGACCTCGGCGCTCGCCGCCGGCTTCGATCACGCCTCGGGTGAGTTCATCATCGCCATGGACGGCGACCTGCAGCACGACCCCAACGATATTCCCGCCTTCATCGAGAAGCTCGACGAGGGATTCGATGTTGTCTCCGGCTGGCGCAAAGACCGCATCGACAACTTCTTCATGCGGCGCATTCCTTCCGGCTGCGCCAACTGGCTTATGGCCAAGCTTTCAGGCGTCGATATTCACGACTTCGGCACCACCTTCAAGGCTTATCGCCGCGAGGTCATCCACGGCATCCCCCTCTATGGCGAGATGCACCGCTTCATCCCCGCTCTCGCTAGCTGGTACGGCGCATCAATATGTGAGATTCCCATCAAGAACCTCAACCGTGAGCGTGGTAAAAGCCATTACGGAATCGGACGCACATTCCGCGTCTTCTTTGACCTCCTCACCATTCGCTTCCTGCTCAAATACATGAGCCGTCCGCTCCACTTCTTCGGTGGCTTCGGCGCGCTTGGCATCATGGGTGGCATCTGCATGGCCATCATCCTTCTCGCCATGAAGATTCTCGATCCAGGGATGGATGTGATGCGTCACCACGGTCCCATGTTCGTCATCGGCTCGGTGCTTATTGTCTCCGGTATCCAGTTGCTCGCAATAGGCCTTCTTGGCGAGCTTTCTGTGCGCCACTACTACACCAGCCAGCATCCCGCCTCCTATACCGTCGATCGCCTTGTCCGTCTGGTTCCCGTAGACGAGCACAACCTCATGTCAGAGAGGCAAGAGGACAACTTCTAGCCTCAAAATCGACAAGTTGAACGCCCCGTCCAGCCATCGTCTGGGCGGGGTTTCGTATCTCTGGCCGCCAAAACAGGCTGCGCAGCCCTCCTCCCCAATGAATGCGCGCTTGCAGCCGCCCACCCTCAAGGTTCATTCTTACCCTGTCATGAAAGCCATCCAGATCCACGCGACAGGCGGACCAGAAGTTCTCGAACTGGTCGAGTTGCCCATTCCTCATCCGGGCCCAGGGCAGGTGTTGATCCGTGTCGAGGCAATCGGGGTCAACTTCATTGAGATTTACTTCCGCAAGGGCACCTACAAGGCCGCTCTGCCGCTCACCCCAGGCAGTGAGGCATCGGGCACCGTTGAGGAACTCGGTCCCGGCGTCACCGGATTTGCAGCAGGTGATATGGTGGCCTCCACCAGCGTCCTCGGCAGCTATGCGGAGTACGCGCTGGTTCCCGCCGCACAACTGGTCAAGGTGCCCGGTGGCCTCTCCCCTGAGCAGGCAGCAGCCGCCCTGCTCCAGGGTATGACTGCGCACTACCTGGCCTACTCCACCTTCCCGCTCAAGGCAGGAGACACCGCCCTGGTCCATGCCGGTGCTGGCGGCGTTGGCCTGTTACTCACCCAGATGGCCACCCGCCTCGGCGCACGCGTCATCACCACCGTCTCCACGCCAGCCAAAGCGGAGCTATCACTCGATGCCGGCGCCTCTGACGTGATCCTCTATACAGAGCAGGACTTCGAAGCAGAAGTTAAGAGGCTCACCAATGGCAAGGGCGTTGACGTTGTCTACGACTCCGTTGGTAAAACTACATTCGAGAAGAGCCTCAACTGCCTCCGGCCGCGCGGCCTGCTCGCCCTCTTTGGAGGTTCCAGCGGTCCGGTGCCCCCCTTTGACCTCATTCAACTCAGCGGCAAGGGCTCCCTCTTCATCACCCGCCCTACGCTCTGGCATTACATCGCCAACCGTGCCGAACTTGACTGGCGCTCCGGAGACGTCCTCGGCTGGGCCTCAAAGGGCGAACTAAAACTCCGCACGGAGTACGTATACCCCCTCGACCAGGCTGCCCAGGCACAAATCGACATGGAAGGCCGCCAAACCACAGGCAAAATTCTGCTCGAGCCATAAGGGCAGTAGGCAGTTCTCAGTTATCAGTGGGGATGCCCCAGGTCCCGCTCTTGGAACCTGGGAAAGAACGATCCCAAACCTTAGGAGCAATTCCAGATTTACTGTACCCCGGCAGAGTTCATGCAGTGTTCCCGCTCCCTGATGGTCGCGTCTTCACTGTGAATTGCCTTCGAGGTATTCCAATCCTTGATACGCTATAGTCCGTCGAAAGCGAGTCCATGTCCAACATCTCCATCACCCCCACAGATCGCCTTTTCGTCCTCACCGGCGCGGGCATCAGCGCGGAAAGCGGTCTACCCACCTTCCGCGCGGAAGACGGCCTTTGGGCAGGCAATCGCATTGAAGACGTCTGCACGCCCGAAGCCTGGGAGCGCAATCCCGCACTCGTCTGGCAGTTCTACTCCAAGCGCCGGGCCGACGGCGCAAAGGCCCAGCCCAATCCCGCCCACTTCGCGCTCGCCCAGCTTGAAAAGCAACTAGGCAACCGCTTCTTTCTCTGCACCCAGAACGTCGACGATCTCCACGAGCGCGCCGGCTCCGCCCGTCTGCTCCACATGCATGGCGAACTCGCCAAGGCTCACTGCGACCGCGATTGCGGTGCACCTCCCGTAGAGGACCGAGCCATCTACGCCAGCCTCGCCGAAGTAGGTCGTTGCTCCTGCGGAGGCCGTCTCCGTCCCCACATTGTCTTCTTCGGTGAGATTCCCCTCGAAATGGACCGTATACAGGCGGAGATTCGCAAAGCCACTCTCATGCTGGTCGTCGGCACCTCCGGCTCCGTCTACCCGGCAGCCAACTTCGTTCACTGGGCCCGCCAGGCTGCAGCCCGCACCGTCTACATCGGCCCCGAGCCCCCTCTCAATGCCTCCGCCTTCACCCACATAGTCGAAGGCAAAGCCGGCCAAGTCCTCCCCGGCCTCTTTCGAGTCGAGTAGAACTTCCCCCGACATCTTTACCGCGCCTTGATAAACTCCACCCGCCTGAACCTGAGCCCCGTCCAGTCCTCATCAATCGCGACCGCACGCACCGTATCAAACCCCGCGGCCTTCAACACATCCCACCCCGTATCCCGATTGAAATCGCATTTGTATTTCTTTGACGTTCCCTTCGGATACGCAAACCAAACCACTGCATCTCCCTTGGCGCACTTGGCCACCTTCGTCGCCAGTGTATCCACCTCACTCTTCTTTGTCACAAACGCCAGCAGAAACCCCGTCTCTGCCACCGAGGTCAGGTTGTGATGAATCGTCATCACCGCAAGCCGCGCCAGCTCCGGCTCAAAGCTCTCCGGCGCGTTTAATACCACCATCTCCTGCCGGTCCTTCAAATTTAGTTTTTCAAAAACGCTCGCCATGGATTCTCGTCCTACCTCTTCCGCCAAAATAATCTGCAATTTCTCAAAAATGAAACCGGTAGCGCAACTCCGCTGAAACTATCCGCGGATCGTTCCAGTGGAATCCGCCTATCGTTATCGAGTTGTCCAGCAGTACCCGGTGATTGGCTGCATTCAGCACCGTGGCAGACAGCTTCCACCGCTCGCCCAGCGCGTGCCCCGCCGACAAATCAAATGTCGTATGCACCGGCAGATATGCCCCGTTATATGGCCCCACCCCCGCGCCCGCCAGGCCATTCGTAAACCCTGATCCGTAATACACATTGGTGGCAAACCATGTTCGCATCGGCAGATGTGCCGTAAACCCGGCGTTCAGCGTATGTCGCTGGTCATGGTCTACCGGTCTGTAACCCCCGCCTAAAGCGCACGCCGGGTCACTCGGGTCGCTGCACGCAAAGCCCCCGGTCACATTGCCGCGCTGCTCGGCAATCTGGTTGGAATAGCTAAGATGAAACTGCCCCAGCCTCGTCAGTGCCGGTGAACGCAATGCCAGTTCCCACGCCCGCACCAGCGCCCCATCTACAGCAATGGGAAAGTAGATATTCGACTCGCCCACGTTCGCGTGATCCAGAAAGTTGTTCACGCGGTTCTTGAATGTGTCTACATCCAGCACCCAGCCCTTCACCGGAATCTGCACGCCAAACTGATGCTCTTCGTCGCGCTCTGAGGGCAGCGGTACAAACGCATTTTGCCCCTGTTGGCTGGTCACATAATTCAGAAATGCATTTGACACCGTCTCCACCGGCGCGGGCTGGAAAAAGTGTCCATAAAATCCGCGTAGCACCCAGTTTAGCCGCGGAATCCGCACCGTCGCGCCCACGCGCGGATACGCCGCTCCCTCACTGAAGCCGCCGTGATAAATTGAGAACCTCATCCCGCCCAGCAGCGTGATGTATTGGCCCGCATGCAGATGATCTGAAAAATGAAACTCGGTCAGCGCCGCATTCGACGCGGCTGAAGTGGCCGCAACGCTGTTCGCCGCAAAGCTCTGGTCGTTGATCTTCAGGCCAAACAGATCGTTCTCCAGTTGGTAAAAGCCATAGAGACCGCCAGAAAAATTATTTAGCCCCGCATCTTCGCGCACATCCGCCTGTGCGCCCGCGTAATTTGACCGCTGATGCCACGTCGTCGCCACCGGGTAGTCGTTCGCGCGCGCATCGTAGTTCGCCGCGTTGAAGTGGTAAAACGGCGCTACGGTAAACATTGCCTTCGGCGAAAGCGTGTGTGTCCAGCCCGCAATCGCAAACGAATCGCGCTCTTCCTGCCCGTCGCGCAATCCGTACGATTCGTAATACTGGCTAGCCTGCTCCCAGTCGCTCGCATCCGGGTCAAAGGGAATCTGAAAGTAGTCCTGCCGGTACTGCACGTTCAGTCGCAACTGGTCCTTCGCTGTCTGGTTGCGGATCAACGATACAAACACGCTCTGCGAGTTCGTCGCATCGTGATGGATGCCGCTCACCGGCGTCGCAAGTCCATAGTTTGAGCGCGCCCCGGCAAGGCTCGCATACCACGCCGTCTTCTCTGCATGGTCGCCCAGTGAAAGCTGTGTCTCTCCCGCATAATAGTTGCCCGCGGACACCAGCAACTCCCCCTCGCGGCTGCGTTCAAAGCCGTTGCGCGGCAGCACGTCAAACACGCCATACGTGCGGTCGCCCACATCCGCCGCATAGCTCCCCCGCTGCGTCTCCACCTCGTCAATATCCTTCGGATCAATCTGCGGGCCCACGTTCGATGCAATCTTTGTGTTCGGTATCGCCACCCCGTCAATCAGCCAGCTCGTCTGGTGCCCGCCGCGTATATGCAGCATGTCGTGCGTCATGTAAGCGCCTGGCACGTAGTCGGTAATCATCTCCATGCCCATGGTGCGGCTTGCGCCCGGTGTCTCTTCAATCATGGCTCGCGTAATCAGCGTCGCTGGCGTCGCAGTGTCGGCCTCGCTCGTGGACTCATGCACCACCACCGACTCTGTCGCCATTGCAACTGGCAGCGGAATATGCAGCACCGGGCTCGTCCCAGACGTTACTGTCAGCGCCTCCGTCACGGTAGCAAAGCCCTCCCGCGCAATCGTCAGCCGATAGATTCCAATCGGCGTCTGCTCCAGTTCAAACGCGCCCCCGCTGTCGGTTGTCGCATGCAACGCAAACGCCGAATCGGCAGCTTCGAGCGCAACGTTTGCCCCTGCAATCGGCCTGTGCTGAGGATCGTGAACCACCCCATGTACAGTGGCAAAAACTGTGGCAAAGAGGGGCAGGGAAGCGGCCAGCAGCAATGCTGCCGCCAATGAGGAATATGTGCGTCGCATGGATCAAGGACCTCTCGATAAGTCTGGCTTGAGCGCCGTCAATCAGCGCGCCCTGGTGTGGCGCAAAACCGCATGCAGGCGGCTCAGCCAGGGAATGGACTGAGCCCGCAGTCACCAGCTTCATGACCAACGGTTTTCAACTAATTTGTCAGACTATTTTTGAAGCAGGAGGTCCCCGTCCGGCGTGCGTCCGTAACTGGCTCAACCGGGCAGCCGCGCTCATCGCGGCTGTCGAGTGGCTTTGCGCCCATAAACCCGGTAGCTTTGCATACAAAGCCGCCAACGCATGAGCACGTGCCGAGGGGCCCGTCAGATATCCGGGAAAGTGGGGGCAAGTCGAAGGCGCGCCCAGCGTCGGTGCAGCCCCGGAGGTCGCAGCAGCCGACATCCGCATTGCCATCGCGCAGTGGTGCGCTCCATGCCGCCTGCAGCAAGGCGGCAAACGCGACTCGTCCCGAGCTGTGAGAAACCCCGCAAAGGGCCCCAGCCAGAACATCAGGATCAGGAAGATTGAAACCCTGCGTCGCATCTGGGTTTGATCATACACGAGCCCTCCCTCCCCCTGCTTACAGCATCGCCGTTCATCCGCCGCGCCTCATTGCTGCCGGTCAAGCTTCCCGGTCATTTATCATCGGAATATTCGGTATCTTCATCCAAATCAATTCATGTCAAAGGAAATCCCGGTGTCTGAAGCGCATGGTTCCGCATCTCCGCTTGAGCAGTCCCTTCCGTCCTCGATGAAGTCTCACGCCCGCCGCCCGTTGCGCATCGCCCTCTTCGGCTTTGGGACGGTTGGCAGTTCAGTCGCCCGGATTCTGGTCGAGTCCAAGCCCAAGGTGCTCGAACTTACACACATCTTCAACCGTGGCGTGGAACGCAAGCGTGTGGACTGGACCCCCGCCAACGTAGTGTGGAGCGAAGACGCCGACGCCGTGCTCGCCTCTGACGTGGATGTAATTGTCGAGCTGGCCGGAGGTCTCGATCCAGCGGCTGGCTGGGTCCGACGCGCCCTTGAGGCTGGCAAAAGCGTCGTCACCGCCAACAAGAAGCTCATCGCCTATCAAGGCGTTGAACTGGAGCGGCTTGCGGCAGCCAGGGGCGGCCACATCAAGTACGGCGCTGCTGTTGCTGGTGGAATCCCCGTCATTCCCGGACTGGAGCAAGGCCTCGCCGGCGATCGCATCGAGCGCATGGAAGGCATACTCAACGGCACCTGCAACTTCATCCTCAGCAAAATGGAGGAGGGCGCAGATTACGCTAGCGTACTGGCAATAGCGCAGGCCAAGGGCTATGCCGAGGCCGATCCCACTGAGGATGTCGGCGGCTTTGACGCCCGTTCCAAACTCGCCATCCTCATGCGCCTAGCTCTCCGCGTCATCATCGACCCGGAAGAGATCGTACCCCAGTCCATCACCGCAGTCTCGGCCGTGGACTTCAGCTATGCTCGCGACCTGGGCTGCACCATCCGCCAGGTAGCGCGCGCCGAGCAGACGGGCGGTCACGTCGCCGCCACCGTCGGCCCCATGCTCGTTGATCGGCACTCGCCTCTCGCCTGGTCGCGCGGAACTGAGAACATGGTTATACTCACCGGCCACTACGGCGGCGATGTAGTCTTCTCCGGCCACGGGGCCGGCGGCCACCCCACGGCAGTCGCCGTCGTCAGTGACCTGCTCGCCCTCGCCCACGACTCACGCCGTGTTGAGATTCCCTCCGTCCCCGCGCGCGTTGGCGTAGAGTTTCAGGTTCCCCACTACATCCGCTTTACCGTCGTTGACCGTCCAGGAATCGTTGCGGCCATCACGGCGGCGCTGGCAAGGGAACAAATTAACATCCGCGCTATCGTGCAAAAGCCCGGTTATCCGCAGAACGCGCTGCCCTTCGTCGTCACCGTCGAGCCCTGCAAATCCTCGGCCCTTCAGCGTGCTCTCGCCGGCATCCGTTCCATGGACTGCCTCATAGAAGAGCCCCTTGACCTGCAGATGCTCGAGTAGCAGTATCCTCTGAGGAAGAGCATTTCAAAGCTGTTGGACAGTTTTTACAGCACTCGCCCAGAACTGCATGAGCCGTTGGCCTGAATCTATCTGCTCTTGACTGGCTGGCCATCTCAGCAAGCTTTTGTGTAAGTCTCATTTCCACATCGTGCCTGAATATGCTTGCCGATAGACAGCCGGCCCGATAACTGAGTTACCGAGGCAGTTTATGGAAATTCCAGAAAAGCTGTTGGAAGTCATGAAGAGGGATGGCGTTGTTGCCATTGCCACCCTGGGGCCCAATGGCCCGCATATGGTGAACACCTGGAACAGCTACCTGCAGGTAGCTGACGATGGCCGACTGTTGATTCCAGCCGGCTACTTTCAACAGACTGAGGCCAACATCGCGTTCAATGACAAGGTCTTGGTCACCTTGGGCAGCAGCAAGGTACAAGGGCTGAATGGTCCGGGTACAGGCTTCCTGATCAAAGGGACAGCCGCCTTCGTCACCGCCGGTCCCGATTTTGATGCTGTCAAGTCAAGGTTCGCCTGGGCCCGTGCAGCCCTGGCAATCACGATCGATTCCGCAACCCAGACGATTTAGGTTCGGTTGGCGCTGGCCCGGTTGATTCGCGGACCACAAGCTCAGGCTTCATTACAATCTCACCTGGGAACTCCTTCTCCCGGTTTGCAATTCGTTCCAGCAGCACCTGCGCTCCGCGTTTGCCCATCTCCGTCAGCGGTTGCCGCACCGTCGTCAGCGAAGGCGTCGAGTAAGCCGCCGACTGAATGTCGTCAAAGCCCACCACAGACACATCTCCCGGCACGCTCAGCCCCGCGTCCTTCAGCGCGCGGATCGCCCCGATCGCAGCAATGTCGTTGAAGCAGAAGATGGCTGTAAAATCGCGCGTCTTCTCAAGCAGCGCCTGCATCGGCTTGTAGCCAATCTCCGGCGTCATCGGATGGTATCCAGTCTTCATTGACCAGCCTGCGGAGTCTATGCGAATCGCTAGCGCAGGGTCCAGCTTCAGGCCAATCTCGCCGGCTACCTGCTCAATCGCCTTCCAGCGGAACTCCGAATCGGGAATAGCGCGCGGCCCGCGCATGAATGCAATCCGCCTGTGCCCCAGTGAGTACAGATGCGTTAGGGCCTGGAGCACCGCTTCGTGATGATCCAGAACAATATTGGTCACATTCTCAGCCGCGCTATGGGCTGAGATGGCCACCACCGGCACCGGCACCGCAATCTGGTCCGCCGCTGTATTCAGTAGCAGAAACCCATCCACCGCCCGCTCCACCAGCATCCGCGGATACTTTTCAATCAGGTCTTTCTTCCAGTCGTGGCATGCCGTGAAGTAGAAGTAGTGCGCCGCCGTCAACTCCTCCACCACGCCGCTCATCACGCGCGTAAAGTACCCTTCGCTCAGGTCCGGAGCCAGCACGCCCACGCTCATTGACTTGCTCTGCCGCAGTGATCGCGCAAAGTAGTTGGGCCGGTAATTCAGCAGCGCGGCAGCTTCCACCACCCGCTTCCGCGTCTCAGGCGGAATCGACTTGGCGGAGGGAGAGTCGTTCAGAACCAGCGAAACCGTAGTTTGCGAAAGCTCCAGATGCTCCGCGAGCATCTTCAGATTGACGTGCCCTGGTGGCGTAGAATTCTTTCCCGTGGCCATGTTGGAGTTCTAACACGTTTTCTCTGGTGGACAAAGTACTTCCCACCTGCGAATACATCGATTTTCTACTTTATCCTCCACCTGCCGGCTGCCCCATCCTTCCTGCGCTCTTTGCAGGAAGGATGGGATAGCAGCACTGCCGAGCAAGCCAAGCCTCCGCACGCCGCAGGGGTGGAACTCGTTACACATCACCGCGCTTGGATCGTATTCGTCCCCGCCTTCAACGGCCATGTCTTTCCGCCATACACAAAGCTCCCCGTCAGCTTGCCCGGCAGGGTCACGGTTGCATCCAGTCCCGCGCCCTTGCGCGCGTAATCCACCGTGATCATCCCATCCGGATGCGGATAGGTCGCCTTCACTGACGGCAGCGTCCCCATGTGAGGAGCAATGCGCACCGTGGCAAACCCAGGGCTTGCCGGCTCGATTCCCGCCACCAGCGTCAGCAGGTCGTAGATCGGATGCGCGGTCCATGCATGAGAGTCCGACCGCGTGTCGCCCGGAACCTCCGGCCAGGTGCTGAAGTGCAGTGGCAGCAGCTTCCGCCACGGGTCAATTGAACTCAGGTAGTCGTTGGCCATGCCCGTGTGTTCTAGCGCCCGCGCCAGGTAGAAGCGGAAATAGTAGCTCGCGCTCAGAACCCCGTCCGGAGTGGTTCCCGGCGCCACCGCCAGCATCTTCCGCAACACATCTTGCCCGTGCTCTTTCGGCGCCACGTCGTAGAGCACGCCCAGAATATTCGCCTGCTGGCTGAAGCCCTTCATCTCCGGCGTATCGGCCAGCAGTCCCCGCTCCGCATTCCAGCACTTGCTGTAGAGGCCGCTCCGCACATGCGCTGCCCGCGTCTTGTAGCCAGTGGCCCGCTGCGGGTCGCCCAACCCCTTCTCCAGCGCCGCCGCGTCTTCCAGCGCCCCCAGATACTCCAGCGTCGTTACGCATGACTCGCCCTTCGCGTCATACGTGGGAATCGTGCCCGACGAAACCCAATCCACAAAGCTCCACCATGGCAATTGCTTCAGCAGTCCATCCGGCTGTTCAAACCCCGCAAACCAGTCCATCACCGTTCGCGTCCCGGCAATCGACGCCTTAGCAGGCTTCGCATCGGGACGGTACATCCAGTAGTCCCGCACCATCCCCACCCACAACAGCGAGAACGTAGGAATCGTCTGCGCCAGCGCGCTCGGATAACGGCTCCGCGTAATTCCATCCGGGAAGCGCGAGTCGTCGAAGGCCTGCAGAGCCTGCTGTGCCAACCGGTCGTCCCCGGCCACCGCATACGAAATCAGCGCCTGAATGCGCGTGTCGCCCACATACTGCAACTGCTCGTAGTAGGGCGTGTCCATATAGGTCTCATGCGCATCCAGCCGCGCCGTCCGCCAACTGATCTCCCATATCTTCTTCAACTCGTCATCGTTGGATTGGAAGGTCGCCTTCTCCGTAAACGGATAGGCCGTAAACTGCGCCTGAAGCGACTCCAACTGCAGCGGCTCGCCGGCCGTCTCCACATCCAGATCCAGATAGCGCCATGTCCGCCACCACAGCGGCTCGAACACCCGATGCGCCCCGCCATCCGGCAGAAAGCTGTCCTTCAACCCGTGAGCCTTGCGATCACCCACTTCGTCACGGTCGCCCTTGTGCATCTCCTTGTCGTAGAGCGCCTCCGAATACGTCAACAGAATCCTGGCACCCTTGCCGCCCGAGACAGTCAGAATCGGATAAGCAGTCGTCAGCGCCTTGCGGTCCAGCAGGATATGTATGTGGCTGCCTGCAGGCACCATCACCGGCACAACAGGGAACCCGCGCACCTCAGGCGCAACTGGGCCCCGGTTTGAAACATCCACGCGAACCTGCTCGCCTGCGCCCGTCGTCGCATACTCCATGTGCGGCAGTCCATCTGGAACAAGACCCCAGAAGTTGTCCCCAGTCGTATCGGCGGAGTGCCCCTTGTTCACGCCCTCATGGATACTGTCCCGCATCGGTGTCGCCACGGCGACCCAACCCGTGCTCGCATCCGTCTCAGACTGCCAGTCCCAGTCATAGAGCGCGGCGTTGATCTCTTCTCCCGGCCCGGAAGCAAAGTAGGTCTTCACATCCACTGACCTGCGATCAAGCGCCTTGTGGCCATCCTCAATCTCCACCTGCCAGCCAGAGGGCGTGCTGATGCCGGTCTCGCCGGTGGCCTCGCTCTCCAGCAAAAATGCCGTCCGGTCGCTCATCTGCGCAATCGGCGCAAAGATGCCCCAGTTCCACACCGTCGCCGTAATCAAGTTCT
>Ga0364874_10217_pt1 | contig 33742 bp, 20 predicted proteins | sample ExccelAu500001D4_2_FD_206922 | JGI IMG/M metagenome (GOLD analysis project Ga0364874, IMG submission 206922) | Enriched cells from Trout Bog Lake Hypolimnion, Wisconsin, USA - BchlTB.Aug07.5000.01.D4 | ecosystem: Environmental > Aquatic > Freshwater > Lake > Hypolimnion/Profundal zone | place... | reverse complement strand
TATCCCTAACCTTGTGCAACAACATTTTATCATTCTCCCCTTCTCTTTAATTATTCCCAAATTAAGCATTGAACCTACTAAACACTGGGCTATATTATCATGTAATTCCCGGCCGATAAAAGATTTTTCATTTTCCTGCGCATGAATCATCAACTTTTTAACATAAATGTCTTTCTTTTTGGTCCCAGTTATATCTCTTTTTATTCCTATCCAGTTAATACATTCTTCGCTACTATTGAAAAGAGGTGAAATATTGATACTGCTCCAAAACTCTTTTCCATTATTAGTATAATTGATTAATTCGGAAGTTATGGTTTGATTATTTTTGATTGCCTGATTTAGTTTTGATAATTCCTTTCGGTCCGTTTTTAATCCCTGCAATATTTATTGTCATTTTTTAACTTTTCAAAATACTGGTTCATATTATCTTTAAACATCTCAAAAAAGACAGGATCAGGAAAATAAAGACCTTTGATTATTGTGAAGAGTGTTTCTGCCATTAAGCCCATATTATTTGTGGATATGATACAGAAGAAAGCTGTTTTCAGATTAGGGGAAGGAGTGAAATAACTAAATACAGTACTGATATCAGCCAATAAGGAAAATGAATAAGCTACTAAATGATATTCATTGGCAATGTTGATTTTTGGGTATGCCGGAAAATTGCAATCTTTTCTGATAATAATTTTAAAATCTGTTTCATTTTGTATATCCAGGTATTCCTTCAAACCGGATTCAGTATCTTCTGTGAATTCCGATATATTGATCAATAGCATTTGGCTGAATGTTGATAAATTGCAATTCTAATGAAAACGAATAATTAAATAAAAATAAATATAAAAATATAATAATTAATTAATTAACCATTTAAGAAAAGAGTATAGAATAATAGCAATTAAGTTGTTAGGAAAATATCCATATTTGCAGGTGTGATAACCAACACCTCCGCATCGGGATAACCTTTTAAAAAGCTGGAGGGGATTTTGGCTTTTGCTTTGGGGTTCCATTTAAATTCGTAGGCTTTCATCTTGCCATTACGCTCTTCAATATAATCGATTTCCTGCTGGGCATGATTACGCCAAAAATATTGATTGGCATTCATACGATGATAAGCTAATAATTTGACCCTTTCACTCATCATAAAATTTTCCCAAAGCTGGCCTGTATCTGACCTTAAGCCTACCGGGCTGAACTGGTTGATCACTGCATTTCTGAGCCCGTTATCATAAAAATAGATTTTACGGCTTTTTTTCAGTTCGTTTCGCATGTTACGACTCAATGAACCCATCCGGAAAATAATAAAGGCCTTTTCTAAAAGATCGATATATTTTTCTGTGGTTTGATTGTCTAAGCCGGTGATTTGACCGAGTTCATGATAAGAAACTTCATTACCAACCTGGAATGCAAGGGCTTGTAATAATTTTTCCATCTTGTCTGGTTTCTGTATGCGCTCCCAGGTGAGGATATCTTTGTAGAGATAACTGCTGATCAATTCTTTGAGACGTTCTTCCTCATCGCCAGGATGCAATACAACTTCGGGATAATACCCATATACCATCCGATGCTGCATTAAACGTTTCTCTTCCAGCAAACCCTGGTGACTGGCCATTTCACCAAAAGAAAAGGGATATAAATGGAATTCCCATTTCCTTCCTGTAAGCGGTTCATTAATGCTGTTTGCCAGCTCAAAGGCAGAGGATCCGGTGGCAATGATTTTGACATTTTTAATATTGTCTATGATCAATTTAAGACAAAGGCCAATATTGCCAATCCTTTGCGCTTCATCAATTACCATGGTACCAGCATTACCGATCAGTGCTTTAAGGGAAGTTGAAGTAGGGCTATCCAATAATGCCCTTATATCCGCATCATCACCATTCATCCATCTAATTGGCTGCTTAAGATTTCCGGAAAGCAATTGTAATAAAGTACTTTTACCAACCTGTCTCGGGCCCAGTAAAATGATGGCTTTTTCATCGGTTAATTTTTCAAGTATTTTTTCGGTAATAGTACGTTCTATCATAATTGCGAATATAATCGCAAAATTAATATAAATATTGCGATTATATTCGCAATATTTATATTAATTTGCTATATGCTAGGTTAGGACTAGACAGTAGGTTATTTATCTCTTTTATCTTTTAAAAACTACCTTTATACTTTAATCAGGTCTAATTCACCTGATTGTATAATTTATTCAGGATTTATTCTTTAACCTGTATAGCTAATTTAGGACTAGACATACCGGGTACCTGTTTCCTACCTGATTCTGAGTTATCGCACAGTTATCCCACAGTTATCCCACATATTTCCCACATATTATGTGGAATAACTGCGGTTTAACTGTGGCTTTATTACGGGTTAAATAGGAATCAGGTATAGCTCAGTTAGTATTATGATGTAAAAACGCCCAATCCCGGAATCAGGGAAACATAGTTCCATCATTGTTTAAGTAGCAAAAAAATGGGAATCCTGATTTTACTGATCCTCGATAATAGTATTTTCTGAAAACTTGCAAAAATATCAAAATATTGATTATCAATCAACTATAATCTGGTTTGATGCTTGTTTTGGAGTTTTAAGTCTGTTTTGAGATTTTACGGAGACTCCTGGCCCAAATACTACCCACCTGTTTTGCGGCTTCTAATTTTGCCTTTGTAAACAGATCGTTTATTAAAAAAAAGGCCGTCATGAAAAAAAATAACCCCAAAAAAATTGCCGTTCAGGCAATCTTGCTTTTTAGTCTTATCCTTTTCACTAACTTCTCTTTTGCCCAGATTAAAACGGACAGCAGTTTTCAGAAAAAAATAAAACTGAATACGATTATTATTGGGTATTATGCCAAATCAACCGACCCTTATACAGATGTACAAACCGGAATTCATAATGTAAAGTCTGATTCGGGAGTAGTAAATAACAGTTTTACGATGCGTTATATCCGTGTGCAGGGAAATTATGACCTTACCCCATCTATTGATGCCAATATACTGGTGAATTTTGCAGAACTTAAGAACCCTAATGCCGATTTTCATAAAGTAATTGAAATGGCATATGCCAGGTATAAATTTTTCCCGGCAGGTGGATACCTGAACCTGCAGGTTGGACAGTTTCGTCCCTATACCCAGCTGGAAGATATGTACGGAATACAATTTCACCGCAGCTATTACTGGTCTAACCAATACCTGGGCTTATCCAGCAGTAACTGGACCAGTTTCCAGGTGGGTGCTGCTTTAACAGGGTCCCTTAAAAAAATGAATATTCCACTGAATTATTATTTAACCGTATGGAATGGTAATGGCAGGGTGGTAACTGCTGTAAATTCAGCCGCACAAACCAATGGGGATAATGATAATAATAAGAATTTTGCACTGAGACTGGAATATGAACCCATTAAAGACATTATTGTAGGCGTTGCGGAATCCGGTACCCATTACCAGGGTAAAGCCATTAATAATTTTAATGCTGATATACGGGCTAAGCACAGTTTTACTAAAAAATGGGATGCAGAACTCGAAGCATCTTATTCCTCAGGAAATGATGTAAGTGCTATTATTGCTGCAACCGGAACTGAAATTCCTGCATCTTCCATTAACTATTCCAATTATATAATGCGTGGTATTTATGTAATACCCCTGGTGCGGTTTAATACCCCTGCATCTAAAGTAAAATCAACTGAGTTAACCTGCCGCTATGAATACTGGAAACAGGATGTATTGGCTAATAATCCACGTACTACCATTGCACCCATGATCAATTTTAACCTGGCAGATAATTATGGAGCCCGTTTTCAACTGTTTGGAATCCTGAATAGTTATAAAAAACAAGTTACCAATGTAAATTCTGCTGTGTATAATGCCAACCAGATTGTTGCACAGGTACAGTTTTTCTTTTAATCCATTTAACTAATTTATAAAACCATTATATGTTTTATATAGAAATGTTGATGATGCTGGTTATCATTTATTTTGGTATCCGGTTTGGAGGTGTGGCCCTGGGGCTGCTGGGTGGATTAGGCGTAACATTACTGGTATTTATATTTGGACTGGTGCCGGGAAAACCACCGGTGGATGTAATGCTGATTATATTGGCAGTGGTAACCACTTCTGCCACACTGGAAGCTACGGGTGCATTGAACCTGATTGTACGAATGGCCGAAAAAGTATTGCGTAAGAACCCAAAATATGTAGTATTCCTGGCCCCGGTAAGTACATTTGCATTAACTATGCTGGTAGGTACGGGCCATGCCTGTTATCCATTACTGCCGGTTATTTATGATGTGTCTTACCGGCAGGGCATACGCCCTGAAAGGCCCATGGCTATCTCCTCTGTGGCTGCACAAATGGGGATTACCGCCAGCCCGATTGCTGCCGCTGCAGCAGCGGTTATTGGCGTATCTGCTAAAGCAGGGGTACATATCGGACTGATTGAAATTCTGAGGGTAACCATTCCTGCCGGTGTAATCGGTATGCTGCTGGCTGCTTTGTGGAGTATGAACCGGGGAAAGGACCTGAATAAGGATCCGGAATATCTTGCCAAAATGCAGGACCCGGAAATGCGGAAATTTATTGAAGGAGAAATGGCCACTACTTTAAATGATAAAGTAAGTAAGGAAGCTAAAACCTCTTTAACTGTTTTTATTGCTGCTATTGTTGCCATTGTACTGCTGGCAATTTTCCCCAACCTGTTGCCACTGGATAATGGAAAACCAATCAGCATGAGTATCGTCATTCAATTTGTAATTTTTGCAGCTGGTGCAGTGATCCTGTTTTTAACGAAGGTGAAACCTAAAAGTATATCTGATAGCAAAGTATTTAATGCCGGGATGATTGCTGTGATTATGATTTTTGGTATAGCCTGGATGAGTGATACAGTGATAGAAGGGAATAAGCCCTATATCATTTCCTTAATCAGTTCTATGGTAAAAGCACATCCTTGGACATTTGCCATGGCTATGTTTTTCTTTTCAGCCTTCTTAAAAAGCCAGGCAGCCACCCTGATTGTGATGCTGCCCCTGGGTTTTGCATTAGGCGTTCCGGTTCCTGTAATTATTGGCTGTATACCGGCCAGTTATGCTTATTTCTTTTTCTGTTTTTATCCGAGCGACCTGGCTGCTATTAATTTTGACCGTACAGGTACCACACATATCGGAAAATATATACTGAACCACAGTTTTATGATACCGGGCTTGATTGGCGTGATTTCTGCCACCATTATTGCCTATTTCTTATCAGTATATATTTATTGAAATTAAGCTGATTGTAAAAAGGGGGTTTAGTTCCCCCTTTTTTTGATTTTACCAGTAACGGTAACAATCGTCATATTTTACTTCAGTTTTTTTGACTTTTTTGCGCCCGTACATAATAGAAAATAGTTACTATTATTAAAAACGGGTAAGCCATGCTGCAATATGCTGATACTGAACTGGAGTTTTTGCGCAGGGAAATCATCAAAAAATATGCATCCCAGGCAAAGGAAGCAGATGAATTAGTGATGGAAATACCCCAATACCCCAAAAGCGTGGGGGATGAAAAGTTTAATTTTCTATCGGGCTATGTGGAAATGGAGCTGCACCGCATTGCCATGCAAACCAAAGAAAGGAGAACAGAGCTGGATGAGTTTAGAAAGGAACATTATCTTCCCAATTATTCACTTTCTGCCACTTTAAAAAAATTGTTCTGTGAACAGCATTATAAAATTCCTGCTGGTGAAAGGAAAACGGAACAGTTTATGCCGAAATCCATCAACCGGTTTTACCTCTATTTTTCCGGTAAAATGCGCTGTGATTATATGAAGGGAACAGGTGCTGCAGAAATGAATAAAATATTTGAAAACATAGATACCGAAATACAGGCTTATAAAGAACAGGAACCAGAAATAGACGCTACAGTTGAATCCATTGAATTGAAACCGGTGAAACAAAAATCAGCTGGACTGCCTGAACAGCCCGGGTTATATAAATCTGGTTGTATACTACTTTCCTGTTTGCTGACAATAGGTCTCTTGTATTATGTGTTTGGAATATTGCCTGCAATCAAAGCAGACAGGGAGACCATCAATGCCTTTCATAATAAAATGCTGAGAACACCTGCATTGGCTAAAGATGCTCCGGGTTTAATGGGCAACTGGATAAGTTATAACCGCACCCCTGAAACCATTGAACAAAACAGGCTGAAAGGAAAAATATTCAGGGGTATTGAATGGAAAATAGATTCTGACCGAAACGGGAACCTGGTCTTTACCCGTCCTACTACTGCCAATAATAACGAAGGATGGGTGGAACTGATGAATATGCAGGTTAATTTTTTTATGAATGTTCAACCCAAGTTTTCAGAAAACAAAGATGAACGGAATTTCGGATTCAGGCATTTTATCTGCAAGCCTAATAAAGTTGATCTTAACTATGCAGATACACTTTGGTGTGGCTGTACTTCTTATATACATAAAGATGGCCGGCTGGATGATCCCCTGGTGGGCAGGGAAATATTAATCCGTAAAAAAGAAGGGCAGCATTACCCCACCGATTTATTAATAGCAGACAGTTTGCCTGATTTTGTAAAAACTTATCTGGGCAAAGACAAGAGCTATTTAAAAATTATACCTTAGAAGGCTGAACTTCTTAATTTAGTACCATGAATCTGAAGACAACCTTTCTGACAATCCTGTTGTATGCCATTACCTGCCAGTTATCAGCTCAAACAGTAGCATATGGTACCTGTCCGCATTGCTGGAATACAGATAGCCTGGGCAACCACCGGGCTGTTTTACAGTTTACCGGTGATGGTAAATATGCCAAAGTGATCATCCCCTGGCGCAGAAGGGATACTGACCCGGAACATAAAAGAATTATTATTCAGGACGGAAAGACCCAGCATAAAGTGCTGAATGTAAAATTAGCAACTGTAAACCGTGAAAAAGGTGAACTATATTTTGAGCCTGTTTCAGGAAATGGCCTGTACTATGTGTATTATATGCCTTATAAAAATGAAGGGCGTTCCAATTATCCCAAAGGAGTATACCTGCTACCCGAGCAAACTGCCTCTGCTAAATGGCTGAGCGGACTGGCTGGCAAAACAGTGTTCCCATCAGCTGTAGTGAAACAGATACAGTCGGGCGATAGCCTTAACAGCTTTTATCCGATGGAAGTAATTGCCACAGCAGCTGAAACAGCAAAATTAATTCAGAGTCACCCAACAGATAGTTACCTGGTATTTCCGGAAGACCGGATGCATCCGGTTAAAATGAAGAAGGACCTGCCTCAAAGATGGATAGAAAAAGGCTCACAAAACAGTTTTTCCGGAACAGCCTTATGTGGAGAATGGTATGCTTTTCAGATGGGTATTTATGCTATTGATAGTTTATCTGATGTGCATATACAGTTTAACGACCTGCGATCTGCAACAGGAAACCTGATTACGGCTAATCATATTTCCTGTATCAATACGGATGGAATACAATACGATGGAAGCAGGTTTGCAAAAACAGTGTCCGTAAGTAAAGGTACGGTGCAGGCGATGTGGTGTGGCATTCAGGTTCCTGTAGAAACAGTGCCGGGAACCTATACCGGGACCCTGGAAGTGAAAGTTGCCGGTAAACCATCCAAAACAATTGCACTGACTATTCAGGTTAGTCCACAAATACTTTCAGATGCCGGTGCAGGAGAACCCTGGAAACAGAGCCGCTTACAATGGCTAAACAGTACAATGGCCCAGGAAAATACGGTAATTGCCCCTTATATACCGTTGGCAGTGGATGGAAATACGATCAGCCTGCTGGGCAGGAAAATTGCCTTGAATGCAGATGGTTTGCCAGCGCAGATCCAGACTTTTTTTACACCTGAAATGACGGGTTTTTCTGATACTGCTAAAAACCTGTTTACGGAAGCAGTGCATTTTCATTTTGATGAAGCAGACAGCTTGTATAAGCCCGTCTGGAAAAAAAGCGGTGTTACGTTTACTCAACAGCAGCCAGGTACGGTTAGCTGGGAATCAGTAAGCAGTTCAGACAGATTGGAAATGAAGGTTACCGCTTCTCTGGAATTTGATGGTTTTATGAATTATACCGTAAAGCTGACAGCGTTAGCGGATGATGACCTGAAGAATATACGTTTTCACCTGCCCTTTACCAGGGCAGCAAGTAAATATATGATGGGGCTTGGATTGAAAGGAGGCATACGTCCATCAAGTTTTGACTGGAAATGGGAAGTAGCAACTAAAAACCAGGATGGCGCCTGGATAGGCGATGTAAATGCCGGACTACAATACTCGCTCAGGGATGAGAAATATGTTCGTCCACTGAATACCAATTTTTACCTGCAAAAGCCATTATTATTGCCAACTTCATGGGGCAATGAAGGAAAAGGCGGTATACAGGTAAGAGAAGATAAAAAATCTGTGTTGCTGAATAATTACTGCGGAAAACGAACCCTTAAAAAAGGGGATGTGCTGTATTTTAATTTTACCTTACTGGTAACTCCTTTTCATCCGATCAATACTGATTTTCAGTGGGCCACCAAATTTTATCACCAGTATAATAACCTGGATAGTATTAAAGCTACCGGGGCCACTGTAGTGAATATACACCATGCCACACCAATAAACCCCTGGATCAATTACCCTTTTATTGAACACAATAAAATGAAGGAATATGTTGATAGGGCCCATGCAAGGGGATTAAAAGTAAAAATATACAATACAGTAAGGGAACTGAGTAACCACGCTTATGAAACTTTTGCAATGCGCAGTCTGGGGCATGAGATCTATTCCACCGGGAAAGGTGGAGGTTATAGCTGGTTGCAGGAACATATTGGGGATGATTATATCGCAGCCTGGTTTGTGCCCGAAATAAAAGATGCCGCACTGGTAAACAGTGGCATGAGCCGCTGGCATAATTACTATGTGGAAGGGATGAACTGGCTGGTACAAAAAGTGGGTATTGATGGGATATACCTGGATGATGTGGCATTTGACCGTATCACCATGAAACGTATTAAAAGGGTATTGACACAGGATGGGCATCCCGGTATTATTGACCTGCATTCAGCCAATCAATACAACAAGAACGACGGGTTTAACAATAGTGCCAATCTCTATATGGAACATTTTCCTTACCTCAACCGGCTCTGGTTTGGAGAGTATTTTGATTATGAAAAAAATAGCCCTGATTTCTTTTTAACTGAGGTAAGCGGGATACCTTTTGGACTAATGGGAGAAATGCTGCAGGGTGGTGGCAATGCCTGGAGGGGAATGGTATATGGCATGACCAACCGGATGCCCTGGAGTGATAATGCAGACCCAAGGCCTATCTGGGAAATATGGGATTTGTTTGGAATGAAAGGTTCAGATATGATCGGTTACTGGAGCGAAAACTGCCCGGTAAAAACCAGTGATCCAAAAGTATTGGCTACTGTGTACAAGAAAAATAAATCTGCCATGGTGTCAATTGCCAGTTGGGCTGATTCAACTGTTGACGTACACCTGCAGATTGACTGGCAGAAACTGGGAATTGACTCTTCCAAAGCTCAGATCATTGCACCTTTAATTACTAACTTTCAGGATGCAGCCGTATTTAATGAAAAGGATCCTATTCCAGTGATGAAAAACAAGGGCTGGCTGCTGCTGATTGTGGAACAGGCAAATTAGGAAGGGGTTACAGCTTTCATAGGATAAATTTCATAGGTATTGATTGCAATAGCAGGGTCTGCTGCCACCATTGCATTCAATTGTGTTTCATTATCCACTGCAACCACTGCAATGCCATAACCGCCTTTGGGATCAAATACTGGCCCGAGTACAATAACGGTTCCGTCCTTCACAAATGGGGCCCAGTAAGCTACATGCTGCATCATGATTTCTTTTTCATGCGTTGTCATATCCATCATGAAACTGGCACGGGGAGGATTGAGTTTCAGAAAAAAATGCTTTTTATCCATTGGTTGGTATTTATCAGTATCTAAAATAAGAAATTGTAGGATACCCTGTATCTTCGTTTTTACCAAATAGTTATTTCGAATATCAAGGAATTTTATGAAAAAATATACACTCCCGGTGCTTTTTTTATTGTCTGTGCAAATATCCTTTACCCAAACGTATAAAGGCTCAGCAGACAGCAGCTTTACAGGTAAGGATGGCAGCATACAAATGCCTTTTAACCGTTCTGTATTATCAGCCGGGAAAGTAATCACTTATGGAAACCCTGAACTGGAAAATCATGCCCTGGATCTTTGCATTTTACCAGATCAGCAAAACCTGGTTGTAGAAGACAGATATGGAATAGCCATATTGGATGCAGCCAAACAGGAATTAAAATACCGTTGGGCTTTTGGTGATCAGCGTGAATACAGGAGTTTTATGAATACTTATTCGGGAATCAAGTCTTTTGTTTATAAGGATACAACTTACATTGCCTGGAGTGCTACCGGAAATAAAGACAAGGGATATATACTGATTGCACAATGGGATGGAACCACTATTAAGAATGTAAGTACCATACAGTTATTAAAAATCAACCCAGCGGCAAACAGTATCCCCAATGAAATTGCTTTTCATGAAGAATCAGGTATACCTTATCTCTATGTGGTATTGAATGGGAATGACCAGCTGGTAAAAATTAATTTTAATACCAGAGAAACTATCTGGACCTCCACTACAGGTGTGGCACCATTTGCTCTCCGCATTATTGGCCAGAAAGCCTATGTTACCAACTGGGCAGGTCCACAGGTAACCGACAGCAGCCTTGAAAATGCAGGAACACCCTGGGGCCATGCGTATACCAATCCGGCAACAGGTGCAACGACAGCAGGTAGTCTTGGGGTATTTGATATTACCAGTGGAAAACAATTACAGGAGTTGAAACTGGGATTACACCCCAATGCTTTAATCAGCAGTCCGGATGAACAGTTCCTCTATATTGCAAACGGGAGCAGCGATTTTGTTAGTGTGGTGGATGTGCGGGAGGAAAAAGTAATTGATTCTATTGATGTGGGATTGTTTTCCCGTAACTATAAATATTTTGGAAGCAGTCCCAATGCACTGGCCATCAATGCAACAGGCACTTCTTTATATGTGGCCAATGGATTTGATAATGCTGTTGCTGTAGTGGCTTTGGGTAGTAAACATGCCACTAATGGAGAAGGTAAAAGCTTTATAAAAGGATATATCCCAACAGAAGCCTATCCTTCCGGCATTGCCCTGCTGAAAGGGGAATTATTTGTCACCAACCTGGAGGCAAAGGGCTCCAGGGTATTGTCCGGTGCAAAAGAGTTAAAACAGCCGGATGGCTCTGTAATGGAAGCATATACCATTCACAAAGAACTGGCATCAGTATCTGTGATTCCACTACCTGGACCAACTGTTTTGGCCGGTTATACAGAATCGGTTAAAAAAATGAATTTGTTTTACCGGATCAGTTTAACCAACCTGGCCCCCAGGAAAAACATAACAGCAAAACCCTTGCCTGAACGTATTGGTGAGCCTTCTTTATTTAAGCATGTGATATATATTATTAAAGAAAATAAAACCTACGACCAGGTATATGGTGATTTGAAACAGGGAAGGGGGGATGCCAGGCTTTGCATATTCGGGGATAGTGTAACACCCAATCAGCATCAATTGGCCAGTACTTTTGGTTTGCTGGATAATTATGAAGCATCCGGAAAGAGTTCGGCAGAGGGGCATCAGTGGACGGATGCCGCGATGGTTTCTGATTATATTGAAAAAAGTGTACGGGCCTGGTTCCGCAGTTATCCACACCGTCAGGCCGATGCATTGGTGTATAATAAAAATGGATTTATCTGGAACAATGCTCTGGACCATGGTAAAACAGTAAGGATTTTTGGGGAAGCCTGTACTACTGCTTTTGACACTAAAATGAAGTGGCTGGATATCTATACCAATTATGTAAATGGCCAGCCCATGGCATTCAAAAACAGCACTACCATTGCCCGTTTAAGGCCTTATATATCACCTGCTTACCCGGATTGTGATAATTTTATTTTTACTGACCAGATCCGGGCTTCCATTTTTATTGATGAGCTGAAACAGTTTGAACAGAAAAGCGGGGACAGTCTGCCCAACCTGATTGTACTGTCATTACCAAATGACCATACTTCCGGTACTGCGCCTAATTTCCCGATTCCTAAAGCCATGGTGGCTGATAATGATCTGGCATTGGGCAGGATTATTGAGGCTGTTACAAAAAGCCGTTTCTGGGATTCTACGGTTGTTTTTGTTACGGAGGATGATTCACAGGGGGGGTGGGACCATATTTCTTCTTACCGCACAACCGGACTGGTCATCAGTCCCTATTCTAATTTTAATACAACTATTCATACCCATTATAACCAGACTTCCATGGTAAGGACCATTGAACAGATATTGGGTTTGCCACCAATGAATACACTGGATGCTACTGCATTGCCGATGTTTGATTGTTTCAGCAACACCAAAACGCCCTATGTATATCAGTTGGTTAGCAATAAAATTCCATTGAATACCATGAATAAACCATTTGCAGCTTTACAGGGTAAGGCCCTGTACTTTGCAAAACTCTCTGCTAATACTGCTTTTAAAGAAATAGACGGGGGGGATGACGCGGATATGAACATAATATTATGGTTTGATGCAAAGGGGGCAATGCCTTATCCGGGAATTACGAAGAAGTAGTTGGGAGATGGGAGGCGGGAGACTGGAGACCAGAGGCGGGAGATGGGAGTATGGAGTTAGTACGTACCTTTGCGGCAAAAATTAAAAAGGATGCGTTATTTTATCCATTTATCCCTGCTGGTGTTGGTTGCAGTATTATTTACAGCTTGTGGTACTGCCACAAAAATTGAGTCCCTCAAACCGGCAGCCAATTACAGTGCTGATATTGTATATGAAAAGCAGGTATCATATTTGAATCTGCCCATAGAAATAACAGTGGCTGATTTGCAGAACCAGGTGAATAAATATTTTAACGGACTGATTTATGAGGATAATAAGATTGAGGATGATAATCTGATGATGAAAGTATGGAAACAGGCTCCGATTGTCATGAATGAAAGGAATGGCAAACTGGATATTGTTTTGCCCCTTAAAATATGGCTGAAAGTACGGTATGGCTTTGATAAGTTTGGTATTACTGCTTATGATACCAAAGAGTTGAATCTGAATGGTACTGTAAAATTAACCACCCTGCCCGTTTTTAAAAACTGGAAGTTTACCACCACCACTGAAATAACCGGGTTTGACTGGACAGAAGCCCCCAGCATCAATATTGCCGGAAATAATGTGCCTATAACTTATCTGGTTAATCCGGCCATTGCTTTATTTAAAAATAAGATAGCCAGATCCATTGATGAAAGTATTGCACAATCCATGGATATTAAGCCTTATGTATTGGGTGCATTGGACCAGGTTAGTAAACCCATGGAACTGAACAAAGACTATCATGTATGGTTTGCTATGCAGCCACTGGAACTCTATACCAACCCGGCTGTAATAGCCAATAAAAAAGTGACTGTTACATTGGGTATGAAAGCTTATATGGAAACTACGATTAATGGAAAACCTACCATTGCATTTGACAAAAACAAGTTATTGCTGATGGGTGCAGAGAAGCTGAATAATGATTTCGGGATTACCATTGCCGGAATTGTAACCTATCCAAATGCCGCAGCTTTAATGCAGACTAATTTTAATGGCAAAAGATTTGAATCCGGTGGCAGGGCTGTAACCATCAATAAAATAGATTTATGGGGCAAGGATGGAAAGATGATTGTGGAACTGGGTATGACTGGTTCTGTGAATGGAGATTTTTATTTATCCGGTATTCCGGTATATGACCCTTTGAAAAAAGAAATCTTTTTAGACCAGGTAGATTTTGTACTGGATTCTAAAAATAAACTCTTAAAACTGGGTGATTGGTTAGGTCATGGAACGATAGCCCGGAAAATACAGGAAAACTGCCGTTTTTCTATTGCAGACCAGTTAACAATGGGTGAAACGAATATTAAAAATTACCTGAATAATTACCAACCTGTAAAGGGTGTTTCTGTAAGCGGTAACCTGGTTTCCCTGAATCCACAAAAAGTGGTGTTGACACCAAATGCAATTATTACCACCATTGCAGCACAGGGCAGTGCTGCAATCCGGATTAACGGAATGCAATAAATAGGTACAAAAAAAAGGCCACCATAGAAATGGCGGCCGGAGCAAGTTCTGTTATGAACTTACTTTAAAACAAAGTATACCTGTTAGTAATAATCATTTTTTAAAGGGAGATCATCTGCTTCATTGCTTTGGTCTTTGTCTTCAAAACGAGCTTTAAATTTCTCATCTGTGTTTTTATAGCTCCAGGCGAAAATTAAAGGGAAAATCCAGAGTGAAAAGATCATGGCACAGAGGATACCCCCGATCACTACTCTTGCGAGTGGCCTGGAACTTTCAGAACCGATGCCATGTGAAACAGCTGCTGGTAATAAACCGATAGCTGCCATAAGTGCCGTCATCATTACCGGCCTGATCCTTGCATTTACCCCCAATTTAATAGCATTATAAAGCGAAGCTGACTGCCCTTTCATTCGTTGCAGGTTTTCCTTGAATACCGTTATGAGGATGATGCCATCCTGAATACAGATCCCGAACAGTGCAATAAAACCAATACCTGCCGCAATACTGAAATTGGTTCCGGTAATGAATAGTGCTGCAATACCCCCAACAATGGCAAAGGGCACATTGATGAATACCAGTAAGGAATCTTTAAAGTTGCCGAACATGCTGAATAGCAGCAGGTAGATGAGCAACAAACTGATCGGCACTACCAATGCCAGTCGCTTCTGTGCCCTTTGCTGGTTTTCAAAATCGCCCTGGAATATTTTAGAGTAACCGCGTTTCAGCACTACTTTTTCATCTATCTTTTGCTGCGCTTCTGCAATGGTACTACCCATATCCCTGCCCCTGATGGAAAATTTAAGTGCTGCATAGCGTTTATTATCATCCCTATATATCAGACAAGGCCCTGTTCTTTCCACTATATCTGAAATTTCCTTGATAGGTACTTTACTTCCGCTCATTGTAGGAACCAGTAATTCTCCAATTTGTTCCGGTGTTTTTCTGAATTCTTCCGGAAGCCTTACCCTTATATCAAATATCTTAATGCCTTCGTATAAGCTGCTGGCAGGCACGCCGCCTGGCCCAAGTCCACTTAAAGCCATACTGATTACCGCATTGGCCTGAGCAGCCTGTACACCATACAGTGCCATTTTATGCTGATCCAGGTTAATATCCAGTTCCGGCAAACCAATATTGTGCATCACCCCCAAATCTTCAATTCCTTTTACATTTTTCAGCACATTGTAACATTCATTCAGCTTGCCTTCCATATAGTTGAGGGAATCTCCGAATATTTTAAGACAGATGCTACCCTTTACCCCTGAAACAGCTTCCTCCACATTATCCATAATAGGTTGGGAGAAATTGAGGTTAACACCAGGAATAACGGAGAGTTTAGTATTCATCTGATCAATCAGTTCCTCCTTGGTAATTTTAGGATTCCAGTCCGCTTCCGGAAACATCAGTACATCAAATTCATTATTGTAGAAACCTGTTACATCGGTTCCGTCATCCGGCCTGCCGGTTTGCGATACACAGTACTGCACCTGCGGGAAAGTCATAATGATATCACGGGCCTGCTTAGAGATTTCCACAGATTTATTCAGCGACATACTGTAATTGCTTTGGATCCTGAGCCAGATACTGCCTTCATTTAACTGTGGTAAGAATTCTGACCCCAGGTATTTGAAGCAATACAAACCTGCCAGCATAATCACAACAGCTAAAGGGATAACCAGCTTTTTATGTTTATAGGCTCTTACAAAACCTCCCAGCAGGATACGGGTTAAGAAATGCACCATGGGGTTATGCCGTTCCTTTACATTTTTATTTAACAACATGCTGATTAATACCGGTACCAGTGTAAGTGTGGTAATCAGAGACCCCAGCAATGCAAAGCTCAGTGTATAAGCCAATGGAGAGAACATTTTACCTTCCACTTTCTGGAAAGCGAAAATGGGAAGCAATGCTGTAATGATAATGATATTCAGGTAAAATGGCCGTTTACCGATATTGGCAGCACTTTTTTTGATCAGCCCCAGTTTACTGAGTTTATTAAACTTCTCCATACCCACTTCTTTGGCCTTGTGATCGAGGATTACAAAAATGCCCTCCACCATCACTATCGTACCATCCAGAATAATCCCGAAATCTACGGCACCCAAAGAAAGCAGGTTGGCACTCATACCCATTAAATGGATGCATATAAATGCAAACAGTAAAGAGATAGGAATGATTACAGCAACTACTACAGTGGCCCGCCAATCGAAGAGGAATAGCGAGATCAGTACAATTACCAGCAGGATGCCTTCCACTAAATTATGCAATACGGTATGGGTGGCATATTCAATCAGGTTTGTACGGTCGTAATAAGGAATGATTTTTGTATCGGAAGGCAGTACATTTTCATTCAGGTATTTCACTTTCTCTTCAATACCTTTTACCACTTCTGAAGGGTTTAATCCCTTGCGCATAACGATGATGGCTTCCACCACATCCGGTTCATCTTTTACAGTACGGTTACCCAGTGAATCCTTTATGGCATCGCTTCTGCCTACCCAACCCAAACGGGGCACATTTGAAATTTCAACAGAGGCAATATCACGCACCAGCAGGGGAACCCCATTATTGTTCTGAATAACAATATTGCGGATCTCTTCAATATCATTCAGTAAACCGATTCCTCTTACTGCAAAAGCCTGGTCGTTCCGTATAATCATGTCCCCGCCTACATTAATATTGGTATTCTGGATTGCGGTAAATACGTCTAGGGGAGTTAATCCCAGATTAGTTAGTTTACCCGGATCAACTTTTATTTCATAGGTTTTTGTTTTTCCACCAAAACTGTTGATATCCCCTACACCGTTTACACTTCTCAGCTGGCGATCGATGATCCAGTCCTGCATGGTTTTTAATTCCCTTACATCCCTGAACGTACTTTTAATGGTATAACGGAAGATTTCCCCGGTTGGTCCCGTAGGAGGCTGCACGGCAGGCTGCACATTGGGAGGTAAGGTTGCGTTTTGCAAAAGGTTCATGACCTGTTGCCTGGCCTGCGGGTCTTTTACATCATCTTCAAAGATTAGTTTAACATAGGAAAGGCCAAAAATACTGGTACTGCGCAAACTTATTTTTTGCTGTACCGGGTTCATCGCAATTTCGATAGGGATGGTAATGAATTTTTCCACCTCTTCTGCACTTCGGCCTGTCCATTGTGTAATAATATCTATTTCTGTATTGGTAACATCAGGAAAAGCCTCAATGGGCATGTCTATGAAAGTGATGATTCCACTTACAATCAGCAATCCGGCTAAAAATAAAATGAAATACTTTTTTTTCAAAGATATCCCTATCAGTTTTTGAAGAAACTTAGTCATGTGATTACTTTAAAGGGTGAAGGGAATTAATTGTTTAATTGATCGTAAATCTGTAAAGCACTCGATGCGATCAGCTGATCACCAGCTTTGACACCTGATTGTAAATAGACTTTATCTCCCAGGTCACTTAATTTCTCCACCGGTGTAATATTGGCTTTGCCTTTACCCTGATAAACAAGTACATAATATTTACTGTCTACAAATATTAAAGCAGATTTTGGAATACAAAGTGCCTCTTTGTTTTCTTTATTCACTACCCTGGCATTGGCAAACATCTGGGGTTTCAATGCATAATCTGTATTGGGTAATACGATTCTTACTTTAGCAACTTTGGAAGTAGGGTCCAGTACATTCAGGATTTTATCCACTTTTCCTTTAAAAATCCGATCAGGATAAGAAAGGGTAGTTACCTGTACACTATCTCCCACATGCACTTTAGGAATATTTGCTTCGTACAGGTTTGCCTGGATCCAAACATCTTTCAGATCTGATATGGTAAATATATTACCACCATTATCAGGGCGGATAGCAGTGAGATTGGTTACATTTTTCTGCACAATAAAACCGCTGATTGGCGCTTTGACCACATATTCACCATTTGTACTGTTGCCGTTAATTTTTAATATCCTTTTTACCATTTCCAGCTGCGCCAATGCCTGGTCATAATTTACCTGTGCATTTACCACATCCAGTTGAGAAGAAAGCCCGCTGCTAAACAGGTCTTTTGTAGCATCCAACTGCTTTTTGGTAGCGGTAACATTGGTTTCTGCAATCACCAGGTTATTGCTGTACCCAGCCATTTCACTACTTTTTACAATAGCTAATGTTTGACCGGCAGTAACATAATCTCCTAACTGCACCTTTATATCCTGGATATTACCACTGATAAGTGGGAATATATTTACCTGTTTATCCTGGTTAAAATCCACCATGCCTACCAGTGTGATTGCATTTTCCAGCTGACTGGTTTTAACTGTAGCAATAGATAATTTTTTTAATAAAGAATCAGGAATGATATATCCTTTTCGGTCATCCCCCTGAGAGGTATTTTCTGATTTACAGGACTGGAAAATGAGTGCAGCAGCCAGAATTGTAAATAAGGAAAGTCTTATATTTTTGAACATGATGTTTAATTTTATTAATTAAAGAAGTTGGTACCGGTATAGAAATTCAGGTCTTCAAAAGCACTTACATGATTAAACTGTATATAGTTAACCTGCAGCACATTTTGTTTATAGGAATCATAGAAATCGAGGAAGTCTAACAGCCCCAGGTTTCTTTTCTCATAGTTGATCAGTACTTCATTCAGGAGCCTGTCAAAATCACTGGTAAACTTAGGGTCAATATTGAGGAAGAGTTTATGGTTATCATAAGCTTTTTGTAAAGCTCTTTGTACCTGCTCTTCCACAGTTGCTTCCGTGCTTTTCTGGGTAGCCAGGTTATAATCGATCATGAATTTAGCAGATTTGATATTACCCTGGTTCCTGTTAAAGAAGGGTAAATCCATGGAAATGCCTGCACTGTTAAAGTTCTGGGCATAACTGCCTTGTTTGTCATAAGCGATGGAAGCGGTGAGGTCGGGTACAGCCAGAGCTTTCTGATAATTATAGGTCAACCTTGCGATATCGGTATTGGCACGGGCAATATTCAGGTCAGTGCGGTTCTGATAAGCCGTATCCACTAAACTGGCGGCACTGTAACGGTCAGGCGAAAGAGCTGCAATTTTAGCCGGATCAATCTGGGGGTTGATATACACATTTTTTACCTGCAGTACCAGCCTCAGTTCACTCTGGGTATCATTGATCTGGTTAATGAGGTCATTGTATTCACTCTGGAGGCTGTAGAGCTGTGCTTTTACACGGATCACTTCTTTTTCAGCAATATACCCTTTCCCAGCTTGCTGGTTAAAGGCGATAACCACCTGTTGGAGGGCTGCTATTTCTTTATGATAGACTTTTGCAGATTGCTGTAAATAATAGATATTAAAGAAATCGGTTCTGAGGGTATATTTCAAAGTACGGATCAGGTCATAAAACTGGTATTCTGCCAGTTTTACATTGGCCTGGGCTATTTTGATCTGTTTGTTTCTTTTACCCGCCAGTAAAATTAATTGTGAAATCTGGACTGCATTTTCACTGTTTTTAAAAAAAGTGGAATGGGGATAATTGGATAGGGAATCATTAATCGGAATAAGCGGCCCCCTGCTGAAGGAGAAATTTGGATTAGGCAATAATTTAGCCTGAATAACAAGTGCTTTATTAGCATCGATATTATATTGCTGTGCCAGTAAAAGGAAATTATTGCGCAGAAACATACTTTCTGCACTGTCTAATCTTAATGAAAGACTATCAGTAAATAGTTTGTTGCCAGGCTGGTTTTGAGCCATTATTCCTGTACAGCAAAACAGAAAACCCATTACTAAATGTGTAGCTGCTTTTGGCATATGCTCTATTTAATAGGTAAGTAATCAGTATAGCAGCGTGCCGGCAATAGTGGCCAGCCATGCACAATTCTATCTGTTTTTTGCGTTTATATGAAAGTGAAGGAACACAACTGTGTTCAGTTGCTTTTTACAGTGTGGATGGATGTGAATGAGGTAAGATTTAATCAGAGTAAATCAACTTTTATCAGAATGTCAATACACAATTAAAAAGAATACAACTTATTGTTTTTAATTCAATCAAAAATTCCTGAAAAAATTAATAATACTGTATTAAAAATTATCAGTCAGCAAACATCCAGCAACATAAAAAAGAAATTATGCTTTGGGAGGAGGAGGATTGATTTCCCTGAAATAAAGATATTGATAGGATTCTTTCAAAGGAACAATAAATGTTTTGTTACGAATTGAAAAAACAGGTTCTGCAGCAGTAGAATTATTTTCAAATAATTTAATTGCGATATGTTTTACGATCTGGCTTTTGGAAGAAGAAGATTCTTTCTGAAATTCTGGAAAAGCATCTTTCATACCCATAACAACTTCAGTAACATATTCTGTCATGGAGTTTAAATAGTTAAAATCGCCGATAGTTACAGTGCTGGCAATTGGCTGAAATTCTACCGCATCAATACTGAGATTGATGATCTGAATCGCCATCAGGGCAATAAAGATTTTAGTAGCTATATCTTTTAGTCCGGTTTTCATGCCTGATAACAAAAAAAGAAAATCCATTTCAAATAAAATGTTAAAACAAAATAATAATAATTGTTATGTTGTTGCAAATAACAGTTTCCTGTTTTAGTTAATGCAGATTTTAAATTTATATGGGTGGAAAACCCCTTTTTGCATTCTGGAATGGAAGTCATTCTTTTGTAGTCAAAAAACAAATAAACCTCACTATGTCCGAAATAAGTGAACTGGAACAGTATTTTTCAAAGTTCCGCAATCAGATTATTGGAATACAGCAAACTTTTGATTCTCCTTACGGTGAAAAGGGTATCGTGTATGCTGACTGGACTGCCAGTGGCAGGTGTTACCAACCGATAGAAAACTGTATACAGCAGGAAATGATGCCTTTTCTGGCAAATACCCATACTGAAACAACAGTTACCGGTACCTTAATGACAAAAGCATATGAGCAGTCCAAATTGATAGTAAAACAGCATGTGCATGCAGATGCCAATGATGTACTGATTTTTTGCGGAAGTGGTATGACTGGTGCGGTGAATAAATTACAACGGATTTTAGGGTTAAGAATGCCCGAAAGAATAATGGATTATGTAAAAAAAGAACAGTTGCCGGATATCAAACAGCTGGAAGAAAATGTGGTGAGTATACACAATTTATTCAGTGAATACCTGCAACTGGATGAAACACTTAAACCTATTGTTTTTGTAACCCATATGGAGCACCACAGCAACCAGACTACCTGGCTGGAAACCATTGCCAGTGTGGAGATTATTCCATCTGATGATAATGGAAATGTAGATCTGGACTGTTTCAGAAATTTACTGGAGAAATATAAACACCGTGCCAATAAAATAGCAGCAATTACAGGCTGTTCCAATGTAACAGGTATTCAGACACCCTATCATGAAATTGCTAAAGTAGTACACGAATACGATGGTTTGTGTTTTGTAGATTTTGCCTGTTCAGCTCCTTATATTGATATAAATATGCACCCTGATGAAGCTGGTGCACACCTGGATGCTATTTATTTTTCACCCCATAAATTTTTAGGAGGCCCCGGTACTGCGGGTGTATTGATCTTTAATAAAAAAATCTATAAAAATATTATTCCTGACCAGCCTGGCGGAGGCACTGTTGTATATACCAACCCCTGGAAAGTACACGAATATATTACAGATATTGAACACCGGGAAGATGGAGGTACTCCTCCCTTCCTGCAGGGTATTAAAGTGGCATTGTGTGTGAAACTGAAAGAAGAAATGGGGGTTGCCAATATGTTGAAAAGGGAAGAAGAATTACTGGAAATTATTTTCAGAAGATTTGCCGCCATTGGGAATATTGAAATACTGGAAGGCAATAATATCAAAAGATTAGGGGTGATTTCCTTTATAGTGCAGGGGGCACATTATAACCTGGTGGTGAAATTACTGAACGACCGCTTTGGAATACAAACCAGGGGTGGATGTGCCTGCGCAGGTACTTATGGCCACCTGCTGCTGCATGTGAATGAAATAGAATCTTATGAACTGCTCAATTCTATCCACTCTGGTAATTTGTCCTGCAAGCCGGGCTGGATAAGATTATCCATTCATCCAACTTTGACCAATGCTGAAGTGGAGTTTATCATGGATGCTATTGAGTTAACTGCAAATCATTTCAGGGAATGGCAAATGGATTATCAGTACAATACGGAGACCAATGAATATAGTTGTATACATGAAATCATGAATGCGGACAAAAAAATCAGTGAATGGTTTCAGTGTTGTGAAGGATAGATAAGATGCATTAAGAATATCCTGACTTTAATTTTCTGTTTAATGTAATATTTTGAACAGTTCAAATTATTATTTGAACTGTTCGTCATTTTATTGCTTTACCGGAGCCTATAGTTTTTAGCTTTAAACTCATTATATGAATAATGATAAAGAGGTTTAAAATTCTAAAAACAGGCTTTATGATTTTGACAGCTCTTGCTTTGCAGAAATCTGTGGCTCAGGTAAAAATAGGACAACATCCTAAAACACTTGAGCCTGCAGCCATATTGGAATTGGAAAGCCCGGAGAAGGGGCTTTTGCTTACCCGCTTATCAGACACTCTGCTGATTAATCAGTTGAACCCACCGGATGGGATGCTGATCTATTATATAGGAAATGGTCAACAACGCCTGATGATCAGGAAACAGCATCAATGGTCGATGTTATTAACAACTGATTCTCTTGCGGCTTACTTTGATAAAGCTGCTAAGAATATTACAGCTTACAGTCCGTTTATACAAATCAGCAACGGAACCGGTGCGGTATTGCAACAAGTATCCTTTCAAACCGACAGTACTGTAATTGGGCATTGGTTAAATGCAGGTGCAGTCAATGACAGCCTGGCAACTGCATTCAGTAAGAAAGTTGTAAGAGATAGCCTGATAAGTTTAATAAGCAGTATGGACGGTAATGCACCTGTAAACGGACTGTCCAAATCCGGGGATAAAGTTGTTTTAGGAGGTGAATTGATTGAACCAACAATCCTTTATACCTCTGGTGTCAATAGTCTTTCATTAAAAGGATTAGCAGAAGGAAATGGGAAAGACAGTATACTGGTTTCTGAAAACAATACCGGAATAATCAAAAAAAATGCAGCCAGTTCACTGATTATAAAAGTAGCAAAAATCAAATACAAAGCAAAGGAAGGTCAGCTCAGGTTTTTCACCCCTAAAGCGGTAACAGATCCTGAAAGGATTAGTGTATTCCGTAATGGTATCCTTATTGGATTTTCGGTAGTGGATGAAAATTCAATAGAATTGGAACAAGGTATCAACTGCAATATGAATGATGAAATTCAAATTATACAATATTATTATTAATCAAAATTGAACACTATGAGAAAAAATGGTTCAGGATGTATTTCCAGGGTTTTGACAGGTATTATAGTCTCTATTTGTCTGGCAGGCAATGCAGATGCCCAAAAGAAAATAACTTCCGTTATTGACAACAAAGGAAGTATTAAGAAAGTACTGGATTCAGCCAGTTCTCTGCTTGATTCTGCACATAACGGCTTGCATCTGAAAGATAATTCCAAAGTAGCGTTAGGAGGAGCTTTGATAGAAACTACTGTGATAAATACAAGTTCAAATGAAGATACAAAAGGCAATGTGCTGGAAATATCCATCGGTAAACATGATGGGGATTCTATGCGGATTACCGGGCTTAAAAGCGGAAAACTGGAAACGGATAGTATTGTGGTGGTGAATGGAGGAACTGGCCGACTGGGTTATGTGGAAGTATCACAACTGGTACAAAGTGGTGAGTATACGGATACCATAAGAAATGCCATACAACCCTATACATTTGATCCTGCCGGATTTCCGAAAACCGTGTCTAAATTATGGGTATACCGCAATGGAGCCAAATTAAGTGCAGGTGATTATTTTACAAATGATGCCGGAAAGATCGGCCTTAGTACGGAAATGGGTAAACTGATCAGTCCCGGTGATATCATTAATATCCAGTGGGTGAAATAAGTAACAAACTGAATGAGAAAGCTGATTCAAATATTATACCTGTTACTATTTTATTTGGTGTTTTCTTTTTCAACAGAAGCCCAGGTTGTGATCTCCCCCAAAGGCGATAAAATTATACTGGATAACTCTAAATGGGAGCAGGTGGGTACTCATATTTTCAATAAGAATTCCGGTAATGTTGGTATTGGTAATGCTGCCCCCACTGCAAAACTATATATCGATACTACTGGAAGCAGGGATGGGTCTGCTGCACTGAAAATAAGGTCTCCATTCAGCGGTTCTGTGACGGATAGTATATTAACCTGGAATCCTGCAGACAGTAGTGTGCGGAAGATAACGACAGGTTCTTTGAGGAAAATGCTGACAGAGATCAATATCCATGCTGCTCCTTTTTATACATTGACTGCTGATGACGAACTGCTTATTGAAAATAACGCCAATGCATTGATACAATTGCCAACAGTGATAAAATCTTATAAACCCTACCAGGTAAAGAATAACAGTAATGGCTTAATAAGAATTAGAGGTAGTATTGATGGTGTGAGCCAGACACTTTACCTGGAAGAAGGGGATTATATCTGGGTAGTGGGCTATAATAATACCTGGTATAGTATTTACAATCATTGTTCAGATGATCCCATGCTGGGTATTTTAACCGGTGATAACCTGAAGAATTACCGCTTGGCAGACATGCAATCTTTAGTGGAAGTGAAATTAAGCCAGCAGGAGAAAGATAATATGGCCAATCCTAAACTGATGAATAAATTTGGGGTTGCAGATGGTGCTTTTGCGTCACTTTTACCAAATGTATTGTCTAATGCATATTTTGTAACTAATCTCGATTCATTGGGTCTGTTTCAGATGCCTTCCGGACAAAAAGTTTATATGGTCAGAACAAAATGTACAGCAGCCACCAATATCAGTTATGGGTTAGTGGATCCAAATAATGCCACACAGAATTATAAAACAGTAGGATCCCTTAAATCGGCTTCCAGTGCAGAGGTATATGCTGTGATTAAAGGCGGACTTTCAGTTAGCTTTAATGCAGGAGTGGCAGTTGCGGCATCTAATTTACTGGGCTACTCATCCGCAAAGGGTGCTATTTCACAGCAATCATTAGGCATTGCAGCAACTTTTATAACCAGCCGCGCCTGCATCCAATTCTGGGGCAAATAGAACAAAAAATGTATGCTATGAAAGCTATCATCTGTAGCCTGTTGTGTATTAAATTATATGTTTTAAGTCAGGCTCAATATGCCCTTTCTCCAAAAGGCGACAGAGTGCTGATTGACAGTTCCAAATGGAAATTGAAAAATCAAAACCTGGCTTTAAAAACTAGTGGTAATGTGGGTATAGGTTCCAGGCAACCCAGTTCAAAATTATTGATAGATACCGCAGGTTTAGCTAAGAATATTCCGGCATTAAAAATCAGGTCACCTTATTCCGGTTCTGAAACAGACAGTATACTGTCCTGGCAGGGTTCGGATTATAGTGTACGCAAAATAAGGTATGCCAGTTTACAACAGTCCTATGCTATTATAACCATACAAAACAGTAATTATACCATTACAGAAAATGATGAAGTGATCATTCAGTTAAAAGAAGGTACTACCATTACACTACCTGCTGTAATAGTCCAGAAAAAATATTATCAGATCAGTAACCGGAGCCCAAGGCCGGTACTGATCAGCGGAAAGATTGATGGTAAAGAGCAGCTTGTGTGGCTGGCTCCATCCGATTATATATGGGTGGTGGGTAATGGAAATTCCTGGATCAGCCTCTATAATAACACGGCTGCTGATATTATGGAATTGATTTTGACAGGCAGTAATCTTTTAGCCTATAATACAGCTGCAAAAGATGCTTTGCTGGATTTAAAGTTAAAACCTGAAGAGATAGACCGGTTATATTACCTGAATAAATATGGGGATCTGGTGGATGAAGATTTTGTAACCCATAGTGATATAACTGTCAGTTATGTCACTAATATTCCAGGCCCTAACGTAACAATTGCACCTTTCAATGAAAGGACCTATGTGATCCGGACCCATGCATATGAGATTGGAAAAAGGTCTTATACCATGACTGATCTCAGTTCCTTGCCCAATCTGTCACAGTATCAGGTTATTTCGCTTTCTTCCAATCCTGTTCAGAATGACAATTATGTAGTGATTAAAGGCGGTGTTGCTCCTGGCTTTTCCACTAAATATGGGATAACCGTAAGTTCTTTAAAAAATTTATATGGAGGAATAACAGATACAGATTCCATTTATGTTCAACCGAACCTGGGAATAACAGCTAAAAAAGTAAAAGGAAGGGCCTGTATTCAATTCTGGGCCAAATAATAATATTAGTGATAGCAAATGAAACATTTTTTCCGGATAATTTAACAACAGCAACTTTATGAATAGAATAGCAAAGTTTAGCACTCACTATGCTTTAATAGCTATCTCTTTCATTTTTATGTTAAGTAATCTGGAGTTGCATGCACAGGAACAGGATCAACTATATATCAGCAAGGCGACTGATAGTTTTTTTGTAGCCAATATCCGGAATTCGGACACAGTGGCTATTTATGGTAAGATAGAACATAATGGTGTATTCGGAACTGCAAAAGGGGCATATATTTTATTCATGGGTAGCAGGTGGAAAAACAGCAGCAAGGCATTATTTGAGAATTTTATTCCCAATAATCCTGCTGCTTCCTTTGATGGGGGGATATTTAATTTCAGTGACAGAGGGAATGGCTTACAGGTAATTGAAGGTGGTTATCAGTTAACCACCCAGACAGGACCCGTATTCCCCAATATTGTATTTTCCAATCCTTACCCTGTCTGCCTGGATGCTTCTGACCTGGCGGTATTAAACAGCATTCAAATGGATACCGGAAAAGTATATCTGTATTTAAATACCTATCAGTCGCTGATATTAGGAGGCGGTAAGCTTACCCCAAAAATGCTCAGCTATAACCGCAATAAGTTTTTCGTAACCGGGGCAAAAGATAATGCTTTCCGCTCTTTGCTCTGTTACCGGAATATATCTGCCAATGACAGTATCGTGTTTCCTTATGGCGCAACAGCAAATAGTTATACCCCTGCTGCCATTATTCATAAATCAACAATTGCAGCAGATTATAATTCCAGTGTTTTTAACGGAGTATATACAATGGGTGGAATGGGAGAACGGATCAAAGACAGCAGTTTTATTTCCAAAACATGGTATGTATCCACACCCAACAATGCACAGGTTGCTTATCAGTTATTCCTGCAGCATTCCCTGTCTGATGAAAGTTCTCTGTTTACAAATTCCAGAACCAATAGTTTTATTAGTACGTATACTGCCGGTTACGGATGGGATAGCCTGGTAGCATATCCCATTTATGTTAATAATGCCATTAGCCCAAATGAAAAACCGGATGCTGATTCTGCCATTTATCACTGGCGGATACTCAACCGGATAATAGAGGCAGATAAAGGCAATTATTATACCAAGCGGGTATTGGAAAAATATAATAATGCAGGTATTAGATTGTATAAATATGCAGTAGGACAACCCGAAGCAGTGGCAGATGGCAGTTATAACCTGGTGTATAAAATAATCCTGTATAATGCAGACCTGCGTGCATTTAAAAACCTTGAGTTGTATGATAACCTGGTTGCAGCTTTTCCACTTGTTTCCCATTGTAAAATAACTGCTTTGTATGCAGTTAACGGATTATTAGAGGTTAATCAGCACTTTGATGGCATTCAGGATACTTTGATAGCCACTCTATCCCGGGTAAGTACTATGTTATCGGATACTTTGTATGTACTGCTCAATATTCAACCGGCAGGCAACAGTAAAATGAATTATGATAATACTGCATTGGCTGTTTATCAGGGAGATAATGGCAGTTCTTTTTCAGTGCTATCCAATACAGCTTCTGTTGAACTGAAACCCCTGCAAATAAAAATCCCTGAAGGATTCTCACCGGATGGTGATGGTATCAATGACAATTTTGTAATTGAGCATGAACCTGATCAGCTGGTTGCTTTAGTGGTATATAACCGCTGGGGCAATATAGTATATCAGAATAACCAGTACCAGAATGACTGGGATGGTAAAGGTACCCATCATTACCAGGGTAGGGACCTGGAGGAAGGTACTTATTATCTCCTGATTACAGTTAAAGATAACCATGACCAGACAGAACAAAAGCTGGTAAAATTTATTACCCTCAAAAGAAATAAACCATAATAGTCTTCAGTCAGCCTGCATCCTTTATAATTAATTAACCTTTGAGCAATGTTCAGTTAACATTGTACAAAGAGTTTTGCTGGTCAATTTAATATGTTCCCTTACCCGATGATCAGGATGCAGTGCTTTACTATAGCTAAAAAAGTATTACTCGTTTACCTGTTGCTTATTGTTTGTTCCAATACCTGTTTCAGCCAGTATAAAACAGAGAATGTGGTAATAGTTACCATGGATGGTATGCGCTGGCAGGAAGTGTTTACCGGTGCAGATTCAGCATTGTTATTTAATAAAGCCTATACCAGAGATATCAATGGAACAGCAGAAAAATTCTGGGATACCTGCAGTAACAAACGCAGGGAAATGCTTTTTCCATTTGTATGGTCAGTTATAGCTAAGCAGGGACAATTACATGGTAACAGAAATGCAGGCAGTCTGGTTAATGTTGCCAATCCTTACCGGTTTTCCTATCCGGGATATAATGAAATATTTACGGGGTATCCGGATACCGCAGTTGATTCCAATGATAAGATTATCAATAAAAATATCAATGTGCTGGAGTTTATCAACCAGCAAGAGGGTTATAAGGGAAAAGTTGCCGTATTCAGTACCTGGGATGTATTTCCTTATATACTCAATAAATGGAGAAGTGGCATTTATATGAATTCCAATGATGATTTGATTGACAGTGCAACCGATCACTCCGGTTTATTGAATGATATTCAAACCCTTTCTTCCAAACCTATCGATGTTAGGCTGGATGTACTTACTTATATTGGTGCCCGTGAATACCTGAAAGTGAAATGCCCGAAAGTATTGTGTATTGGTTTTGATGAAACGGATGATTTTGCTCATAAAGGTGATTATGAACAGTACCTGAAAAGTGCCCACTCTCAGGATGCCATGATTGCTGATTTATGGCATACCCTGCAATCTCTTCCCCAATACAAGGATAAAACTACCCTGATCATCACCTGTGACCATGGCAGGGGGGATAAGATCAAAGATAACTGGACAGACCATGGCGATGAAATTATGGAATCCGGTGAAATCTGGATGGCTGCTATTGGACCGGATATGCCTGTTACCGGGGAAGTAAAACAGCCCGAACAGATTTACCAGAAACAACTGGCGCCTACCATTGCTAAATTTATAGGTTTTGATTTTATCAATACGCAATCAGTTAATGCACCCATTGCCGGATTATTAAAACCACTATCAACAGTACCTGCTGACCTGACTGTCCGTGCGAATTAATTGAGCAATTAAGCTTATCTGTTTTCTATCTCAAAATAGTAACAGTTCCACTCATAACCGATCTTCCATTTTTAGGATTGATTACATAATAATAAGTGCCTATCGGTAAGGGTTTGCCTTTATAAGTTCCATCCCATGGAATGGAATACCCTTCTGAATAATAAATGGCCTGCCCGTCTCTGTCAAATACCTGTACCGTACAATCCGGGTAACTGTTCAGGTATTCAATTACCCAGGTGTCATTAATACCATCCCCATTGGGAGAAAAAACATTGGGTATTACCGGGGTTAATAACACTGTTACATGCACTGTATCAGTTACCGCACAATTACCTGCACCGGTAAGTTGCAGCTGGTAAGTAATATTTGTAAGCGGACTCGTTACCGGATTAGCAACGGTGGTGCTATCCAGATAAGTAGCAGGTGTCCATAAGAAACTGGCACTGTCTGCATAATACTGTGGTGTAAACCGGTAACTGCCTCCCTGTAATTCGTTTACCTGGCTGGCCATGCTAAGGTGTGGATAAGGGTTTATAGTAAACTGATACACACTGGTATCACTTACACAACCTTTGGTATCAAAGATAAACAGGGTTACTGCATAATAGCCCGAATCTGCAAACTGCCGGTAAGGGTTTTGCAATGATGAACTGTCACCTTCAGCCAGGTACCAGTGCCAGGATTGTATACTGCCATTATAGGCATAGGAAGCATCATAAAAGTAAATTGTATCTCCCATGCAAACCCTGTTACTGCTGTAGGTAAAAGCAGATTTGGGTTGCGGGTAAATAGCAGAAAAGGTTTTTGTTAAAGAATCAATACATCCATTTTTACTGGTTACAGTAAGGGTAACAGTATATTGTCCTGTAGCACTGTATTGGTGTACCGGGTTTTCTATAAGAGAGCCTGCTAAGTTATTGGAATCCCCAAATTTCCAGTCATAGGTAAACAAAGCAGCAGATCCATCCGTAATGGTGGTACTGTCTGTAAATTGCGCCAAACCTGATGGCAGGCATACTGCTGCCGGCATGCCAAAATTAACGGCCGGTAAAGGGTGTATGACGATTATTTGTGAATCAGGTTTGCTGATACAGCCGCTATCTGTTGTTACAAATAATGAAGCAGTATCCGTACCGGCTGCTGAATAGGTTTTTGAAAATGCATTCCCATTGGTATATTCAGCATTGCTGCCATCACCGAAATTCCAGCTCCATTGTGTGATATTGCTGTAATTAGCCAGGGAACTGTCTGTAAATACAATGCTGTTTAGCGCACAATCAGGTGTGCCAAACCCCCATCTGGCCACGGGGGATGGCCAGACAGTAATGGTTTGGCTTGCAGAATCCCTGCAACCCGCTGTGGATATAAACAAGGCCTGCAGGGTATCTGTACCTACGCCGGCTTTATTAGTTGTGAAATAACCTGTATTACTGATACCTGTTCCTGAATAGTAAAAATTACCGGAAAGGTTAGGGTTGGCCTCACTGGCCTGGGTAATCTGTCTGCCTGTTGCATCTGCACAAATCCCTGGTATGGTGGTAAACTGTACCACCGGGCTGGCAGTCAGTGTAATGACAGTGTCTTTGATGTTTACACAGGATAGCCCGGAATAGGCTAAAAAATGCAGGGTAAAATTTTGAGTTACCGCTGTAAAATTTGGATAAAGATGCGCATATACTGCTCCTGAATCAGGAGTAGGAATAGAATCAAATAGGGTGGGATTATTTACATAGTCCCAATAAATTTTCAGCCAGGTAACCGACCCGAAATCCACGGTAGATAAATTGGTAATCTTTACAGAATCATTACTGCATTTGGTGGATAGGTTATTCAATGCAAATTTAGCATTGGGAACCGCTCCGTTAACCGTTAAAATTTCAGTGGTACTATCGGTACATCCGTAAACAGAAGTCACTATTTCTTTCACCCGGTAATGCCCCTGTGCTGAATAGTGGTGCAGTGGATTTTTTACAATAGACGTATCAGGATAGGTTACAGAAGCAAGGCTGTCGCCAAAATTCCAGTGATAGGTAAAGCTGGTAGTTTGATCTGCAATAGTAGACGTATCTGTAAATTGTGCATGTGCGTCTGTAAGGCATAATTCAGGTAAGGCAAAGCCAGGTACAGGTAGGGGGTGTATGGTTATTACCTGTACTGCTGTGTCACTTTTACAGCCCAGGGCAGACTGTACGGCCAGTTTTACGGTATCATTTCCCCAGTTGGTGAATATTTGTCCGATAGTACTATCCTTAGTAGTTTGAAGGGTTTTCCCATTGCCAAAAATCCAGTACCAGCTTGCTAAACTGTCTAAATAGGTAGTGGAACTATCTGTAAAATTTACAGTATTCTCCCGGCAGGAAGGTGTGCTGTATTTAATCCGGGCAATAGGTAATGAATCTACCATTAGGGTGTCATAATTAGTAGCAACCGGAACCGCACTCATCACACAACTGTTGGAATCTGTGATACTGATGGCGGTATAGATGGTTTTGGACAGTGGGGATACGTTAATATAAAGGGGGCTGGCAGTAATATTAGTCAGGGTATCATTTTGTACCTGGTTATTGTAAATAAACGTCCATGGTGCCGTACCAGATAAACTAAAACTTAAATTTTTGCTGCTGCCATAGCAAAGCGTATCCAGCGATTTTGTAAAACTAACAGTGGGTAAGGGATGTACATTCACAGTTACGCTATCCACCGATGTTCCGCAACCATTAATGGTAGCCGTTAAATAGTATACACCTGTATTGCTTAATGCCGCTTTGGAAATGACCGGGTTATAGACATTACTGGTAAAATTATTGGGGCCTGTCCAGGAATAAGTAGCACCGGATACCAGGGTAGAATTCAGCTGAATATCCGAACCTACACAGGTAGTGGATGCCACTATGGGGTTAGACAATACAGTTGAATAATTAGAGAAATAACCGAAACGGGCACCGGTAGACACTTCCCCATTCATAAAGCCCAGGTGAAAGAGGCCCGAGGAATTGGAAACAACAGAAGTACTGCCTGCTACAAATAGGGAATTGATTGAAGGTAAATTGGAAGAAGTGATTCTGGCAGCCATCCAGGCATTATTGGTGCCCGGCACTGCAGCAAACATAGAAGCAGTAATAATACCAGTAGTACCATTTACAGAAAAGTTTCCGATATCAGCCGCTTTACAGAGCAGATTTAGCTGAAAGGTTTCAGTTGTTGCCCTGGAAAAAGAAACCAGCTGAGATCCTGTACATTTGATACTGGGCAGGTTGGTAGCCCCAACCTCGCAGGAAACACCCGTCATCTGATACAGATAAACGGGGTTACTGGTTACAATATATGCACTGGGGTCTGATAAGGTTCCCGAATAGGATTGTCCGGTATTAATCGTGGCAACCAACGAACCGTTTACTGTAATGCTGGTATTATCGCTTGTAGCCCATACATAATAATAATCTTCATTGCTCAGTATATCCAGGTCTCCCCGGACAATAATAAATTCTGAACCATTATTGGCAATCGGAAGAATCTGGTCGCCAATTAAATCCTTACAGTTACAGCTGCTGCAAATAGAAACTGCATCCAATGAATCATCGTAAATAGTTACACTCACCGGTTTATTAGCCGTAACCGTACTACCCCCGAAATGGGCAGCTACTGTTTTGGCAGAAGCACGCACGGCATAAGTCTGCCCCTTATTCAGTGTAACCGTATAAGTTGTTTTGCCCGCACTGTCCGCCACATTTAAATTCAGGGAAACGGTGGTATTATCTTCAGTAGCCACCACAATAAATCCACTTTTTGCAACCGTAAAAAAAGAAGAATTAGCCAGGGTGGTTTGCGAGGGGATCATAAATTTTAACCCTGTAGCCAATACCCCTTTCAATGGAAAAATTTCCGGGTTCTTGGCACTGGCTTCCTCATAATAGGCCGAAATGGTAGCAGTGGAACTTATTTTAATGCCATAAGGCAAAATAGTATTGGCTGGCTTGTTTTCCACATAGTTTAACTGTGATGTTAATGTTACAGTTGTGGCACTGTATGCATTCAGGGTAACTGTCTGTGTTTGAAAAGAAGGATTGGCCGGTTCTGATACGGTAACCGTGGCACTACTGGCATAGGAGGACAAATGCAGGACAGTAGGAATGTTTCCGTTATCAGA
>Ga0364874_10213_pt1 | contig 33849 bp, 20 predicted proteins | sample ExccelAu500001D4_2_FD_206922 | JGI IMG/M metagenome (GOLD analysis project Ga0364874, IMG submission 206922) | Enriched cells from Trout Bog Lake Hypolimnion, Wisconsin, USA - BchlTB.Aug07.5000.01.D4 | ecosystem: Environmental > Aquatic > Freshwater > Lake > Hypolimnion/Profundal zone | place... | reverse complement strand
GTAGCTGCTTTTTAGCTGCTAAAGAGAGTCCGAATCCGGCACGGAATCGGTCTCCGATCCCATGTTTGATCCGTAGTACCTGGCCCCGAAGTAGTCGAGTCCCGATTCTGCGTCACGTTCTTTGCCGGTATAGCGAGACACGGGATGCCTAGCCGGTCTGCCTTTCTGAATTCTTGCGTTTTCTCCTCAATATCAGAAATGAAACAAGACCAACCTGCGAAGCGACCAAGAATACGATGTCGAAAGAGAATTGAATCAGGAAGTTCTCCATCCCAGGTTCCTCCCATGCGATAGCGCCAGCCAGAATCATACCCATATCAGCCCAACCGACCATGGCGGCTACCCACGGCCACCTGAAATATGTCACCAGGCCCACAATCATCGCGCCAAGAATGAGTTCGCGAAGTACGAGACTCCTCGTCCGAGACATTCCAGATGCCATCTGAGCAAAAGATACCCATAGCAAGAGGGCCACACCTACCAGCAGCAGCAGAACGAAGCAGCCAACAAACAACACCCGGTAAAGTGTTATCGATTTCCGTTGCTTCACCATGGCTTTGCCTCGGTTCCCGGCTTCAAGAGGTATCCAAATGGAATCACTTTGTCCCCCTTTGTCAACCATCCTTGAAGTGCTTTTGCTCCTGGCAGGGCAGGATTTGAGCGCGCGGCATTGTAGAGGGCCTGATTGCATTGCTGCGCCGCTGCAGCCTGAGACAAGCTCCAATCCGATCCGCCGGGCGTGTTTCCATTAGCATCAATTCCGGCACCCTCAAAACATTTGTCATGCACCGCGCAGGCACCGTTGATGACGCCATTTTTGGAGCCCGATCCTCCGGGCCCGCAATAGTAGGTATTCAGCCAATTCTTTTGAGGACCGTAGTTTCGATTGTCTGGAGTGAAGATCAGGAAGGTAGCAAGATTAGAAAGACCTTGCAGCGCCTTGCCTGCCAGCGTAGAAGTTATGAAATCGTCGGTCGCATCGGGGATACCAGGCGGAGTTCCAAATACATTGACGCTCGAAGTGGGAGCAACACCATGTAACGTTAGCGTGCCGTCAGAATTGGAACTCGCCCAATCAACTCCCGGAGCGTAGGTCCCAGGTGCTTCCCAACGCCCTCCCGCACTCTTGCAATCACCCGCGTTGCCGGTCTTGGGATCGTCCTCGGCATCGAAACTGTTATCCTCCCAAACGCATCGTAACCCATCAATGTCAACGTTTTTCAACGGATTGTTCTGAGCATAGCTATACAGATTAAGGCTCTGCGGATTGCTTGGATCGGCGAAGTACAACCCCGACGGATCAGGGCTGAGCATTCTCCCCATTGAGCTTGCATAGTACCTGGCCCCGAAGTAGTCATTTCCTGATTCGGTATCACGTTCTTTGCCGGTATAGCGTGACCGGACGGCATTCAGATGCAAGGCTGCTCGGAACCCTATTGCAGCCGTAGAGTTGCAGACTTCGTGCCTCTGATTCGGTGCAGGATTTTTAGTCGGAACCCCCAGACGCGGTTTTTCATTTAGCTGCGGCATCGCGGCTAGAAGCGGGTCAGAGAACACCTGGCTGATGGTAGGTTCCACTGGCTCCGATTGTACGGCGTGGGAGCCGGGATCGGGAGCAGATTTTACATGGGATCGGAGACCGATTCCGTGCCGGATTCGGACTCTCTTTAGCAGCTAAAAAGCAGCTACTAAAAGAAGAACATTGAAGGCTTCTATTCGCGGTCGTCATCCGCCTCTTGAGCAAGGGCCTGGAACAGGGCGTCGGCGTCGGGATCGGCGGGCTTTGGGGACAGCTCTTCGCCGTGTTCGAGCAGCGCTGCCGGATGGGTTGCGGCGTGGACTTGTTGCAGGGTTCGGATGGCGACCTGCGTATAGATTTGGGTGGTCTTCAAGTCCTCGTGCCCGAGCATCTGCTGGATGAAGCGGATGTCGGCTCCTCCCTCGTGCATCAGCGTGGCCATCGTGTGCCGGAACAGGTGGCAGGAGCCGGTCTTTCCGAGCTGCGCTGCGTCTACCCTTTCCTTGACCGTGAAGCTCATGTGATCGCGGCTGAACGGCTCGCCTTGGGCAGTGAGGAAGACGGTCATGTCGTCGGGCTCGATGGCGAGCTGCGGACGTGCCTCCCGGACGTACTTCTGAAGCCACGCGGAGGCCCGCTCTCCGATGGGCACATAGCGGTCCTTCTGGCCCTTGCCCAGACGGACCAGAACGAGGCCGCGGTCGAGCGAGAGATCGTACAGTTTCAGGGCGATCATTTCCATGCGGCGCAGGCCGGTCGAGTACAGCACTTCGAGGATGGCTCGGTCCCTGAGTCCGATGGGCTCCTCGACCTCGCAGAGCTGCATGATCCGCTCGACTTCCTGGGCGGAGAAGATGTTCTTCGGCAGAGCGCGGCCGAGTCGCGGAAGCTCCAGTTCCGAGGCCGGGTTATGCAGGATGTGATTCTGCCGCGTCATCCATCGGAACCACACCCGCAAGGGAACGAGACAGGAGTGCTGCGAGCGGAAGCTCAGAGGCTCGCCATTCTTCTTGCGGTAGTGGAACAAGTGGCGCTGATACCGTTCGAGCACAGGCCGCGTGATCTCGACCGGATCGGTAAGCCCGCGCTCCTTGCACCACTGGAGGAAGAAGCCGATGTGGACCTGGCGATTGCGCACCGTGTGCGCGGAGTAGTTCTGCACGGCCAGGGCGCGGAGATGGTCCTGCATGAGCGATTCGAGCGGCGTCTCGGGAACAGCCTGCGGTTTGCGGATTTTGGTTATGCGAGCCATCACTTCCCCCCCGCCATGGTTAGGACGTAGTGGCAGTTTGTCCGTGCTCCCGTATATGTGTTTTCCTCGATGTCGAAGTCGGCATCGTCTCCCAGCCGCATGGCTACTGGCGGCGGAGCGGTTTTCACCGCACCCGACACCCCGCCGACCTGGGGCCGACCTGGCCCCGACTTGCCCGCCTCCAGCCCCGACTTCTTTCCGTCGTAGGCACGTTTACCGAGCGATTCGATCTCGATCAGGCCGGGCAGCATGGGCCTGCCGCTGTCGGCCTGGCGCGCGAACAGAAGCTCGTAAACGAAGCTCTGGCCGCGCCCGCCACGATGGATCAACAGGTACTCCATCTCCTCAAGCCGGTGCAGATGGATTTTGAGCTGCGTATCGCCCCAGCCGGTGAACTCGCGCACGTCGCGGCGCGAGAAGCGATAGTCGCTCCGCTCCATCTTTTGCCGCTCGCACTCCGCGCTCACGCGCTCGTCGATCATCAGCAGCAACCGGCGCGTCTGCGGCGGCAGCTCGTCGAGCGAGCGGCCCAGCACTTCATGCGCAAGCCGGTTGGCCATGGCGATGTCGTCGAGTGTGACCTCGATGTATTCGACGGCGCGGCCCCGGTGCTGGACCGTCTTGTGCGGGCGCTGCCACTGATGGAGCAGTGCGATTGATCGGATCAGGGTCAGATACTTCATGTGGTCGCGGCGCGTGCGCGTCTGCGAGTCAAGGAAGGTCAGCTCGCGGGCGTAAGGATTGGCGACGAAGACAGGCTTCAGGAGCCGCTGCGCATTGCGATGCACTGCAAGGATGGCTTCGCGGTCCCGGCGTCTGAGCAGGCCTTCGAGTGTCTGTGCCTCGCGCTGCACGCGATGGATGGCCTGCGTCTGTTCGCGGTCTTCATTGACGGAGAGGACGAGACAGCGATTCAACAGCTCCTCGTCCAGATGGATCGCCGTCGTCGTGAGGAAGATCATCACCGGACCTTCGACGCGGTACTGATGCGTGAGCAGCCGCCCCGTGGCCGGGTCCTTGCCTGTGCTGGCGATAGTCAACACACCTTCCGACTGGAGCAGCTTCAACGCATACGCTGCCGAGTGCGCGCCTTCTTCTTCGACGATGGCCAGCACCTTGTTTTTCAAGTCTGTCTCACCCATGTAAAACAGCGACTGGCCAGTCATCGCCGAGTATTGGACGCGCTGCTCCTCGGGCACGAACGCCAGGACCGCTTCCATCAGCGAGCTTTTGCCGGCGGCGGAACTCGATTGCACGATCACCGCGAGCGGCGCTTCCAGGTGGCGCGACACGACGCCAAGATAGCCAACGAGTTTGTTGGTCTCTTCGCCCACGACACCGCACCGCGCGAAGTCCTCGACGATCCGCTCCATGAGGTTGGGACTGCGCAGCAACTCCATCGCCTCGCTCCGGTCCTCATCGGTCATTTTGACGGCTTCTTCCTTCGGAGCGAGCGATTGCCTGATCTGTTCATCCTGCATCTCTTCAAGCTTCAACAGCACGCGGCCCAGGTCGCGGCGCAACACTTCTTCCTTGATGCCCAGCTCCTCGGAGGCTTGCTTCGTGAACACGCTGCGCTGCCGCGCCGAGTAGAGATCGAGCGTATCGACATGGAAGGCCGACTCGCCGCGCGGCGTCCTGCCTGAGACAAGAAGATTGACCTTCAGCAACTCGTAACTCAGATTCTTGTTGAGACCGCGCACACGATAGCGGCGCTCGCCCTGCTGAAGGAAGATATCTTCGCCGCGCATCTCGACGGGCACGTCGATCACCGGAGCGGGCGCTGCTGGGCCTGGCTCCGGCTCCATTGGCGCAACCGGCTCCGGATCGGCGGCTAAGGAAAAAACCTGTTCTTTGATTTCGGCGGGGATAGATGCGGCGGGCTCTGGCTCGGGAGTTACTTCGATGATTTTTTCTTTAGTCGCTGCTTCTGCTGACGGTGGCTCGATGCCTGGCTCCGGCTCGATCTCCAACTCGGCAACGAGTACAGGCTCCACGATGGACGGCTCTGGCCGCTGGCCTTTGCCCAGCCATTCAGATTTATTCAGCAGTACACCCAGGCTCTTCGCCGCTGGCGTCACCTTGCGCGCGTATTCGTTGGCATCCATGCCCTTCGGGAACAGCACGCGGAAGCATTCGATGCCCATCGCGATCAGCTCCTCGGAGAGCTTCGCCGCCGCACTGTCTCCGGCCTGGTCGCGGTCGTATGCGATGTACACGCGCTCCGTGCCGTGCCTCTCGAAGGCCGCACGATGATCGGCAGTGAAGCCGTTGACGCCATAACTCGCGGTTACATTGCGGAACCCCGCAACCCAGAACGTCAGCGCATCGATCATCGCTTCACAGAGGATGATGTCTTTCGATGCGGCCAACGCCTCCTCGTTCCACACGCCCCGATGCTCACCGGGCAGATACAGATGATCCGGCGTTCCTGGGCGCAGATTCGACGTAACCTTGCGTCCGTACATCTCGACCACTGCGCCGGTCGAGTCGAAGACGGGGATGACAACGGAACCGTTGAAGTGCTCGTGCCCGCTCTCCCGCAAGATGCCAAGCCGTTGCAGCCGTCCGCGCATCTCGGCCCCGGCTGCGCGATTCTTCGCCGGGAGCCGATAGCCCAGCGTCCGGTTGGCGAAGCCAAGCCGGAAGTGGCCGACGATCTCCGAACACTTCAGTCCGCGCGAGTCCAGATACCTGAGAGCCTCCGGCGACTGCTTCAGCGTGTCGTTGTAGTAGCCCACGATATCGAGCAGCAGTTCCCGGTCTCCGGCCTGCCTCGTCACGGGCGGCGGCAGCTTGCGCACCGTGCCGGTCTTCACCGGCCCGCGTTGTGCCAGGTCCGGAGCGGCGCTCATGGGAAGATGGTCTGCTCTCAGAAGCTCGACCGCGTGCCGGAAGCTGATGCCGTCGGCCCTCATCACCCAGTCGATCACCGTCCCGCCCGCGTTGCACGCTCCCAGACAGTGCCAGAGATTTTTCCCCGGAGTGATAACCAGTGACGGATTGCGGTCGTCATGGAACGGGCACAGACCCAACAGGTCGGCCCCGTGCCGGTGCAGCTTGATCCCCCGAGCCTCGGCCAGCCGCTCGACCGAGACCTCCCGCTTCAGCCGTTCGACCTCGTGCTCCGGGATTCTCGCCATTTCCAGCCCTCCGCTAAAAAACCTGTCAAGACCTTTTTGAGGATTTTGCAGTTTTTCTTGCCGTGCCTCAGTATATACATACCATGTATATCCATCCAGCGGTTTCGCAGGAGTGCTCAGAAGTGGACCATAAAATCTGTCTTGCCATGCCCGCCAAGAAGGAACCACAGTTCGCATTCGGCAAGCGCCTCGTCTCTCTCAGGAAGGCGCGCGGCCTCACTCAGGTCCAGCTCGCCGAAGCGCTGGGAACAACCCAGCGTGTGATTTCCTACTACGAGACCGACGCTGAACTGCCTCCCTCGACGGCCATCATTCCCCTGGCTCGCGTCCTTGGAGTTTCCACCGATGAGTTGCTGGGATTGAGGCCCGCTCAGACGAACGGCAACAACAGCCCGCAGAAGCAGCGGCTCTGGAAGAGATTTCAGAAGATGGAAGTCCTGCCGACCAAGGATCAGAGAGCTGTGATTCGACTGATTAACTCGCTGGCTGGCAGCGCTCACGCCGACGCCAGTTAGTTCGCTTCCTCATGTTTGGAACATGAGAAGAAGACATTCTTCTCATAGCTGGAGAGCACCCATAGCGAGGACGGCGGTCAAGGGCGCGCGTTCTGAAGCGCGTTCATCGGAGCGAAGCGCAGACCCTTGACGGCCACCGCAGCGGAGGGTACGGGCACTCAGCGCCCGATGCCAAGGCCGTAGCCCTGTTCGATGTCCAGGGCCACCGGCTGCGGCTGGATTTTCTGCCCGACCAGCTCTTCCGTGATGGCCGTCTGCTGCATCGCCGACAGGTGCGACACGTCCCGGCTCAGCACATTGCTCAGCGTCTTCGCGTCGTTCGTGTACATCTGCACATCGAACTCCGCCCGCGATACCGACACATACGCCATGCGGCTGTTGAGAAGCTCGCCGTGGGCCTGCGACGAGTCCACATGGACGAGAACACGGTCGGCGGTTTGCCCCTGGCTGCTGTGGCTCGTCACCGCGTAGCCGTAATCGAGATGCGGCATCTGCCGCACGTTGAACTCGACCTCGCGGCCCGAGTCCATGCGCAGTTTCAGATGGCCGCTCACGTCGATCTTTTCGACTGTTCCCAGCTCGCGGTTGGCCAGCTTTTGCTCGTGATACGGAGCCGTCATCTGCACCCGGTCGCCCTGGGCGAAGAGCCGCTCTGCGGTATGGTAGACCGTGACGCCCTGCAGCCGGCGCGGGTCGTAACTCAGCTCCTCGCCGCTTTTGCGCGTGATGGTCAGCGTGTTGCTTTCAGCATCCACTCGCGCTACCCGCGCATACTCTCCGGCTGCGATTCCGAGAGGCTTTGAGCCCTTCGTATAACGCACTATGTCGCCCTGTTCATAGTTCTGCGCGTGCTGCCGGTCGGCCCCGGTCAGCTCCTGCCGCGCGTAGAGAACCGGCACCCGGTACGCGGTGCCCGTGACCTGGCCGGACTCCCGCATTGCCCGATGGATTTGGCTGTTGATCTCCCGCCGCGATTCATTGTCGGGCGAGATAACCAGCGTCTTCTCCGGTGCCCGTGCATACTCTCGCGCCATCTCTCCGATGCGCTCTCCACGGTCTTTGATCTCGTGCACGCGGCCCTGATAGTTGAGGCTTTCAACAGCCTGTTTTACTTCACCCCGCGCAAGCTGTTCGACCGTCTCTTTGAGCACCGGATCTTTCTGCCGCAGGATCTCATCGAGCCGCGCCGTGCGCAGCCCAGCCTCTTGTAACTGCGCGTATGGCCTGCCCGCTTCGACCGCTTCATGCTGCCGCACATCGCCCACGAACAACACCCGATCGTAGCGGTTCAACCGTTCCAGGAACGCGTGCATCTGCCGCGTGCCGACCATGCTCGCCTCGTCCACGATGTAGAGCCTCCAGCGCCCATCGTCGGGCTGCTGCCCGCGTGCAAGATGACGCTGCAACGTCTCCGTTTCCATGCCCGCCTCGGACAGCTTTTGCGCTGCTCTCGATGTCGGCGCAAGCCCCTTCACTTCGTATCCGTAATGCACCACGGCATCGCGGACGGCGGCTAAAGAAGTAGTCTTTCCGGCTCCGGCGACGCCCTCCAGAGCCATCATTTTGTCGCGGCTTTCAAGCACGTCTTCGACTGCCCGATGCTGGCTCAGGCTCAGATGCGGATGCTGCCTGAAGGTCCACTCCCGCGTGAGTCCATCGACGATGACATTGCCGTCACGGCCCGCCCGCATCCGCTCGACGATCTGCCGCTCATAACCCTGCATCTCGCCCGTTGTGAAGGCCCGGCCAGCCTCTCCCTCGCGGCGTGGAACCTCGATCAGTTCGCCCCTCGCGATGCGCTTTTCAAGCTCCACTTTGATCTCCGGAAGCCGCGCTTCGCCCATTGTGTGCTTCAACGCATCGCGCAACAGAGCGCGTTCATCGACCACCGCCGCGCGCTCCATGCTGCGTTCCCGCGCATAGGTCACGGCACTGTCGGCAACGCGCCCAGAACGCTCCGGCTCAAGCTCCACACCCCACCGCCGCGAAGCTTCGGCCATCACTCTCTGCGGCTGATTTCCATGCTCTTGGGCGACCTTCTGATGCTGGGCCCGGACCTCATCCACGCTCAACGCCTGCTTTGCATCGCGCGTTCGGTGCGCGGCGATCTGCGCCGCTCCAGCGCCCCGCCGCCCCTGCTCTTCGAGGCGCTCCACGATCTGTTGCCGGCGAGGACTCGATGCCTCCAGATACTCCTGCGTGTAGCCTTTGATCTCCGGCTGGCCATGTGCACCGCGCTCGACTTCGTAGCCTATCCGCTGCAAGTGCGCGGCCAACTCGGAACGGTAAACCGCCGTCGCGTACTGCTGTGTCTTGTAAAGTTCCTGGGCTTGAAGAGAGCGCGTTTTGCCCGCCGCCGTCTCCGTTACATTGAAGATCACCGCATGCGTGTGCAACTGCGGCGCGGCGTATCCATCGACCGGGCGGCTGCTGTCATGCTCGAACTTGGCCACCGCCCATGCGCCCGTCGTCTGCGCCGGAGCGTTGCCGCCGATGCGCGCCTGGGCATATCTTTCCATCTCGTCCAGAGCCACCCGCACGCTCTCCCGGTGCGCCTCTCTCACGCGATTGTCGCCACCGACAAGAGCCGTCAGAGAGACGGATTTGGGAGCCGAAAACGTCGCATCCCACCCCGCCCGGTGCTCCATCGTGCGCGCCGTTTCGCCTTTGTCGTTGATGTATTCACGCGCCTGCTGACGGCGGATCAGAGCCTCGCCTGTGGCCGGATGCTGGCCCTCGGAGAGACGCGCGAACTGCTCCTCGTTGACCTCGCCACGCAGCCCGTAACGCGTGGCAAGCTGGCCCTGCCACTCGCCCCTCACGCGCTCGCCTTCCGTGTAATAGTTCTCCTTCGCGTTCGCGAACTCCGACTTGTGATACGCCTGCGCCTGGCCCGCTGAGATCGGCTTCGATAGTGTCAGCATCGCTAAAACTCCTGACCTAAAATTCCTCGCCTGGCGCCGCCGCTACCGGCTGTTCCGGCATCTTCTGCACCTTCGGCTCGGGCGCTGCCGTCTGCGTCCGCTCCTCGCGTGTGGAGTTTTTGGCCAGCACGTCGAGCGCCCGTTTCATCTTGCTCCCGTCCGCCCATGAGATCAGCTCGCGGCTCACCTGCTCGGTGATCGGCTGGCGCAAGCTCACCTTCATCAGGAAGTTCAAAATGATCGTGCGCATCCCCAGAACCTCGGCCAGGATTGCCCGCTCCGCCGCCATCGTCCCCATCTCGACAGACGAGCCCAACAGCACATCGCGCACCCATTCCGACAGTGTGACCCCGGCCCGCTCCGCCCGCGACTCCAGCACACGCAGCTCCGCCTCCGAGACCTTCGTCCCGACAGACTTCGTCCGCAGCTCGCGCTTCATCGCGCACCGCTGACATCGGGTTGTGAGAAGGAAGCGCAGCTCCGAACGCCGCGCCCTGTGCCTGCTGATCGGGCCTGGCTCATCCGAACCTCCGGAGAACGTGCCCGCACTCAAGGCCGCTTGCTACCAAGAGGCGTTTTTTCTTTAGACGCTGCCTTCGGGATTTGAGTTACCGCACAGCAACCTCAAGTTACTCCACAGCTCCCGACTGGGGGAGACGTGTCCCTACTCCACCCGCTGCTTTAGCAGCGCGCTCTTTGCTCCCAACGGCACAACCCCTTCATTCTGACGAGGGAAGCGTCACGTTTGCAGGAAGTCGAGGGTTCAGGAGCTTCAGCCGACGCCTTGTTGCCGCGCCAAGCACGGACCAATAAGCATCAACCATCGTCTGACTTCTGACGAGCGTCGGCAGCACCTCGGACGCCAGCATGTCAGACACTCGCTCATCCTGAGCAACTGCCATGTCCTCGATGAACGTCGAAGCTCGCGACCGGGCTTGAAGATCATCCGTATTTGTGAGATCGACCAAGTATTGGTTGAACATGACTCCGAAGACAACATATGGCCCAGCCTCTATACCGCCGATCAATTGCGTGTAGCGAGGCTCCCATAGGACTGGAAGTTGTTCCCGAAGCTGCTGATTCAGAGAGTCGTATTCGAGATTCAACCTTCCTCCTTACCGCCCCAGCGAGTTCTTCAGATCGGAGATGATATGCCCGGCGATCGTCTGGTCATTCCCACTCAACTGTCCAGATTTAATCAAGTTCTGGAGAGCTGTGATCATTTCGGCTGCTTTGATCGAGTGCCCACCATTGATATACTCGCCCGTCATCACTTCGTTCCGAACGGCCCCTGCAGTACCTCCGGGAATCTCGTCTTGAGCCTGATAGAGCCGGTTGATCAGATTGAGTAAGGCAGGAGAGCTTGCGCCGATTGCAAGCCGCTGAAGACCCCAGCGACCGACAGTAGCCACAGCTGCTGTCCCTGCTGTCGCAGCGACCATCACACCAACTTCTGCTCCAACCGCAACTCCTGCAACTGTGACAACTTTGTCCGCAGCACCAAGAGTCTGCAGGCCCGCCATGTTGTTGCCTACATACGGGTCGATTCCGGGATTGTCTCCTGCCACATACTTGGCGCTTCCTACCGTTGTAGTGTTCCCGTTCGCATCTGTCGAAGTGATTCCGACTGCCGTAAAGTTTCCATTGGCGTCCTTGGAATTGCCGACTTGATCCAGAGTTGGAGCGTTTAACCCGCCTTGATTCTGCGCCTGCTGTGCTGCCTTATATGCGTCGTTGCTGATCGTCTTGCACTGCCCGTTGTTATCGCAGACCTGGACATCGTGACCATCTGGATCAATATTCTTGAGCGGATTGTTGAGCACATAGTTATACAAATTCCAGCTTTGAGGATCATCGGGAGTTCCGGGCATCGTATCAGGGCTGAGGAACCGTCCCATGCTGCTGGCGTAGTACCTGGCTCCGAAGTAGTCATTCCCGGATTCGGTATCTCGCTCTTTGCCGGTAAACTTGTAGTTATTCCCGCTGGACACCGAGTAGTTGTGTGCCACGCCGTATGGCTCGTAGTCGATGTCGTCCAGAATTGAACCTGAAGCATTTGTCACCACGCGAGCAGTCCCAAGGTGATCGGCCACATAGTAATTGACGTTGCTCGATGAGTCGCGCGATGCGATTCGGTTACCGCCGAAGAATACGTATTCCTTCGTGAGGGTTCCGCTTCCATTTGTTTCGAGCATTGGGGCGGAGTTCGATCCGTACCAGTACAACTCGGAGGGAGAACTCGTTTTCTTCTCCACGCGATTGCCGTCGCCATCGTACACGTAGCAATCGGTCGCCGTTGAGCACGTCCCCGGCGTACCGTCCACCTGCAGTATGTGGTTCTCCGCATCGAACGTATAACCGTGATTAATATCGCTGATCATGTTTCCAGCTACATCATACTGAAAATTGGGAGACGTGCCGGTGCTCAGCCGGTTCTGCGATGGTGTAATCAGGCTCAGGCTCGCCTGGGTACAACCGCTATACGACGATGATATTCCACTCATTCCGGTAAGGTTGCCGAAAGGATCGATTGCGTAGGACTGGCCCCAGCAATGCGCCGGACTAGCAGCGTAGGTTGATGCCGCCGCTGTGTTGATCCGGTTCAGGGAATCATAGGTGAACAACTGCGACCGTGTGGTGTCCCGGTTATTCGTTATCCCGGCCACATTCCCATTATCAATCGAACCCAGGTTGAAATTGAACGTCAAATCCATCACATTGCCAATATCGCTGCTGTCCGCGCACGACAAGGCAACGGCTCCACTATTCTTTACCGAGATTCGGCACGGCTGGAGGCGCGAGTTGTAGAAGGACGTCGATAGAAGACTTGAACCCTGCGTGAGTGATGCGATTGCACCAGATGGTGAGTACGCTGCGCTTGTTCCATAGTTGATCGAATTGGTTGAATCGACTGTGGATACAAGCTGCTGTGCTGAATTCCATGTATTAGCAAACGTATTGCCGCTGGGGAACTGCATTTGCGCGATGGACCCATCATAGTTGTATGGGTTAGACGTAGTCGAATAGGTCGTAGTCTTCGTCACGCTGTTCGTTGTGCGTTGATCCGTGGCTACGCGGCCCATCTGGTCGTAGCTCCAGGCCTCCGTGCCTGCGGCGTCGCACATCGCGGTTCGATGGCCTTTCGCATAGCTGCCGTAGCTATAGGTCACGGAACAACCCGTCTGAGACGATCCGTCGTAATCGTAATAAGCAGTTGGGGTAATGCCATCGTTGAACGACTTCTTCGTTAGCCGATTCAGTGCGTCATACGTGTATGTAGTGGTCACAGTGTTGGACGTGTTCGTCTGATTTTCCAGAGGGGCTTGTTTCGAAGTGACGTTGCCGTTGTTGTCGTAGACATACGCAATGGTCCCGGCCGTATAGCTGCCTGGCGAACTCGGGCAGGTGGCAATATTGAGTTCCGGATTGGCCGAACAGACGAGGCGCGAAGCCATGTCGTACGTAAATGTGCGGGTGCGGGAGCCGGATTGCGAAACACTAGTCAGGTTGTTCAGCAGATCATATGCGTAGCAGGTGCCTGTAGGAAACCCGGACGTTAAGCTGCCGCTAGACGGATCGGGTTCGTCGACTTCGATGAGTCTTCCAAAACCGTCTACCCACATTTGCCGCAGCTTTCCGGCTTCGTCCACGTTCAGGACCGGGTAGCCGACGCCATACCCAGAGCACAACGGCAAGCTTCTGCCGCCGTGCGAACTTACGCTCGGGCCGTAGTATGTGTACGCGTTGCTGCTGTCTGCGTCCTGGGTTTGGACGACTCGATTCAAGCCGTCATAGGAAGGCCAGGTCCAACCATAGGTCGGGTCGGAAGTGCTGCGGTAGGGGTTGCTGGTCTTTAGCACTCGCCCGTTCCCGTCATATATGGTAGCGACTGTATCGGCTCCCGACGGATCGCTCACCAGAATCTGACTGGTTGTGCGCCCCAAGCCGTCCAACAGCGTCTGATCGTGACGGCACGCATTCCCGGAAGTTGAGCAGCTCGTCGTCAGCGACGAACTCGCGATTCCGGTGTACTTGTCTACCTGAGTTTCCGACCCGGAGGGGTAAACAAGATAGTTCCATCCTCCATCGGGATACTTGGTACTGGTTGGCCGACTGAGAGCATCGTAGAAATGGGAATACGTTGTTTGAGAATTAGGGTCAGTCGCTTCAGCCATCTGGCCAGTGCCGAAGTAGTACCCAAATGTAGAAGTCTCTGCCGCGGACGTGCCGTAAGCCTGGATCTCGCTGGTCAGGTAAGCGTTTGTTGGTGTAGAAGGATAGTACGGAGACGGGGACGAGCTATCACCCGCATCGTTAAAAAAATTATCGTTATAGTTGTACGTCGTCACATTGCCATTTCCATCCGTTAGAGACCGCAACTGACCCGTGATGTCATAGGTCATGGACTTCGCGGTGTACGCCGAGCTGCTTGTATATTGCTGAACTTGCGTCAGGTTTCCGCGCGGTGTGAAACTGCTACCGTAGTTGGTATCGTCATGATTGACGACTCCTGTCGCTCCGCTTGTAACAAGAGAATACCCGTCGTAAGTATTGATGGTCTTCGCAACCAACCCCCCGCTCGAATTCGTGACGGTTGTTGTTGCGGGCTTATTTACGACATGTCCGCTGTTGTAGTAGCTGATATTTGTAATTCGATCCGGCGAGCCCGATAGAGAACTGCCGAAATTCCATTCTTCAAGCTTCGTCAAGTTTCCGTAGTTGATACAGGTTCCGGTAGTATAGTCACCGCAATCGTAAGTGTATTTCTTCATTGATATCACGGTTCCGCCTGATACGGTTTGTAGCGTCGTAATGTCGGCCGTCTTGTAAAATAATACGTCTGTGCTGTATGGTGCGGGGCATGCTGCGTTCGCATTGTAATTGTGATAGGCGTCCCATAAGCCTGTCGAATAACAAGCCCAAGTAGTTCCGAGAAGGTGAGAAGCGGAATCATAGTATTGCGTTTCTGTTGGTTGCATACCGCTATTGATATCAGCAAATGTATGGACCGAAGAGTCTCCGCTTGGTGCCGTTACCTTAATTGTCTCAGTCGTACAATTGGTACCGCAGTTGTTTGCAGAACCGACTGGGGTACCGTAGCTCCACCCGGTAGTACTGTCCGGTGTAGTTCGCTGGGTAAGCGCTCTATAGGGGTGCCCATATGCATCGCTCGTATTTGTGTAGCCGTAATATATCCAGCCTCCGGTCGGCAACTTCATACCCGTCATTTCACCGTAATGACCTGGAGTAGTGCCGGAATCATAGGTAAATTGGTAATTCGTCCCGTCAGGAAGATCCACTTCACTCAGCCCATAGGTGGTCCCGGTATACTCTGCAATACCTGAGACACCGAAGTTAGTGTGGATATTTATGGCCTGCCAAATGAGCGTGTATGTGCTTGAGCTTGTGCTTATGCCGTTTTCTGCGGTAGGAACCGCCCAGTACTGTGTTCCAGGGTAACTTGTAGCTCCCGTGATCTTAGGCACCGCACGGCTGATTGTATCAACAGTTCCCGGATAGACACTCCCGTTCAAAGGATATTCGTTGCCGTTGGGGTCTGTTTTCGCTCCGCTGGAAGAGACATAGAGCGTGCCATCTGGGCCGTAAATCGTTGGGACAAGGGAAACTGCGTCAATTGAAAAGTAATAACCAGTGCCTTGGTCGTCGAATCCTGATGAAGGATACGCGTAGGGTGTAAAGTTACAAGTTGGATTATATGGGTCATATGGAAAAAAGATAGACGTGCCGAATGAGTGCCCTGAACCATCGGGAGCAGTGAAGGAGACGCCTGTATATTCGTAATATCCGGGTTCGTCCACGGGCTCGGCACCGTCATAGTAGTAACAGTCGCCCCCGACCATCATGCCACCATACCCGAAACCTCCAAAAGGGCCCGTCTCATCAGAAGGGGTCGAATACGCCCAGCTGTTAGACTGCGCCCCGTACCATTGCCCATAGATGTACTCATATTGCAGATTGCTGTTATAAACAAGAGCCAGATTGCCGCTACGGCCGCCCCTTTGAGGATATGTTCCCAAAGGAATCTGAAGATTCAGTGTGCCTTTCGCGAGGTCGATGGAACCCAATTCGACGGGCACAGCACCATCAACTGGTGGCGGGCTCAGATCCTGCAGGTAAGTCTGCGCAAAGGACCGCGGAGCAGCGGTGACGCACAAGAGCGCCAAGAACAAGATGATTGAGGCGGATTTCCAATTACGGAAATATGTCGGGGAGCCGTTCGATTCAGAAAAAGAACGAACGAGTATCCGGATCTCGGCAATCACCTTCTGCAACTCTGCCTTCATTAAGGCTCTCTCCTTCGCTTAAGCGTGAAATGAATTGATTGGGGACCTACTGAACGTCAAAGGCTGTCGGTTGCAACCCGGTATTGAAAACAAACTGGTCGATGTGAATGGTCGAGTGTGAATGGCCGCCGAATAATTCAGAAATCGTGAATGGCATCTGCACACCGTCCACCGCCTTATAGTCGTCATAATCGACTTCGTGTGTCGGGCTCCGCGGGGTCGTTTCACGGAAGGCAACGATTTGATAATTTGTTGAGTCAATAAACAGATCGCGAGTCTGGTGCGCACTCAATTGTTTCGGATCTAACTGCGTACCCGCCGGAAATGGACCTGAAATGACTTGAATGTCAAAGGCGCTGTGGCCATTGATTTCTGTAGTGCCATTGTAGGCAACTCCAAAGACCTTTCCACTCAAAACATGAGCCACAAAGGCAGCTTGGAGCACGAAGCCAGCAGGAAACATGGGAGTCCACACTGGCAGTGCATATCGGTTAGCCTGGCCGCTTTTTTGTTGCGGTATGTTGACAGTGTCGCCTTCCGCCTTTTCAAAGACCATGCCTTTGTGAACTCCCGAAGAATGCGTGCCCTTTGATCCGCTAATGTCCATCCGAAATTCCCATCCGTGGAGACCTCGAAGTGTGACACTGCTCTGCTCCCCTTCCGCGACGTGCTTTCCAGTTGCGGTGTAGTCCGCAATAGCGGCAATCGCCTTTGCGCCCCCGGCTGCCTCAAGAGATTGATTCAAAATGCTCATCGCTTGTGGGTCTCGGGGAGGCACGCTTGCGGCACTAGGGACTGATCCAAGGACCGGAAGCGGGGGCTGCACAGGAACGGGCGCTCCTTGCCCTTGGGCTTGGATGGAGACAGCCGAAATGATTATGAATATCGGAATTACTACGAATCGAACCAGCGAGCCAGGAGACTGATTGAGCTTCAATGGGAACCTCCCCTTCAAACTTGTTTGCAAATTATGCATTGCCTTCCGCGCTTCCAGACAATTGAGAAGTACAGGCGAGAGCTATAAAGCCGTAGCCCACAAGAAGCTCATGGGCTGTCCACCGGTCACGTTGTGGATCTTGAAAGCTGAATATTGAAGCCATCAGCGCACCACTCGATAACACGGCACGATGGTGCTGGCTTCAGGCACTTTGTCGAAGTGAGGGATGTAAGCCAGCTTGACCGGAAGAATTGCCATAGGATCGCCGGGAGCTGTACGAAGCACTAGTTGCCCATAGGCTGCATCACACGACGAGTCACGTCGAACCCGAAGAACTGCACCTGACGCCTCTTTCAGTACTTCCACTGAAAGCGGTGGATACTCGTTTGGGTATTCATCAATCAACTGCAACAAGACTCCGTTATCGCCCGGTGAAGCCGTCTCCGCGAGGTACATATCTTGATTGGTCCCGAAAGTGCCCCGAATAAGAGTGCCTGTTGCATCAAATCTTAAGCGCACTTTTTGCGGACCGCTGCGTGCTCTCGCTTCGGCAGAAGCAACGAGCATCACCAAGGAAAGACCTGCTGCAACACGAACATCGCGGCTGAAATTCACACAACTCTCCTGCTCGCTACTTCGCGAGGTTTAATGTTTCAGATATTTGAGTTCTTCTGGTGTTAGTCGGGGAAGTAAGTCAAATGTTGCATTCACGCAGGCAAATCGTTAGCACTCTTGGGGAAATACAATGACAGGCAAAACTGACTTCTCAGTTTGTCTGACATCTTGAGATATGAAGAGAGTCTTGTCAACCCAATTGCAGGTAAATTTATGTATTTCGAATAATTAACATGAAGGTAACTAGGAGCATTTACTTATTACTAACTATCGACAGAGCAGCTCAGGAGTCGGTGGACTCTGCATAAGTTCCGCCCCACAGCCAGCTTGAATAATATTCAAGGAAATACCTTCAAGTCACTTTTCGATGAGTGTACTTTTGGGTGTATTTAAGTCACATGATCTTGCATCCTATTCACTCTTAATGTCTTATCTTGCGATTCGAATCCCTCCCTCCCGCCAGATCCCCTTCCTGCAACATCCCAAGACATCCAAATCGACGACCTAAAGCCTGGCAAATGCTAGGCTTTTCTACTTTCTGCATCCAGGTGCATCTACGTGGCCTGCCCGTCGACAATAGTATGCAGGATGGGAATGTCCGCCGCATCATAGACTGACTTAGCGTCGTTACGATTGAGCCGATGCCATAGACCGTATGTTGCGATCCATGGCTGGTGTCGACTCTAAGTCCGCAGCGCTCGTGAGGGGTATAATTTGCGTTGATGTAAGAAACAAGTTCTCCGCGAACTGCTTGATCGTCTCCACTGCGCGGAAGCCCTGTCCAAAGTCCGATCCTCCCTATTTCCAGGGGCGAATTGCTACCCGCCCTCGGCGAAGACGAGGGCGGATACGGTGCGAAAATGGCTGCCGATTTGGTGCACCATTGTTTCACAGGCGTCTGATACTGCCAGGCGCTTCAAAGCTCAAGTCCTCTGCGGCTCCGTCTTTTGCAAGATAGTAGATCAGGCTTCGAAGCGCAGGTTCAGAGGCAGCCACCCCAAACTTGCCATAGACTCTCGATCGAGATCCAGCGCGGTGGTTACTTGCCTTTGCCGCCAAACCTGTCGAACCAGGCGAAGAGTTCCGGTGGAGAGTCGATGAACACAGGGTTGTGTTCGTCCACCGGGTATTCGACTACCTTGGTGGAATAACCAGCCGCCTTCACCTTTTCATAGACGGCGACAGCGGACTCGCACGGATTCGTGAAGTCTTTGCCGCCGCAGGTAATGAGGATGGGGATCTTTTTGCCCGTGGCCAGCGTGTCATCGAGGCTTGCGCCCAGCCGGGACTCGAGTGATGCCAATGAGCTTGCTCCGGCCATTGGAGCGATAGCTGCGAACTTGTCGCGGAACGCAAGGCCGATCGTCCAGGTTCCGGAGCCACCCATCGAGTGCCCAGACAAGAAGATGCGATTGGAATCGATGTTGTAGTACTTCTGCATGAGCGCCATGTCGTCAAGTACGTCCTGCTGCGCGCCACTTTGTTTTGTGTAGCCGCTGCTGGGTCCGCGGCCATTCACGGCAACAATCAGGTAACCGAGGCGCTCAGCAAGTGGCTGCAGCACCTCACTGTTCATGAACGTGTTTTCATCGCACTGCCCACCGTGAAGAAAGACGAGCAGTGGCCAGCTGTGCTTGGCCGTGTAGTTAGCCGGGACGTAGATGCGGAATGGCATAAGTACCCCGTCGAGGCTGGAGCGGTAAGCCAGACGCACTTCTCCGGTGATGCCTGCCATTGGGTCGCGCCCCGCCTGTATGGCTGTAGCAATCTGCTCGGCGCGCTTCAACTCGGCCGCGAGGTCGAACGCTAAAGGAGAAATCGGAGCGATGTAATCATAAAGTTCTTTCGTAGGAGCCGAAGTCCGCGGGGCTGCAACACCGAGAGGACGTACTGGCTGCGTCTCGTAATGCTTGGGATCCGCCAGGGCGCCTTTGAAAACCTCTAGAGTATATCGAGCAGTGGTGGCAGACAGACTCGTTTGGTCCTTCGCAGTGTTGAGCGCTTTGTCTAGAGCAGCTACCCTGGCATCCAGGTTAGGAATAGTGGCCAGACGTTGGGCAACTGGTGTGTTCCACTCCGGATGCTGCGTGGTGGGCTGCGCGGAAACCATGCGGACAAGAGCCATGCACAACGCTGCGCCAAGAATGACTTTGGAACGTACATTGGAAATCATACTTCGTTCTCCCTTTTGGAGCCTGAAAGCGCTTTTGCCGGAGTAGCCGGTCAGAGTCAGTGTGCATTGTTGCCAGCCGGCGCAGGAACTGCGTGGGAAACAGGTATCCCCAAACCAGGCGGTTTGGGGATACCTATTCTAAGAGCAGGGTCAAACTGCAACCCCAATCACCTACACAAGGTACTTGCGATCATTGGTTGCGATAAAGACCGTTTTGATGTTCGGTACGGTTGCCTTCATGAAGTCCGTGAAGATAACCATGCCCTCTTCCTCGCCGGCTTCATGCGCGATGACAATCAGTCCCTTCTTCTCGCCTGAATCGATCAGCTCCCGGACGTATTGGACGGACTCCCACTCTCGCACTTCGGAAGAGATAGCCGCATCGGCCTTTTCGAGCGCACTGATGTGGCCGCTCAGGGCGTGGCCGCCATGGCCCACGGTCGTGACCATCAGTTCGGGATCGCCGACCACTCGCACGCTGCGTGTGTACAGTTTTTTCGCCACCTGATCCGCAAGGTCTTTCAGCTTGACGGGTGCAGGAAAGCGATAGGATCGCGCATCGGCTGGATCCGACGGCCACCCCAGCAACCTGTCAGTCCCTGTGCTCATGGGATCTGGCTTGATGCGGTGGCAGTGATCGTGAATGCGGAAGATCACCATGCCGTTGCTTTCGACAAAATGAAGTTTCTCACGGCGCAGCGCATCTTTCTCGATCGGCTGAACCAGATCCGCATCGCTCCAGAAGGTAGGCTCGTGCGAAATAACAAAATTCAATCCCTGCGCGTGGGCGCGCTGCAATACATCCAGCGTACTCATGAACGTGGTTGCAATGCCTTTGACCGGTGTGCCGGGATCGCCCGCCTTGAAGGTGTCCCGATACGTTTTGTAATTCCAGGTCATGTTGAGATGCTGCTTGATGATCTCAACCACCTGTGACGCGGTTGGCTGGGAGCTTGACTGCGCAAAGCCCAAAGGCCGAAGGGCGCTTGCCGCGGCTACCATAGCCGCTGACCGATTGAAAGTGCGGCGGTTCATTTTCATCTCTGCGATGCTCATGCTCTCAAACCTCCTGCCATGACCGGAGAAAGCGGATCTCCGACCGGGATACATTGAACATTCGATTCGGGGTGCAACTTGCTGATCCACGCCGCTACTTCTTTCGCGGAGGCGTCGGAAGAAGCTGCGAGTCCCAGCATGATGAATCCCTTGGAACGGCCTGCGGCGATTGCGTCCTCAGCGTATTCGGCTCCCATCCACTCGCACGCTTCGCCGGTAATCACGGCATCCAGGCCCGGCGTCTGCCAGATTCGAGAGGCCGTCAGGAGGCTCATAAAGCCTGGATAAACGGCCACTTTGCTGATCTTGGCCGTACGCTCGCCAATCACGCGCACGCTTTTGGCACCAACGCTCTTCTTTGCATGCAGAGCAATGTTATTCAAATCGTCGGGCGGCAAGGTGACGATTGCGGCACGCGCCTGCGTAAACTGCTCATCGGCAACAAAATCTTCCGTAGACTTCCAGCCCAGGGCGTTTACGAGCCCGCGCGTTGCAAGACCGCTCGGCCCGTTCCAATTTGTGCTGATGCGAATGACGTTGATCTTGCTGCTGGCTATGAAATCGCGCTTTGTCTGATAGAACTTCGACTTCTCAATCACTTCCCACTTAGTCGGTCCAGCCGTTCCCTCAGGCACGCTGTCTTCCCAATAGGGCGCCGTTTTGTTCAGATCTGGGTCGTCAAACCAATAAAGCGGCTCTCTGGCCAAAACCAGGTTACATCCTTGAGCGAGCGCCTTCTTGAGAACCGCGAGTTCGGGAGACCAGGTAACCGCAATCCCTGTCACCTGTGCTTTGAGATCACCGGCCAGGAGGCCGTCATAGGGCTTGTCGTCTGGAAGCTCACCATTGTCTTTCGGGTAGCCCCCCTCGGCGACGCGCATTTCATTGACGATATCGCCCACGAGTAAGTTAGTTGCCATATTGAATCCTTCCTTCATGTGCAAAGTGCTTGTAGGATTTCAAAAGTCTCCGGTTGTATGGCTCTGCTTCGCATGTATCAGGTAAAAGCTTGGAACACAGTTTTCAACTTCTCCTGAATGTTCAGCAATGCAGAATCCCATACACACTGAGAATAGCCGCCGCCAGTTCGTATTGCCCTCGATTGATTTGCGAATTGAGCCTGCTGCCAGGCTCAATTCGCAAATTTCGTTCGAGTTGCCTTGCCGGCCTTTTGGGTGTCCGACTATCTGGAAATTCGGAGTCCAAACTGTACCAGGCGAGGTTGGTTGCCCTGGGCCGTCACCTGGCCAAACGTCGAGGCGCCGGCCTGAGTGTTCGGCGCAGCGAACCGAACGGTATTGAACAAGTTAAAGAACTCAGCGCGGAACTCCACTCGCATCTTCTCGGCTACGTTGGTGTACTTGAACAGAGCAAAATCATAGTTGTTGATGCCCTGCTGTTTCATGTAACGATCGACACGCGGCTCGTTGCCGAGGGCGTAAGTATTCGGCGCGATGGCCACACCGTTAGCCGCAACTGTTGCGCCAACCGATGGCACATAGAAGCAAGACTTGTTAAACCACGCGCTGATGCGGCTATAGGGCCTTCCGCCGACTGCGGGATTGCACCCTGGAACTACAGACGGGCGGACGTTGGTTATGTTGAGTTTCGACATTTGCGACGGCGTAGGAGTGGTTGAAAAAGTCAGCGGGAAGCCACTCTGGATGGTCGTGATTCCGTTGACACCCCATCCACCGACGACTGCGTTGACAACAGGATTCAGACTGTTAAGGTAGCGGCGGCCCTTGCCGAACGGAAGATCGAGGTTATAGGAAACAATCAGCAGGTTCGGAATGTTCCCAGCCGCGATAGAACGTTCTCCCTTCGAATTCGCAGGGTACGATTCCAGACCGCCGTTGTTTGTAGCTCCATTCGACTCCAGATACAGGGCCGCGGAATCCGTATTACTGATGAACTTGGCCCAGGTATAGGAGGCGAGGAATGTTCCGGCGGCGCCATAACGCCCCTCAAATTTAGTTTGCAGTGCGTTGTAATTCGAGTGGAATTGGTTGGTTTGTTCGTTCGTCACGTTTTGGTACTGTGGGAACGGCAAAAGCAACTGCCCGTACGTGGTGGTCGCAGGCACTTGAGAGCTGGAGATAGGGCCCCCATTCGCGCTGCTCAGGTTGTTCTGAACAGTGTTATTGAGCGTTACCGCTGCCAGTGCCGTAGCAGTCGAGCCTGAACTGGCATAGGCAGTCGCAAACTGAGATTGCGCCTGTGCCAGGAGCGTAGGTGAAATCTGGTTGATGCTGATTTGCTGAGGCAAGTCCACTCCGGAGGCACCGGCATAGGCAATCTATAGCGAGCTGTTATTATTGAGCTGTTTCTGGATTGCCAGATTCCACTGCTGGTTGTAAGACCGCTTTTGATTCGGGACCAGAGTGTTGTACACGCTACCGTAGAAGTTGGGCAGCTTGCTGGCGTCAGGTCCTGGTGCGAATAAGAAACCGTTTGGGAATGGATTGCTCATACTTGCCGTCGGAATCGTACCGTTAATGATGGGTATCGGTGTCACCGCTGCGTTCACTGACAAATTGACAGGCCCGGACCAGAACGACGACGCCGTCGGGATATAGAACAAGCCATATCCGCTGCGGATCACCAGGCTATTCGATGCCCTATAAGCAAGTCCAATTCTCGGGGCAAACATATTGAGCTTAGTGACCATCCCATAGGGGCTTGAGTAAGCTGCAGTTCCCGGGATCGCAGGCAGGCCTTGCAGTGAAATTGTAGCCAGTGTCGTCGGGTCTTTAAATGAACCAAGGGGGCTGGCGGTTGTTGGCATGAAGACATCCATGCTATTGTGGCGCTCTCTCCAGAAGGTTGGAATTTCCCAGCGCACGCCGAGGGTTGCCGTTAGCCTGGAACCCACTTGCCAGGTATCGGTGAAATAGTACCCCTGGTACCGTTGCGCGCCCGCAGTCTTTATGCCCTCTTGGATGCCCGAAGGCTGCGAGGACGTAGATGACGTCGTGTTGTTGGGGTAGCCGAGGATGTACGATGCAAAAGCATCGCCGCCTGTACCACCGGACTTGGCCAACGAGTTTGTAAATGTGCCGTCAAATGCATAGAAGCCCGACGAGAACTGCGTCTGTGCATAGTTGAATTGCTGCGTGCGGAGCGCGAGCCCCGCTTTCATCGTGTGGCGGCCGAGAATCTTGGTGAGCCCGGAGACGATCTCATAATTGTTTGCTGCGCCGATCTGGTACAGGTTCAGGTTGTTGGAACAGAAGTTGGTGAACTCTCCCGCTATGCAAGGGGTAGGCCAGCCACGGTTCATTTCGCTGTTGTAACTGCCAGGCAGACCGAGGGTCGTTTGATCGAGCCCCGCCACCATTGGCACAGCGTTAATCTGGAATCGCGTAAATGCGATCCGGCTATCGAGAATCATGGTCGGCGAAATCGTCCAGGTGTCGCCGATAACTGCCTGTTTCGAGTAGTCCTTGCCCTGCCTGCCAACCTTCGTGCCGAGAGTATCATTGGGAACGCCGATGATATCCCACTGAGCATACCGGACAAACAGATTCTGGCTCTGCGTGAGTGTGTAGTCGCCGCGGACGTTGTATTGGTTGTAGTTTGTACCCGTGGGATAGGAGCGAACGAAGTTATTCACTGGCGTTGCGGTGTTGATGTTTGGATTCGGTTCCTGCGCTAGCAAGTGCTGTACGACTGGATCCAATCTCCCAGCAGGAATCTTGTTGCCGGGAAACGGCGTAGGACCCGCAGCAGGGGTGCCTGCGCAAAGGCCATAGCCGACGCCTCCGTTGGTGGTGCCTGCCGCGCCGCACGGATCGTAAATCGTACCGAAATTCGCGGCGCTGAAGTCACCGCCCTTTTCAGCAACCGTAGGAACGCTGGTCAGCAACGTGTTCCCCTGGCGAAGCGCAAATCCCTCCCAACTGCCGAAAACGAAAGCCTTCTGCTTCAGGATTGGACCGCCAATGGTTGCGCCGTACTGGTTTTGGGTAAACGCGGCCCTTGCAATGTTGTTCCGTTTGCTGAAGAACAAATTCGCATTGAGTAGTTTGTTGCGAACGAATTCGTAGGCCGAGAAGTGCAGTTCGTTGGTGCCCGACTTGCTGGCCATATTGACCACGCCGCCCGATGTATTGCCGTACTCAGCGGTAGTGTTGTTGGAGGATACGATGAACTCTTTGACAAAATCCTGACTGGGGATCAACGCGGGTTGATTAGTGTAACTGGTGTTCAGCAGTACGCCGTCGAAGTATTCGGCGCCCTGGTTTGCGATGCCGCCGCCAAATTGAAAATTTCCCCAGCCGTTAACATTGTTCCCTGACGGGTTCCCCTGCGAACCGCCCTGCGGAACGACGCCCGGCACTAGAGCAACCAGGCTCATTACGTTACGGCCATTGAGTGGTGCCTGCTCAACCTGGCGTCCTTCAATAACGGAGGAAAGGTTGGCGCTATCCGTCTGCACCAAAGCATGTTCCGCCGTAACCTCGACCGTATCTGTGGCGGCTCCAATCTTCAACGTGATATCGACTCGAGCCAGCGATTGCACCCGGATAATTACACCACTCTGCTTGTATCCCTGGAATCCATCTTTATTGACGTCAATCGTGTAGTTGCCTGGAATCAGATTCACGAAGTTATAGTTTCCGTTGGCGCCAGTCTTGGCAACTTGCGATGCGCCGGTGTCGTTGTTGGTTAGCGTCACATCCGTATCCACTAGCACCGCGCCGCTGGCATCTACCACCGTTCCAGTGAGCGAGCCAAATCCAGACTGACTGTAGGCAGGCCCCGAGATGAGCAAGCCTGCTACGACAAAAAGCAGGCCGAGGCTGAGAATCGACCTGCATAAGATCTTTGCTGCTGTTTTCGTGTCCCAGTGTTCTGACATGCAAAGCCTCCGTGTTTAAGTCAAAGTGCGAACTGCAGTGAATGAAATGAATTGCAGCCGTTCCGCCTATCGCAAACGACTGCATATAGCTCAGGGGAACCGGTTGGAATTTGACTCATAGCAGGAAAGTGGTGAATTTCGCTGCGGTCTAAGGCTAGAACGATAGTTTTGGGTTGGCTTGCACGAGAGGGAACAAGTTTTGTTCTGGGAGAGAACAACTCAATGGGCTGGTTCTACGCTGACCGGGAACTTCAGAGTGCCGCCAACCCGATGCCGGAGGCTGTTTCGCAGGGTAACTTTTATTCACATTCTCTAAGCCAGAGAGCAGTGTCCCTCTGGGGGGCACTGCTCTCTGGAAATCCCTTTTTATATGTACTTACGTTTAGTCGAGGAATTGCTTTCAAACACCGCGACCCCAAACCCGCAATTACTGTTGCGGCGGCATCGGGATGCCCGCGGCCTGGTACGCAGCCTCGAGCGTTGTAATGACGGTCCCTGTTCCGTAAACCATGATTGCCCGCCCGGATGCGCCGGGCCATGCATCGGTATACTCCATCTTGCCCACGTATTGCAGGCCGCTGGCCGGATTCAGCCACTTGCCCTGAAGGATTCCATTCGCGCACAGAGCAACATCCTGCACAAAGCGCCAGTTGAGGTAGCCGATGTCTTCCAGGGGATGATTCGGAGCCCACCAGCCCGCATAGTTGTTCTGGTAGGAGTGGCCTGTGAAGACCTTCAGCGAATAGCGCTGATAAGGCGTGAAGTTTGCGTTGATATAGTCCACAAGACTCTGCGAGTCCGCGGCAAACATCTTCAGCGTTTCAACTCGGGGAAATGCCTGGCCAAAGCCCGATCCGAGTGAGTCGCCCGTAAACAGGTACATGTCGGGGGTAAGCAGGTAGACCGTGCTTCCGGCCGAGTGTCCCTTAACCTGCAAGGCCTTGATGACTCGTCCTCCACCGAGATCAAATTCGGTACCTGGAGGAAATGTCTTGTAAGGTGTTGGTGTAATTTTGAACTGCACATTCAGCGCATTGAGGTCCTCGCCGAGTGGCATCAGCAGGCTTACCTGCTTGTCGTTCATGAGCGCGCCGGTCATTCCCTCATGATCCGGGTGCGCGTGGGTTGGTGCTGCTATTAGAGGCAGTTTTCCGGCCAGGCCGAAGACGATGTTGCGGAATTCCTCTTTGGCATTTTTGCGCGGCGCAATCAGATCCGGGGCATACCCATCTATGTAGTTGTTGCCCAGGTCGACCATGAACGCTTTCGACTTGCCCAGAATCATATAGCCGTCTACGCCCCACGCACCTCCTTTGCCGGTTTTGACGCCCGGGTCGTTGATCTTGTAAATTCCGTCGCCGATTTTGTAAACCACATAAGAGCCATATTTCACGTTGTCACCGATACTGACCAGCGTCTTCGCGCTGAAGGGAGCAACGGCCTGTGCCGACGCGGTTCCACGCAGAAACGAAATACCCAGAGTGGCAGCCAGTATTACGGCGATTGAAATTGCTTTTCTTTGCATCGTTCTTCTCCATCTTCATGATTGCGCTGTGATTCGGTTGAGCATTCCTCAGATGAGCAAGATCGAGGACATCATGATCAAAGACCTCAAGCTTCACCGCGAATTCTACTGGATCGTGCGAGCTGGTTCGCAACTCGAGCTCTCAGCGAACTCGGAGTCTCTCCAAACACTTCCTTGAAGCAACGGCTGAAATGACTGGAGCTATTGAAGCCCCAGGTATAAGCGATATCCGTTATGGATATGTTCGAAGACGTGGGAGACATAAGGATTTCGCGGCTCCGCTCGAGTCTCTGTCTCTGAATGTACTCTGAGATCGATTTCCCTTCGATCTTGAACGATTTATGCAAGTAACGTTTGCTGCAATTGAGCGCGGCTGCTAAATCATCAATGCACATTTCAGGATTCTGCATGTGGCTGGAAATATAGGATTTGATTCGGTCACGGAAGCTGCACTCGCTCGGTGGGCCTTCTTCATGGGCCGATTCACTCAGCGCTGCTGTTCGTACCATTTGGATAATCGCATCTGCTAATTGAGCTTTCTCGGTCTCTCCGAGAGTCGCGGCTTCTTCAAAAACGTTCATCGCAAACTGCGAGGCAAGCTTGCCAACTCCTCTACTTCCTGAGAATTTGCGTATCGCGTGAGTCGCCGGCTTTCCCTCGGCGTAGCAGTTCTCCTCGGCGCGCATCCATAGAAGCAGAACCTCACTCCCTCTGGATATAGAAAGGCTGCAGGGATGGGCCGCCTGCAAGACGCACCAATCTCCAGCTCCCAGAGGTGTTGCTTTGTTGCACTGATTCAGAACACTGCAACCATTGAGTTGCATGAACGCGGTAAAACCGAATCGATCCTGCGCGTTGTGGATGGCATGGGTAACAGGATGCGAGCCCGATTCGATTTTGCATAAGGCCAGATCGGCCAATTTTGCATGTGTGCACGTTCCCTGGGAGATTGACTCCGACCCCAATTCAAGAGCGAGGCTACCGCCAGAGTGTTGAAGAGGATTCACACGCCAGTTCTGTTGTCCATAGGAAGGATGGACGACTTCGTTAGCTAAGGTCACTGGCGTACTCAAATGGATCCTCCGGAGCAGAGTGAATGGGGTCCTTGTTCCATCACGATCAAACCTTGGAAACCCAAATTTGACCGGTCACCGCGCAAAATCTCTTCGCTGCGATGAGCTGGAGAGAGTGATGGCATTTCAAAAAGGCCTCCTCGTACTCTTGGTTTCGGAATAGAGCGAAGAATTCGACAATTCTCCCGCCCCAATGCACATTAGCGCCGCATGTGACTAGCTGCGCAAGGTTCTTTACGGAGTAAATTATTCAATCCACATGACTTTTCGGTGCTCATGGCCGAAAACCGAGATTGTTCAGCCTGTTGCGTCTAGCAAAGAAAAGCCTCGCCGGGGGAAATGAATGGGGGTACAATACGGTCAATACGGCGATTTAAATAACCCCAAATGCATTGGAAGAGTGTTCTGCGGGGCATCCAAAGTCGGAATTGGTCCACCAAGAGATTCAGGCACCCCGACAGGATGAGTCGGCCGTGAGCCGGATTTTGCGTTCGGGGGTCAACAATGACGGGTTCAAACATGCCTACCCTCTATGGGCCGCCGCTGTCCGAATCCCAGGTTGCTGAAGTTTATGAGCAGCTCGAGCGCGTTGTGAAGAGCTCATGGTTCCGAACCAGCCCTCGTTGTAGCGCACTGCTCCGCCATACCATCGAGGCCACCATTCAGGGGCGCTCGCTCCAACTCAGAGAGCGCCAAATCGGCGTCGACGTGTTTCATCGCAATCCCGGTTACGATACAGACGGCGACCCGGTTGTAAGAATTGCCGCTGGCGAGGTTCGCAAACGGCTGGCGCAATACTATAGCGATCCTGATTCCTCAGGCCAGATCCGCATTGAACTCCCCATCGGCTCGTATGTGCCGAGTTTTCACTTTCCGATTCAGGAAGATTCGTCAGCCAAACAACCTAACCTCAGGCTCACGCTTAAGGCTCTTGAGTTGCAGGGAAACAGTGATGCCAGCGCCTTGCCTGCCATAAGCGAGCCGGTGCCTGAGCCACCCGGTAAAACTTCCACCGGTCGAAAATGGGTGTGGATGGCTCTTGCCGCTCTCCTCATGTTGTTGTCAGTGGTGGGAGGAACCTGGGAGAATCTCCATCCAAAGCCCAAGGCATCTGGAGTGGATTTATTCTGGGCGCCTGTCATGTCGATGCAGCGCCGGGCCTATCTGAATATTGGAGTTAATTTTGCGGCTCCAATCAGCTTATCGGATGCGCGCCCGCCACATTCCTCGCCATTCGGTAAAAGCGTATCCGAAAAGCCTTCTGTGAAAGTGCCTGTCTGGTTGGCCAACGAAGGCGCTGCAGCCACCAGAATTGCTGAATTTCTTGGCAAAAACCACAAAGATTTCGACATGACCGCAGCTTCAAACGACGAAGGATTCTACTTTCTGCTTAACAAGCCGGTCATCATCGTAGGAGACAACACGGAAAGCTGGACCAACCACTTTACCGACTCCATGCGCTACCAGTTTGAGTCTGACCATGTGCACCAGATCAAGTGGATCTCGGATCGCGAGAAACCAACCGAGCGGTTTGGGGAAATTGCAATGGGAGTGCCCACTCCAATGAAGTATGAAGACTACGCTCTGGTTGCGCGCACTTTTGACTCAACCACCGGAGGGCCGGTGATGGTGCTTGCCGGCATAACGAGCATGGGCACCATGGCGGCTGCGCAATTTGTCACCGAACCAGGCTACTTGAACGATTTCATGCGGGTCGCACCGAAAGGCTGGGACAGCAAAAATATCGAGTTTCTTATTGCCGTGCCTGTTGTGGCTAATGTCCCGGGTCACGCGCGAATCGCCGCTTACTATATATGGTAGTTCTCTGACTGCCTGCCCCATGCGCAGGCGTACTTCAAAAGCTGGATATTCAGTCAGATCGTTTCTGGCCCACCGGCCGAGTGTGGGGCAGCAGGTGGTGGCGGCTCATGCCTTGGGCCATGGCAATTGTGTATGTTTTGTTTCCATTGGTGCCAATTTCAGGAATGAGAACCGGTCAATTTTTGATGGGTGTACCTTTGGATGTATTGCTGCAAGATGGATTGATATCTTACCTATACAGAATGGCTAATATTGCAGTTCGAATCCCTCCCTCTCATGGGCCCCTGTTCTATTTGGCCCCAATCCTGGCTTCTATGAAAACTGTGCACATATAGACTCGTCCCATAAACACGGTTACTCTTTGCCACACCCTGGCGCCTTTATTATGGCTGAATCGGCACTGCAACTCGTATTCCACGCAAAGAGAGAACGTCTACCTTGAATCCCCGCCCGGCGCGTAATACCCTACGCGCGTCACCACAGCCACATCGTCCCGTTTGGCCTTCAACATAATCTTGTGGTATCCGCCGTCGTTGTCCACCTGGTCAGGCGTGTAGCTCAACAAGTACTGACCGCGCAGTTCTTGCGCAATCTGGTTATAGATATCTTCCAGGTTTTCTTTCTTCTTGGCCTCAAACATCCTTCCGCCCGTGCGCGCGGCTATCTGTTCCAGAATCTTTTTCCCGTCCACGCCGGTCTCGCGCTTGCTGTTGCCGCCACCGCCGCCACGTCCGCCGCCACCCGGATAGCCGCCGCCCATGCCGCCGCGCTGCTCTCCAGGAAAGCTGAAGCTGTGATCCGTTTCGCCCTTGAAGTAGATCGTATAAACAGATACATTCGCGTGTTCCGCTGCGTTCAAGGCTTCACTCAGCGTCTCTTTGCTGCCCCGGTCCACTCCGTCTGAGAACACCACCAGCGCCTTCCGACCGTTCTCCGGCTTCATTACCTCATCCGAGGCCAGATAGATCGCATCGTAAAGTTGTGTGCCGGCAACCCGGTTTCCCCGTGATGGCTCGCCTTCCTGTCCGCGCCCGCCGCGCTGTCCGCCCCATCCGCCCAGTCCGCCGCTGTCATCCCGCGTCTCCGGACCCTGAGGATTGTTGCGCTCCCGCTGGCTTGGCCCCATCTGCTCCAACTCCCGGTTTAGCTTCTCGCGGGAGTTGGTGATGTCTTCAAGCAACTCCACCTCGCGGTCAAAGTGAATCAGAAACGCTCTATCCCCCACCTTGGCGTTCTTCGCATCGGCTGGCAGCATCAGCTGCACAAACTTTTCCGCCGCGTGCCGTTCCGTATCCAACGCGCTTGACATCGGCTGGCTGGTGTCCACCACCAGGCCAAGGATGAAAGGCAGGTTGCTATCTTTTGAAAAGCTCTTGATCGTCTGCGCGCGGTTGTCTTCGTTGAGCGTGAAATCCGCTGCCGTCAAGTCGCTCACCAGCGCGCCTTTTTTGTCCCGTACCGTTACAGGCAGCAGTACTTCTCGCCCCTGAACCCTGAACGACGGCGTGGACTTGTCGCCTGCAGGCTGTTGCGCCGCCATGTCCTGCAAGGGGAGGCAGCCAAGGACAAGCATCGTGATTGCGGCAAAAGACAAAGAAACGGTGGGGATTCGCATAGGTTTTAGGTGTACAGTTTCAGGATGTTAGACGAGCCATACCAGGAATTGGTGACACATGATTCCGCAACTTTCCAGCCGGAATGTTGTCGACCCGCCACCTACCGCCCCATCTTGTGTTTGCTGGCGTTTACCGCGGCCCTGGCCTCACGATCCCCCTCGCGCCGCTTCTCCGTCTCCCGCTTGTCCCAGTCCTGCTTGCCCTTGGCCACCGCCAGCTCGCACTTCACCCGCCCATTCTTGAAGTAAAGCCGCGTCGGAATGAGCGTATGACCCTTGATCTGCGTCTTCGACAATAGCCTGCGAACCTCTTCCCGATGCAACAGCAACTTCCTGGTGCGTACGGCGTCATGGTTCGACATATTTCCGTGCGAGTAAGGACCGATATGCATGTTCAGCAAAAACGCCTCGCCGTCCTTGATGAGGCCATAGGAGTCCTTCAGGTTGGCATTACCCTGCCGGATGGACTTCACCTCGGTCCCCCGCAGCGCCACGCCGCACTCATATTTCTCCAGCAGAAAGTAGTTATGACCGGCCATCCGGTTCTGCGCCGCGTCCCGCTCGCCTGCAGCCACAGGGTCGCGCGGCCGCGCCGGCTTCTTCACGCTGGCGGCGTCTTTCTGCACAATCACATGGCTGGTCTGGCGGGCCATTCGGATACATCCTCAATCCTTCATCCTACGGCATTTTCCTCTTTCACGAGCGATCTGGCCTTACCGCCGGCCTTTTCAACGGAAGTGCGTGAGGCTTTGCTAAAATGAGGGGGCATTGGCTCATTAAGTTACGGTATTGGAATAGCGTCCCGGAAGGCCAGGGCAGCCCGCACGGGCTTGACTGCGGGTTCCTTAAGACGCCTGGGAGTACGATGAATCGTTTCGCGCTTGTTCCGGCAACTTCCGGAGCTTTTTTCTCGAAAGTATGCCTCAGGCTCGCGCTTCTGGCCGTGGTCACTGGTGCTGGCATCGCTGGCGTTCGCCTCTATGCCGAGTCCGCCAACTCGGACTTCAAGCAGGGCCAGGCCGCGGAGGCGCGCGAGGACTACGACACTGCCTTCACCGACTACCAGAAGGCCTTTCAGAAAAACCCAAAAGATCTCCGCTTCCGCACGGCTCTGGACCGGGTCCGCGTTACCGCATCCACCACCCACGTCTCCAAGGGTCGCAAGCTCCTCGAGTCTGGCAACGCCACCGCTGCCCTCTCAGAATTCCTTCGCTCCACTGAGATTGATCCCGGCAACGAATCCGCCCAGCAGGAGATTGCCAAACTCCGCCAGCAGCAGGGCCAGGCCTCACAGCCGGCTACTGCGGCAAACCTGCCCCGCGCCGATGGCCAGCAGGAGCAACTCGACTCCATGGCCGCTCCCACGCAGCTCAAGCCCGTATCCAATGAACCGCTCACGCTGCATATGACGGAAGACGCCAAGGTCATCTATCAGGCCATGGGCAAGGCCGCCGGTGTCAACGTCCTCTTCGACCCCGATTACACCTCCAAGCGCATCCAGATCGACCTCAACAATGTCTCGCTCCTCGATGGCCTGCGCATCGTCGGCGCCATGTCCGGCACCTTCTGGCGTCCCATCACCTCCAACACTATCTTTGTCGCCCAGAACACCCGCACCAAGCGCACGGAAATTGACGTTCAGGCCGTCCAAACCTTCTATCTCACCAACGCCTGGCAGCAGAACGACCTCAACGATGTGCAGACCGCTCTTCGCAACGTGCTGCCCAACGCCAAGGTCTACGGCGTCGCCAGCCAGAACGCCATCGTCATGCGCGCCACCCCGGACGAACTCCTCCTCGCCGCCAAGCTCATCAACGATCTCGACAAGCCCCGCTCGGAAGTCGTCGTCGACATCGGTGTTCTTGAAGTCAGCAAGAACTGGGAAAAGAACCTCGGCATCTCCTGGCCTAGCACCATCAACGTGGCCCTGCAGAATCCCACTTCCACCTCTTCTTCCTCTTCTTCATCCACGTCCACATCCTCCACAAGCAGCAGCAGTTCTTCGGTCCCCAGCCTCTACCAGCTAGCCCATCTCAACGCCAACGACTTCGCTGTAACCGTAGGCTCCGCCACGCTCAACGCGCTGCTCTCCGACGGCACCACGCAGATCCTCCAGGACCCACGCATCCGCGCCACGGACGGACAGAAAGCCACACTCACCGTCGGCTCCAAGATTCCCATCGCCACCGGCTCTTATCAAACCGGCGCTGCCACCGCCCTCGTCAGCTCGCTCGTCAATACTCAGTTCCAGTACATCGATGTCGGCGTCAAAGTTGAAATGACCCCCACCGTCCACTTCGACGACGACGTCACCCTCAAGGTGCATATCGAAGTCAGCTCCGAGAGCGGCAACGTCACCATCAGCGGCGTCACCGAGCCTATCCTCAGCCAGCGCGTCATTGATCAGGTCATCCGCCTCAAAGAGGGCGAAGCCAGCATCCTCGGCGGTATCCAGGACAAGCAGGATCAGCAGAGCATGAGCGGCATCCCGGGCTTAAGCTCCATCCCCATC
>Ga0364874_10208_pt1 | contig 34264 bp, 27 predicted proteins | sample ExccelAu500001D4_2_FD_206922 | JGI IMG/M metagenome (GOLD analysis project Ga0364874, IMG submission 206922) | Enriched cells from Trout Bog Lake Hypolimnion, Wisconsin, USA - BchlTB.Aug07.5000.01.D4 | ecosystem: Environmental > Aquatic > Freshwater > Lake > Hypolimnion/Profundal zone | place... | reverse complement strand
TTCCTGATCCATTTATTACTCCTGATTGTTAAGGCTGTTAAATATACAATAACACAAACATATCATGGCCTAATTAAATCATATGGTTAATTATATCCAGATACAGTCTTGACATAATGTAATGAACACATCGAAACTGACCTCCTTAGCAAATAAGGGAGTTATCGTGCCAACCTTACCGAACCTCGATCATTACTGGCTTCCGTTTACCGCGAACCGTCAGTTCAAGAGCATGCCGCGCTTGTTCAAGGCCGCAAAGGGCAACTATTACACCACCATCAATGATCGCTCTGTGCTGGACGGTACATCGGGCCTATGGTGCGTGGCAGCCGGACATTGTCGTGAGGAAATCGCCAGTGCAGTAGCACATCAATTGCGCACACTCGACTACGCCCCGGCATTCCAGAATAGCCATCCTCTGGCATTTGAAGCGGCTGAGCGTCTTGCCGAGTTTTTGCCGCGCGGACTGGATCGAATTTTCTTCACCGGCTCCGGTTCTGAGTCGGCAGATACTGCACTCAAAATTGCGCTTGCCTACCAGCGCGTGACCGGCAATCCTCTGCGCAATAAACTGATCGGCCGCGAGCGTGGCTACCACGGGGTTAATTTCGGCGGACTTTCAGTGGGAGGTATTGCAGGCAACCGCAAGGCATTTGGCAATGGCTTGACCGGTGTGGATCACATCAGGCATCCGCTGGATATCAACCGCAACGCTTTTACCCGAGGGTTGCCTCAGGATGGAGGAATCGAACTGGCCAATGAATTCGAGCAGCGCATTACCACGCTGCATGATCCTGCAACCATCGCCGCCCTGATCGTTGAACCCATGCAAGGTTCGGCAGGTGTGGTTCTGCCACCGGTTGGTTATCTTAAACGGTTACGCGAAATTTGTGACAAGTATGGCATCCTGCTTATTTTCGACGAAGTCATCACCGGATTTGGCCGTCTTGGCACTCGATTTGCCGTTGATTACTTCGGCGTTGTTCCCGACATCATTACTGTTGCCAAAGGAATGACCAATGGCGCAGTCCCGATGGGTGCCGTAGCTGTCAAGCGCGAAATTTACGATGCCTTCATGGCGAACAGCCCCGCCAACGCGATTGAGTTACCGCATGGTTATACCTATACAGCTCACCCGATTGGGTGTGCTGCAACCATTGCTACGCTGGACATTTTTGAAAATGAAAAACTGGTTGAGCGGGCAGGAAATTTAAGCGCCCACTTTGAACAGGCTGCCCATACCCTGAAAGGTATTCCTTTCGTCAAGGACGTTCGCAACATTGGTTTGGTGGCAGGAATTGAACTTGAATCGTTTCCAGGAAAACTGGGTGCCCGTGCCTTTGCCACCTATCTCAAATGTTACGAAATGGGGGTGCTCGTTCGCCATACCGGAGAAATCATCGCCATCTCACCGCCGCTCACCATCGAGAAGCATGAAATTGACCGCATCTTCAGTTGCATTGCCGAGGCACTCACGTCATTGGCTGCCGAGGGGGAGCAGGGACTTGACCCGACCCGTTATCTCAAGAACGAGCAGCAATGGGCTGCCCACCAGCAGGAAAGTCATCAACAAGACGCCACTTTGGAGCAAACAGCATGACCCATTCTCAACAAAAAACAATCGGACATTTTATTGGTGGAAAGAAAGTAACAGGAAAAGGCGATCGTATGGGTGAGGTATACAACCCGGCTACCGGCAAAGTCCAGGCCATGGTTGCTTATGCCACCCAGAATGAAGTCAAACTCGCCATCGACGCTGCCGCACAAGCTTTTCCGGCCTGGTCATCCACTCCGCCGCTGAGAAGAGCGCGCATCATGTTCAAGTTCAAGGAACTGCTTGATCAACACATGGATGAATTGGCTCGTGCCATTACGCTGGAGCATGGCAAGACGATCAGCGATGCCCGTGGTGAAGTCACACGCGGCATCGAAGTGGTCGAATTTGCTTGTGGCATTCCTCATTTGCTCAAGGGTGAATTTAGCGAACAGGTTGGCGGCGGTATCGACACCCATAGTCAGCGTCAGCCGCTTGGCGTGGTCGCCGGTATTACCCCGTTCAACTTTCCGGTCATGGTGCCCCTGTGGATGATCCCGATGGCGCTCGCTACCGGCAATACCTTCGTGCTCAAACCTTCGGAGCGCGATCCCGGAGCGAGTCTGATACTGGCTGATCTGCTTGCTGAGGCCGGTCTTCCTGCAGGCGTTTTCAATGTAGTTCAGGGCGACAAGGTTGCCGTTGATACGCTACTGGAGGATGATCGTGTGCAAGCGGTAAGCTTTGTCGGGTCAACGCCGATCGCGCAATACATATACTCAACCGGCACTGCGCGCGGCAAGCGGGTGCAGGCATTGGGTGGTGCAAAGAACCACCTGGTGATCATGCCCGATGCTGATCTGGACCAGGTCGCAGATGCCCTTATCGGCGCAGGCTTCGGCTCGGCGGGTGAACGTTGCATGGCTATTTCGGTAGCAGTCGCGGTCGGTAGCATAGGCCATGCACTGATAACCAAGTTGACTGAAAAAACCGGCACGGTACGAATCAACCAGGGGCTTGATGAACAGGCCGACATGGGACCTCTGGTTACGCGCCAGCATTATGACAAAGTAAAATCCTATGTCGATCTCGGCGTTCAGGAAGGAGCGAAACTTGTGGTTGATGGTCGTGACTTCAAATTGCCGGGTCACGAAGAGGGTTTCTTTATGGGTCCCTGTCTGTTCGACCATGTCACAGCAAACATGAGAATTTATAAGGAAGAGATATTCGGTCCGGTGCTAAGCGTCATGCATGTCAATAACTTTGAGGAAGCCCTGAAGCTGGTGAATGACCATGAATTCGGAAATGGGGTGTCGATCTTCACCCGCGATGGCGCCACCGCCCGCGAATTCGGACGAAGAGTGCAGGTTGGCATGATAGGCGTGAACGTACCCATTCCAGTGCCGATTGCGTACCATAGTTTTGGTGGCTGGAAGCGTTCGCTATTCGGTGATCATCACGTATATGGCGAGGAAGGTGTTCGCTTCTATACCCGCCTCAAAACCACGACTACTCGCTGGCCTGCTGGTATTCGGGTTGCTGCAGAGTTTGTAATACCTACCATGAAATAGATAAATATTTAATTACCCCTAACCATGTCGCCAGAACATTTGTAACTCAATTGTTATATGACTCGCTTGGGAATAACTCCAAGGCCATCACGAACAGGCATACCCTGGGTAACTTTACATAAATCGCAGGGCAAAGTACCATGCCCTGTTGAGTAAAACATGTTTCGCTTTGCGGAATCAATTCAAGGATATCACCATGGCACGGCCAAATTTTCAGTGGGATGACGCATTGCTGCTCAACGAACAACTGACTGACGAAGAGCGGATGATCCGCGAGGCGGCATATGACTATTGTCAGGGCAAACTACAGCCCCGTGTACTGCTGGCGAACCGGCACGAAAAGTTTGACCGTGAAATCATGAACGAGATGGGTGAACTGGGATTTCTCGGCTCGACCATCGATGGTTATGGTTGCGCCGGTGTGAATCATGTGGCTTATGGGCTGGTGGCGCGTGAAGTTGAGCGCGTAGATTCCGGTTATCGTTCGGCGATGAGTGTGCAAAGTTCCTTGGTGATGTATCCGATTCACGCCTACGGCACGGAGGCGCAACGGCAAAAGTATCTGCCTAAGTTGGCTACCGGCGAATTGATAGGCTGTTTCGGTCTCACTGAGCCCAATCATGGTTCTGATCCGGGTTCGATGATTACCCGCGCCCGCAAAGTAGACGGTGGATTTACCCTTTCGGGAGCCAAGATGTGGATCACCAATTCGCCCATCGCAGATGTATTTGTGGTGTGGGCCAAGGATGATGAAGGCGAGATTCGCGGTTTCATCCTGGAAAAGGAAATGAAAGGCCTCTCTGCCCCCAAGATCGAAGGGAAATTTTCTCTGCGCGCTTCGATCACCGGAGAAATTGTCATGGATGAAGTATTCGTACCGGAAGAAAATGCCTTCCCCGATATTCGCGGCCTCAAGGGCCCGTTTGGCTGTCTGAACAAGGCGCGTTACGGTATCGCCTGGGGAGTATTGGGTGCCGCTGAGTTCTGCTGGCACGCTGCCCGCCAGTACACGCTCGATCGCATTCAATTTGGCCGTCCGCTGGCTGCCACCCAATTGATCCAGCTGAAACTGGCCAATTTCCAGACCGAGATTTCTCTTGGCCTGCAGGCTGCCCTGCGTGTGGGGCGTCTGATGGATGAAGGTCGCGCTGCACCGGAAATGATCAGCCTGATCAAACGCAACAATTGTGGCAAGGCGCTGGATATTGCCCGTATCAGCCGAGATATGCATGGCGGCAACGGTATCAGCGACGAATTCCATGTCATCCGTCATGTGATGAACCTGGAAGCCGTGAACACCTATGAAGGCACGCATGATGTGCATGGGCTGATTCTGGGCCGCGCCCAAACGGGACTGCAAGCCTTCTCTGCCTGATCGGATAAATAGAGGTTCCCTAAACTCACCGGCGACGACATTGTGATGGCTTCGCTGTTTCATTAAGGCATCAACATGTCCGCACTGTCCCATCTTCGTGTGCTCGATTTATCCCGCGTGCTTGCAGGTCCCTGGGCCACACAGCAACTTGCCGACATGGGGGCCGAAGTTATCAAGATCGAAAAACCCGATGGCGGTGACGATACCCGTGGCTGGGGCCCACCCTTCCTCAAGGATAGCAAGGGCAACCCCACGCGTGAGGCGGCTTATTATTTGTGCACCAATCGCGGCAAGAAATCGGTTTGTGTGGATATGGCTACTCCCCAAGGGCAGGAGATTCTGCGCGAACTGGTGAAAAGCTGCGATGTGGTAGTGGAGAATTTTAAAGTGGGAGGTCTGGCGAAATATGGCCTGGATTACCCCACGCTGAGTGCCATCAAACCGGATCTTGTATATTGCTCGATTACCGGTTTTGGTCAGAACGGGCCGCGCGCGGATCAGGGCGGTTACGATTTCATGATTCAGGGTCTGGGCGGTTTGATGTCCATCACCGGCGAAACGGCTGGCGAGCCGATGAAAGTGGGCGTGGCCGTGGCCGATCTATTTACCGGCCTGTATGCCACCGTGGCGATTCTCGCGGCACTCGCGCATCGTGACCGCACCGGCGTCGGCCAGCATATCGATCTGGCCTTGTTTGATTGCCAGTTGGCGATGCTGGCTAATGTGGCCTCGAACTATCTGGTCGGCAATGTACAACCTCCCCGCTTTGGCAATGCACATGCCAACATCGTTCCCTATCAGGCTTTTGAAACGTCAGATGGCCACGTACTTGTCGCGGTCGGCAATGATGCTCAGTTCGGCCGTTTTTCTGAGTTGTGCGGGTATTCAGAATGGGCTCAGGATGAACGTTTTGCCACCAACAAGGGGCGCGTCATCAATCGTGAAATTTTGATCCCGCAGATTCAGGCAGCAGTAAAGCTTCATCCGCGACAGTATTGGATTGAGGGCATGGAGCGGCGGGCCATTCCCGGCGGGCCGATCAATACGATTGCAGAAGCGCTCGCCGAGCCTCAGGCCGTCGCGCGCGGCATGGTGGTCGATATTCCGCATCCGGCAGGAAGCGTGAAGATGGTGGCGAATCCCATTCACTTCTCGCAAACGCCAATCCGCTATGAAAACGCGCCACCCACGCTGGGTCAGCACAACGAGGTGATCGACAAGTTATCGGTGGAATAATGACCAGCAACATTCCTGCCATAAATACCTATCCGCGGAGTTATTACGCCGCCAGCGCGGCAGACCGCATGGTGTCGCGCCCTGCTCTCACGGATGCCACTGAGACGGATGTCTGCATCGTGGGCGCGGGCTTCACGGGCCTTTACACTGCCTTGCGTCTGACTGAAGCGGGCAAACGCGTAGTCATTCTCGAATCCTCGCGGGTGGGTTGGGGGGCCTCGGGTCGCAATGGCGGGCAGGCGATTCTCGGTTTCTCGTGCGATATGCCTCCATTGGAAGCGCAACTGGGCTACGAGGAGGCGCGCGAAATCTGGAATCTGATGCGCGCATCCGCCACCGAAATCCGCCAGCGCATTGCGCAATACGGTATCGATTGCGACTGGCGCGACGGCCATCTGTGGACATCCATCCTGCCGCGCCGCGAAAGCAGCTTGCGCCAATGGCAACATGAAGCGGCAGAAAAATGGGGTTATGACGCGCTGCAATTTATTCCAAAAAACGAGCTGCCGGACTGGCTGGGTACCGATCACTATTGCGCCGGTCTATTTGACCCTGGCGCCGGACATCTGCACCCACTGAAATATGTTTTTGGTCTGGCTACTGCCGCCGAAAGCGCCGGGGTGCAAATTTACGAACAAACCGCTGTCGTTCGTTATCAGGAGGAGGGCAACCGTGTCACGATTGAAAGTGAGAAAGGCAAAGTGACTGCGGGTGCTCTGGTGCTGGCCGCCAATGTTTATCTTGGCGATCTCGACAAAAATCTGAGCCGCCGAATTATTCCGGTCGGTACTTTCATGGTGGCGACCGAGCCGCTGGGTGAGCGGGCAAAGGCGTTGATCCCCTCCGGCGTATGTGTGACCGATAACCAGTTCATTCTCGATTATTTCCGAGTTACCCCGGACGAACGCCTGTTGTTCGGCGGAGGCTGTACCTATCTGGGTGGCACGCCGCGAGATATTCCGGCTGCGATGCGACCTGCGCTTGAGCGCGTATTTCCTCAGCTAAAAGGGGTCGGCATTGAGTTTGGCTGGGGCGGAATGATCGACTGCACGGTACACCGCACACCTGATTTCGGGCGGCGCGGTAATGTGCTTTGGGCGCAGGGGTTTTCCGGCCATGGCGTGCTGCCGACCTGTGTGGCAGGGCGTGTGCTGGCAGAAGCACTGTTGGGTGAAGACACCCATTTGCGCAGCTTCATGAAGCTTTCCAATCCGCCGTTTCCCGGTGGGAAATTGTTTGCGGCACCCATCGAGGCTGCCGGCAAACTGTGGTATCGCATGCGTGACATGTTCTGAAACACAGGCAACAAATACATTAACCTTTAGTACCTTAATTGAAGTCAAAATGAAATTACTGCCAAACCCGGCTTCAATCAGGGCCAAGTCAGATAGCGCTGATATTCCCAATCGCTGACCGAGCGGCAGAAATCGACCCATTCCGTGCGCTTGATACTGAGAAACTCAGCGACAAAATCAACCCCGACAGCCGCAGCCAATACCTTATCCGTTTCCAGCGCATCCAGTGCCTGACCGAGAGTTTGAGGCAAAGTCAGCACACCACGTTCAATAAAGCGAGCCTCCGGCCATTCATAAATATCTTCATCAATCGGCACCGGAGGTTGCAGGCTCTGCTCAACTCCATCGAGCATTGCCGCTATAGCAGAAGCAAGTGCGACATAAATATTACAACTGCCATCGGTGAGACGGAATTCAATGCGTCCTGCAGTAACCCGAGCTACTGCGGTGCGGTTGTTGTCGCCCCAGACAATGTGGGCAGGCGCCCAAGTCGTACCGGATAGCGAGCGGCCTATCACCAACCTTTTATAGGAATTCACACTGGGTGAGTGGAAGGCTGCCAAAGCGGGGCTATGTGCTAACAGGCCTGCAATGCACTGCCGCCCGGTTTCGGACAATCCATGCGAGTCTGCCTCATTCGCCATCACAGGTCGTCCCTCGCGGTCACTGATCGACAGATGCAAGTGAAGCCCGCTACCGGGGCGATCGGCAAATGGTTTGGGCATCAACGAAAATACCAGCCCGTCTTCCTCGGCAATCTGGTGCGCAGCCATCTTGAACAGGATGAAGCGATCTGCGGCGGTCAGCGCGTCGCTGTAATGATAGTTAAGCTCATACTGGCCACCGGCATCCTCGTGGTCGATTTGAAACACGTCAAACCCGCAGGTGTTTAATCCTTGCTCCATACGGCGCAGCACGTCGCGTACTCGCGCCATGGCCTTGAGGTCATATGAGGGTTTATCAAGGTCGTCTGCCGCATCGGGAAGTATGGGGCGACGCGCTCCATCTTGATGCAGCAGGAAAAACTCAGGCTCGATGCCAACATTGAGGGTCCAGCCACGATCGTTCAAACGTGCGATCTGATGCTTCAGCAAGCGACGCGAACAACGTCCAAAATCTTTGCCAGCAACGACACCGCTGCACACTATACGGGCATAGCCTGGCATCCAGGGTAACACCTGAAGCGTATTCAGATCCCCGCGTCCATAAAACTCGGAATTTGGCCCGTTACGCGGCAAACCCAAGCCCCAGATTGAAGGGCCGGCAAAGCCGACACCTGCACCCACAATATCAGCCAGATGGGAGAGTGGAATGTACTTGCCCTTCGCCGATCCATGAATATCCACGAATTGAGCGATGACGGTATGCACGCCCGCTTCCAGCATGCGTTGCCGTGCATCAGTCACTTTCGCAGCTAAAGCTTGCGACTGTTCAGCCTGGATATTCACCCGCTGGCCTTCATTAAGGCACGGTCAAGTATATCCAGCGCTTCGTCAAAAACCGCATCTTCAGTTGTCAGCGGATAGAGGAACCGCATCACGTTCAGGTAAATGCCGCAGGTAAGCAAAATAAGTCCTTCTTCCAATGCAGCCTGCTGCACGCGTTTGACAGCCTCGGGGGAAGGTTCGCCGGTAGCAGGGTCGAAAAACTCCGCAGCTATCATCGATCCCAAACCCCGTACTTCTTTGAGCGCAGGCACTTTGGCTTGCATTGCCAACAGACGTGCAGTCAATTTTTTTCCGAGCACATTTGAACGTTCGACAAGATTTTCTTGTTCGATAACGTCAATCACTGCATGCGAGGCTGCAATCGCCAGCGGATTTCCGGTGTAGGTTCCTCCCAGTCCGCCAGGCGCCGGTCCATCCATCACTTCGGATTTGCCGCATACCGCAGACAGGGTCATACCACCCGCCATGCTCTTTGCAATCGTCATGATATCGGGCAGAACGTCATAATGCTCGGTTGCAAACAGTTTGCCGGTACGGGCAAATCCGGTCTGGATTTCATCGAAAATCAGCAGGATGCCGTGCTCGTCGCATACTTTACGCAAGGCGCGCAACAGTTCCGGCGGAGCAATATAGAACCCGCCTTCGCCTTGCACCAGTTCAATAATGATTGCAGCTACCCGCTTTGGGTCCACATCCGCCTTGAACAAGGTCTGCAATGCATGAAGTGATTCCTCGACACTGACACCGTGCAGCTCCATCGGGAAAGGAACGTGATAAATTTCGGCGGGGAAGGGGCCGAATCCAACTTTGTAAGGCACTACTTTTCCGGTCAAGGCGCAGCACATCATGGTGCGCCCATGAAAGCCGCCCGAGAAAGCGATAATGCCTGAGCGACCGGTACTGGAGCGTGCAATCTTGATGGCATTCTCCACTGCTTCTGCTCCGGTGGAAAAGAACGCGGTTTTCTTGGGGTGAGATCCGGGTGTCAATGCGTTTATTCTTTCAGCCAAAGTGACATAGCTTTCGTAGGGCAGCACCTGATAGCAGGTATGGGTAAAGCGTTTGAGTTGTTCTTCAATCGCTTTTACCATGACCGGATTGCGATGGCCGGTATTCAGCACGGCGATGCCGCCGGCAAAGTCGATATAACGTTTTCCTTCCACATCCCAAACTTCGGCATTCAGCGCGCGATCAATAAAAAAGTTCGCCATCACTCCAATGCCGCGCGGTGTGGCGGCGAGCCGACGTTGATGCAAGTCTGCGTTACTGATTTGAGGGGTTGTTTTTGCTTCCATAATATTTTTCCTTTTCGCCGAATCAGGCGAGGCTAATCCAGGTTGTTTTGAGTTCAGTGTATTTTTCCAGCGCATGCAGCGATTTGTCACGCCCGTTGCCGGATTGTTTGAAGCCGCCGAAGGGCACAGTGATATCGTCTTCATCGTAACTATTCACGTGCACGGTACCAGCGCGAAGCGCGCGGGAGACCAGATGCGCCCGCGAAATATCGCGAGTCCACACTGCTGCGGCCAAGCCATAGCTGGTATCGTTGGCAATGCGGATAGCTTCTTCCTGCGTGTCGAAAGTAATAATTGACAGCACCGGCCCAAAAATCTCTTCGCTGGCAATGGTCATATCATTTGTCACTCCGTCAAAAATGGTCGGTGCGACAAAGTAACCACCCGACTCGGTGCGCACGCGTTCACCCCCGCAGCACAAACGGGCTCCTTGGAGCTTGCCACTTTCGATGTATTTGAGCACGTTGTCCATTTGTCCCTGATCGACCAGCGCACCCATTTTCGTGTCAGGATCGAGCGGATCGCCGGGATTGTGCCGGGGAGCATATTTTTTAAGCTTCTCCACGAACTCATCGCGAATGGAACGTTCGACCAGAAGGCGTGAAGGCGCATTGCAACTTTCGCCCTGGTTGTAGAAAATAGAGCCACCTGCCGCTTCAACCGCACGATCAAGATCAGGACAATCGGCAAACACGATATTGGGAGATTTACCACCCAATTCACACCAGGCGCGTTTGAGGTTGCTTTGGCCTGCCATGACCTGAATTTTCTTGCCAACGCCGGTCGAACCGGTGAATGCTATGCAGTCAACATTCATGTGCAAGGCCAGCGGCGAACCCGCTTCCGGGCCAAAGCCTGGCACGACGTTAAGTACTCCGGGTGGGATGCCTGCTTCCAAGGCAAGATCACCCAAACGAAGAGCTGTCAGCGGTGACTTTTCTGAGGGCTTGAGAATTACGCTATTGCCGGTTACCAGCGCAGGTGCGATTTTCCACGAGGCCATCAGTAATGGATAATTCCACGGCACGATGGCGGCTACCACACCAATCGGTTCGCGCGTAATTAGTGCCAGGGTCTTGGCATTGGTCGGCGCAATTTCGTCATATACTTTATCGATTGCTTCACCAAACCAGCGCAGCGTATTGGCCGCTGCGGGCACGTCGGTATTCATGCTGGCAGTGATCGGTTTGCCCATATCAAGCGTTTCCAGCAAAGCCAGTTCTTCCCGGTTTGACATCAACAAATCAGCAAATCGAATCAGTGTACGCTTGCGCTCACCGGGCGACATGCCCGCCCAGCGGCGGTCTTCAAATGCTGTACGGGCAGACGCTACCGCACTGTCAATATCAGCGGCCTGACAACGTGCCACATCAGCCAATTTGCGGCCATCAATCGGCGACATGCATTCAAACGTACTACTATCAGCGGCATTTACGCGCTGCCCGTTGATCAAGGCCCTGCCATCAATGGTTAATGCTGCTGCACGGGCATGCCAGTCGGTTTTATTCATTCTGGATATCCTTTACATTTAATGCTCAACACATTGACCAAGCTCAAAGCCCGGCCATGGCGACATATTTGATTTCGAGATATTCGTCGATGCCATGGTGCGAACCCTCACGCCCCAGGCCAGATTGTTTGACGCCACCAAACGGAGCTACCTCATTGGAGATGAGACCGGAATTGACGCCGACCATGCCATAGTCGAGCGCTTCTGCGACACGCCAGATGCGGCCGATGTCACGACTGTAGAAATAAGAGGCAAGACCGAATTCGGTCCGGTTGGCCAGTTCGATGACTTCCTCATCCGTTTTGAAACGAAACAAGGGAGCGACCGGACCAAAAGTTTCTTCCCGGAATGCCAAGGCATCAGGATTGACGTCAGCCAGCACGGTGGGTTCGTAAAAAGTGCCTCCCAGCGCATGGCGCTTGCCACCGGCAACCAGCTTGGCTCCTTTGGAAAGCGCATCCGCCACATGGCTTTCTACTTTGTCCAGCGCCGCTTGATCAATCAGCGGTCCCTGCGTCACACCATCAGTGAAGCCATCTCCCACTTTCAACTGTGCTACCCTTTCAACCAGTTTTCTGGTGAAAGCGTCAAACACTCCGTCCTGAACGAACAAACGGTTGGCGCACACGCAGGTCTGACCGGCGTTGCGGTATTTGCTTCCCATAGCGCCTTCAACGGCGGCATCGAGATCGGCATCATCGAACACGATGAAAGGCGCATTGCCTCCCAGTTCGAGTGACAGTTTTTTGATGGTATCTGAACACTGACGCATGAGGATACGGCCCACTTCAGTGGAACCGGTAAACGACAATTTGGTTACTACCGGACTTGCGCACATGGCAGCTCCAATTAGCGGCGCATCGCCGGTAATTACCTGAAACACGCCGCCCGGTATGCCTGCTTCTTCGGCCAGCACAGCCAAGGCAAAGGCCGACAGTGGTGTCTGCTCGGCTGGTTTGACGATCATCGCGCAACCGGCTGCCAAGGCAGGCGCGGCCTTGCGGGTAATCATGGCGTTGGGAAAGTTCCACGGCGTGATCGCAGCAGTGACACCAATCGGTTGCTTCAGCACCAGTAAACGCCGGTCATTCGTCGGGGACGGAATGGTCTCGCCATACACCCGCTTGGCTTCCTCGGCAAACCATTCGACAAAGCTGGCTCCATAGGCGATTTCACCGCGCGCTTCAGCCAGTGGCTTGCCCTGTTCAGTAGTCAGAATGCGCGCCAGATCCTCCTGATGCTGCATGATCAGGGTAAACCATTTTTTCAGCTTGGCCGAGCGTTCCTTGGCAGGAACTGTCCGCCACTGTTTTTGTGCCACGGTTGCGGCAGCAATGGCACGTTCGGTTTCTGCGCGACCCATGAGCGGTACTTGAGCCAGAATTTCTCCGTTTGCCGGATTCCTGATTTCGAATGTTTTGCCTGAATCGGCACCAACCCAATTTCCTCCCAACCAGGCCAGAGATTGTTTGAGAAGTGCAGGGTGACTCAACTGGATAGACATAAATTCTCCTAATTAGTTTACATCCAGCCAGCCTCGCGACTGTACGTCTTTCAAAGTTGCATCGAGACAAATGCGAACACGCTCCATCATTTCATCAATCTGTGGCTTGGTACAGACCAGCGGTGGCGCTATGATCATGCGGTCACCTACAGCACGCATGATCAGCCCATTGGCAAAGCAATGATCACGGCAAACCATGCCTACTTCCAGTGCTTCATCAAACGCAAGGTGTCTGGATTTGTCTTTCATTAATACCAGGCCTGCGACCATGCCGAATGCTTCGGCTCCCGCAACAAGAGGGTGATCGGACAGCGCGGCAAAGTGCTTTGCCAGATGAGGCCCCGTTTCTTCCCTCACCCGATCAACCAGCCCTTCACGTTCGATAATATCCAGATTGGCCAGTGCCACCGCACACGACACAGGATGACCCGAGTAGGTGTACCCGTGGTTGAATTCCCCGCCTTTTTCAATTAGGACTTCGGCCACACGCTTGCCAACCACTACACCGCCAAGCGGTATGTATCCGGAAGTCACGCCTTTGGCAAACGTCATCAGATCAGGTTTTGCGCCCATCAATTCGGAACCAAACCAGCTGCCGAGACGCCCGAAACCGCAGATCACTTCATCACAGATCAGCAGGATGCCGTATTTGTCGCAAATCCGCTGGATTTCAGGCCAGTAAGTTTTCGGCGGGATGATGACTCCACCCGCACCTTGAATCGGTTCGCCAATAAATGCCGCAACCTTGTCCGCACCGACTTCGAGTATCTTTTTTTCCAGCCAACCGGCGGCTTCAATACCAAATTCGTCTTTATTCTTGTCGTGCGCCAGACCAAAATGATAAGGCTGCTCGATGTGAACAATACCGGGAATCGGGAGGCCTCCTTGAGCATGCATGCCGGACATACCGCCAAGCGAAGCACCGCACATTGTCGAACCATGGTAAGCATTCTTGCGGCTGATGATCACGCTGCGCTCAGGCTGCCCCAATGTTGCCCAATAATGACGCACCATGCGCACGATCGTATCGTTGGACTCGGACCCGGAAGTACCATAGAACACATGGGAAAAACGATCCCCGGCCAGGCCGATAATCCGATCCGCCAGTTGTACGGCGGGAACATTGGTGGTTTTGAAAAAGCTGTTGTAAAACGGCAGCTCTTGCATCTGCCGTGCTGCGGCGTCGACCAATTCCTTGCGACCATATCCCAGATTGACACACCACAACCCGGACATACCGTCAAAAATCTTCTTGCCTTCCGAATCCCATACATACACCCCTTCGCCACGGGTGATGACACGAGCCCCTTTGCCGGCCAAGGATTTATGGTCGGTAAAAGGATGAATGTAGTGCGCCGAATCGAGCGCTTGAATTTCGCGAGTATTGATCTGCATAAGTTTTCTCTTTACGTATTCGGGATTAATAAAATCAAACGTGCATCAACAGATGTTCGCGTTCCCAGGGACTGATCACGCGCATGAATTCGTCATGCTCAGTTTCCTTTACCGCCACATAGACGTCGACAAACCTCTTGCCCAATATTTCATGCAGAGGTGTCGCGGCATCGAGCAGCTTCAACGCTTCAGACAAGCCGCGCGGCAGTTGATAATCTGCGTCATAGGCACTGCCGGTGGTAATGGCTCCCGGCTGCAATTTTTCAATAATGCCCAGATAACCACAGGCCAAGGTTACGGCCATTGCCAGATAAGGATTGGCATCGGCACCAATAACGCGGTTTTCCACGCGGCGGTTTTCATGACCGGAAAGGGGCACGCGAATTCCCACCGTGCGGTTGTCGTAACCCCATTCAATATTGATCGGGGCTGCACCGTGGCGTACCACTCGACGATAAGAGTTGACATAGGGCGCCAGTATCGCCATCGCTGCGGGCAGATATTTCTGCAAACCGGCGATGTAGTGGAGGAACAGTTGCGACTCGCTGCCATCCTCATTGCTGAAAATATTTTGACCGGTTTTGATATCAAGCACGCTCTGGTGAATATGCATAGCCGACCCGGGTTCATTGGTCATGGGCTTGGCCATGAAGGTCGCATACATATTGTGACGCAACGCGGCTTCGCGCAGAGTACGTTTGAAGAAGAACACTTTGTCGGCCAGAATCATCGGTTCGTCGTGCAAGAAGTTGATTTCCATCTGTCCCGCGCCAAATTCATGGATCAGGGTGTCAAGCTCCAGCCCCATGGTGTCGCAGTAATCATAGATGTCCTCAAACAGCGGATCGAACTCGTTTACCGCATCGATGCTATACAACTGTCGGCTGGTTTCAGCGCGGCCACTGCGACCAATTGGCGGAACCAGTGGCTGGTTGGGATCCACGTTGCGAGCCAGCAGATAAAATTCCAGTTCGGGCGCGACGATAGGCTTCCAGCCCATAGTCTTGTAAAGGTCGGTCACCCGCCGCAGTACGTTGCGTGGTGCAAAATCTACCGCAGTTCCGTCGTGAAAAAAACAATCCATGATGACCTGGGCGGTAGGATCGGTAGCCCAAGGCACCAGGCGTACAGTGGTTGGATCGGGAATCAGCACCATGTCACGATCGGTAAAGCCAAACACGTTATCATAGCCCTCGTGATCTTCCGGAGACTCGCCTGTTACAGTCACACCAAGCACAGCCTCAGGCAAACGCATTGCGCGTTCAGCAGTGAATTTTTCACGTGGCAAAATCTTGCCGCGCGCTACTCCGGTAAGGTCCGGTACCAGGCATTCGATTTCTGTGACTCGCTTTTCAGTGAGCCAATTCTCCATATCGCTATGGGAAAAATTATTAAGTTCTGGCATTTAGTGTCTCCCTACTTTAAGTTTAGTTTTTGTTATCAGCATGACGTTGCGCGAGCCGTTTCCGACAGGCCTTTTCAAAGGCTCGAAATATCGCCAGATATGACGGAGTATTTAATACATTCCATTCCGGATGCCACTGTACTGCCAGGGAGAAAGTTTTTGCCCCCGAAATACTGAGGGCTTCAATCAATCCATCCTCGGCATAGGCCTCTGCCACCAATCCGTAACCCAGACGATCAATACCCTGACCATGCAAGGAATTGACCATGAGTTTAGTGCTGTCAGTGATTTCAGCCAACATCCCCCCGGCCACAGTGTTGACCGAATGAACCTGTGCATACTGTTCTTCCACCAACGCCTCCTTGGGTTCACGGTGATCCGCCATGCCATCGACTTCGTGAACCGCCTGGTGCAAGCTGCCACCAAAAGCTACATTGATTTCCTGAAAGCCCCGGCAGATACCCAGCACAGGAATACCCGCCTTCACTGCCTCTCGAATCAAATGCAGAGTCAGGCCATCACGTTCAGGATCGAGCGGCAAGGAAGGGTCATGCACCTCTTGTCCAAAATGGGAAGGGTGAACATTGGATACTGCTCCAGGCAGCATGATGCCGTCAGCCACCTCAAGCAGAGCTGCCACATCGCTTTCCGTGCCCAGAGCCGGCACAATCAAGGGCAAGGCTCGTGCTGCTTCGACCACGGCGCTGACATACTTGTGGCCGGCCACATGAAATGGATGCTTTCCAAGCAGTCTGAAGTCTGCGGGCAGCAAAACCACCGGTGAGCGGCTTTGAATTATTTGATCATCCTTGTCCATGATAACGACCGCTTGATTACTACCGAATTAATTGGTACCTTCACCCGATGAGAACTTGGTAAGTCAGCTAAAAATATCAAAAATATAATTATCCAATAATAAAAATATAATCTATTGTTTAATATAAATAATTAGTGAATATTTTTATAACATGTGATACATTCTCCACCTTAATTGGCAATCAGACAAGAGCCATTTTGATTATTTTGTTGGTGCCACTTAACGTAACTGGTAGCGAGACTATGTTGCCCTCTGCAGCGAATTCATGATTGTTTTTCTTGTTTGGGTTTTGCCAGGTTGTTGGTTATCAGCAGAGGTTGTTCAGCTACGCGAGATCACAATGAACCCAAAAAACTCAGTTGATGGGTTGGTAGGTGCGAATTCATTCGCACGCTCAACGAGTTACCTACGAATAAATTCGCACCTACAAAAATAGCATAATCCGTTGAAATATCAGATTGATCTTCGCCAACTAAGTTTTTAGGATGAAAGGAAAATGAACTGTGGAATCTTTGCCAATCTCAGAATGGTTGCTCGGCGAACTCAAGCAAAATCGCTTTCCCTACCGCATGCCAGCCCACCGCAGGGTATATGAATCCATTCGCCGCGGAATAGTTAGTCATCAACTGACTCCTGATACGCGCCTGCCGTCCACACGCAGTCTTGCGGAAGCGCTAAATCTTTCCCGCAACACCCTGTTAGCTGCCTTTGAGCAATTACATGATGAAGGCTATGTGGTGTCCCTGACTGGCAGCGGCACCCGCGTTGCAAAAACTTTTCCGGAGGAATTTACCGAGACCAAAGACGACAAGAACACAGAAAAGTCTGCTGCTGCAAGAGGCGTGACCGGACTCTCCATACGCGGCACTGCAGCAGCAGGCCAAACAGACCAGCCCAGTTATGAAGTGCAGCCCTTTGCTCCGGGGGAAGACGATTTTTCCACCTTTCCAACCCAGCTTTGGCGTCGGTTGCTCAACCGGCAATGGCGTGCTCCGCAGCCTGCACATCTCGACTACGGTCATACCGGCGGATACTTGCCCTTGCGCAGCGCGATCGCCAATTACCTGCGCATGTCCCGCGCTGTCAATCTCACTGTGGAACAGGTTCTGATCACCTCTGGCACACAGCAATCCATCGATCTGTGCGCGCGCCTCCTCACCGATCATGGCGATCTCGTATGGGTAGAAAATCCTTGCTACTGGGGAGCTCGCCGTGTTCTGGAGGTTAATGGCCTGCAGCTTCATCCTGTGCCGGTGGACGAAGAGGGAATGTCACCCGGCATTGATGATTTTCGTTGCCCTCCCCGTCTGATTTACACCACACCGTCCCATCAATATCCCAAAGGAGTCGTCATGAGTTACGGACGGCGTCGATTGTTGCTTGACTATGCGGCAAGCAAAGGGGCATGGATTCTGGAAGATGATTATGACAGCGAGTTTCGTTTTGAGGGACACCCGCTTTCATCCCTGCAAGGCATGGATCAGAATGACCGGGTGCTGTATATGGGTACCTTTTCCAAAGTCATGTATCCCGGAATCAAATTGGGTTATCTGGTGGTACCACCTGAACTGACAGAAAGTTTCAAACGGGGTCTTTATCAATTGCAGCGCCCCGGTCAAGTGGTCATTCAGGCTGCCCTCGCCGAGTTCATCGAAGAGGGGCATTTTGCAAGCCACATTCGGCGTTTGCGCCAGGTTTATGGGGAACGGAGGCGCCTGTTGCAAGAGGCTCTGGCTCCAGTCACCAGCGTCGGAGCGAGCCTGCCCCTCGCCGGCTCAGGTTTGCATCTGATGGTGGGCTTACCGCCTGATTGTGACGATGTGCGGGTCGCCGAGCTGGCTGCAGAGCAGGGTCTGCGGGTTTATCCGCTATCTTGCTATTGCATAGGAGAGAAACGGGAAAAAGGCCTGATTATTGGTTACGCCTATGCTGCAACAGAACGCATAGCACCCTATGGACGAATACTCGCAGATGTAATTCAGGCGGCGCTGAGTTACTGACATGGGATCACCCAAGTGCATCGCGTATCCTGTACCACAACATACCCAGCACCAGGGCAGGTGTGCGTAGCAGCTTGCCACCGGGAAAGTCGTGATGAGGAATGCGCGACATCAGATCGAAGCGCTCTGCCTGCCCTCCAATGGCCTCGGCGACTAATTTTCCGGCCATGCCGGTAAGTGCTACGCCATGACCTGAAAATCCTTGCAGGTAAAAAACATTCGACGCGACCCGGCCAAAATCGGGTGCGCGGCTCATGGTGATATCGACAAAACCGCCCCAGGAGTATTCAACTTTTGTATTGGCAAGCTGCGGAAAAACCAGCTGCATCCGCTTTTGCATGTCTTCCTTGAGATTGGCAGGAGTCATGGTGCTGTAGCTGACCCGTCCGCCAAACAGCATGCGATGATCAGCAGAAAAACGGAAGTAGTCGAGCACAAAATTGGAGTCGCAGACGGCCGAATTTGAGGGGATCAACGTAGCTACCAGTGCCGGATCAATCTGTTCGGAGCCAATAATGTAAGTCCCCACCGGCATGATCCGCCGTGCCAGGGCAGGTGCCAATTCGGGTGCCACTTCAGGCAGATACATATTACCCGCGAGCACTACAAAACGTGCTTTGACACTGCCGTTATCCGTGCGCAGGATTGCCGGTTCACCGGAACTCATAGTGCGAACCGGAGAGTGTTCGCAAATTCGCACGCCGATACTCACTGCGCCGCGCGCAAGCCCAAGCGTATAGTTCAGCGGGTGGAGGTGGCCCGAACGGCGGTCATGATAACCGCTATGAAATCTCGGGCTGTTTATCCACTTTTGTATGGCGTTAGGTTCGATCCACTCGGTGTCTGCATCATAGTGATAACGCTTCGACATGTCTTCATACCACTCGCGCAACGCAGCACCTTTGCGCTCACCCACAGCCACACCTAGAAAACCATCCACCAGATCACAGTTGATGTCGAAACGTTTGATTCGTTCACGTACCAAATCGAGCGCTGCCAGGGTGACATCCCAGGTTTGGCGTGAGGCTTCAAACCCCAGCGCCTTCTCAATCACTGATTGTTCGCAGGCCAGGCCGGCAATGATCTGACCGCCATTGCGGCCGCTCGCTCCCCAGCCCACTTTTTCGGCCTCCAGTACCAGCACTGAATAACCCCGATCAGCCAGTTCAATAGCCGCCGAAAGTCCCGCCAGTCCCGCACCCACGACACACACGTCTACCACCGCATCCACTTCCAGACGGGGATAATGTGGCTGTGCATTAGCACTGGCCGTGTAGTAGGAATTCTGTATCAGCCTTTGTTCACTCGCCAGCATGAGGAAGTTCCTTTCAAGCTTTCGCTTTTGCGGCCATACGTCCGCATAACCAGGTCCAGATTAAAGTTGCCGCAGCATTGGAAGTCAGTTCAGCGTGATCGTAGGGAGGGGAAACTTCGGTGCAGTCCATGCCTACCCAATTCAGGTCGTACCAACCTTCGAGCAGGGTCATTGCCTGTGCACTGGTCAGTCCGCCGGGTTCCGGTGTACCGGTACCCGGAGCGTAAGCGGGGTCAAGCGCATCAATATCAAAGGTCAGATAGAGCGGCGGATTACCTGCTTTTTTCATGCGTGCACGGACCTCGTCAATTACCTCCTGCAATGCAGCACCATCACGCCCCCGCAACTCGCGGGCGGCGTAGATGCGGCCGCCGTGGTCGTTCACATATTCGCGCGCCTCGCGCACCCCGGAAGAGCGGATGCCGACTTGCACGAATGCTTCAGGAATGACCAATCCTTCGGTGAACGCTTCATACACCCAGGTACCGTGCCCGGAGGGTTCGCCAAAATGATCTGTCCACGTATCGCAGTGCGCGTCAAAATGAATGCAGGCAAGCGGACGCCCATAATGGGCGCGATAGGCACGCAACAGGGGCAGGGTAATAGAATGGTCACCGCCCATCCAAACCATCTCATGCTTGCCAATCATTGCGCTCGCTTGCGGCATCAGCGCAGCGCGCATGGTCTCAAGACTGGTATTGGGCAGCAACAGATCGCCCATATCGGCCAATTGACCAAGCGGCGTAGTATCAAACAACGGATGGGTTGCGTCACAAAGCATGCGGCTGGTCTGCCGAATCGCCCCCGGCCCGAGCCGCGCTCCCGGTCGATTGGTGACGCTGCAATCCCAGTTCACACCGGCTATCGCAAAAGGTTTACCCGACAGCGCGGCGGAAGGTGCATCAGGAGTAATCGGCAATCCGAGAAATCCGCCCGCGGACAAATAAGCAAAAGCATGATTCATGGTGTAACTCCATTCAGATAATTTGGAAACAACCAGGGAGACACGCGGATTTATTCGTCATCCCCGCGAAGGCGGGGATCCAGCGCTTTAATTTACTGGGTTCCCGCCTTCGCGGGAACGACAAAGCCGAATAAATCGGCGTTTCCATAGCGTATTTTTGCATCATAGCGCGCTTGTCGTCACTCGTTGTTCATGAAATAAATGTGCTGAAATTTAGTATGCTGAAATGTCTTAAAAATTTATGTAGAACTTGCTATTGGGATTAAGAATTGGGTAGGATACTAACCCAGATAATGGCCCAATCACTAGAGCCACTTTTTGTTAAAACAATGGAGCCGCTTGGGTTCGCTCCGCAAGCATGACTTCCCAACTTGAAAAGGCCCATTATGCCCGCTACGGATTCTCCAAACGATAGATTACTCCTTAATGCCTCAACTTTGCTCGAAAGCGAACGCCAGCTTTATCTGAAGCTGCACCCTGCTTCGCAGCAGTTGGCGCAACAGGCCAGCCAACATTTCTTGTATGGTGTGCCCATGCACTGGATGAACGACTGGGGTACCCCGGCACCACTTTTTGTCCGCCACGCGCAGGGTGCCCATTTTACTTGTGCCGATGGACTCGACTATGCGGATTTTTGCCTGGGAGATACCGGGGCCATGTTTGGCCATAGTCCTGAACCGGTAGCACGGGCTCTGGTACGGCAAGCACGTCGCGGTTATACCACTATGCTGCCTGACATGGTTGCAGCAGAAGTAGGTGCTGCATTGGCAGAACAATTTGGCATGCCCTGTTGGCAACTGACCACCACCGCAACTGATGCCAACCGCTTTGTCCTGCGCTGGGCACGGGCAGTTACAGGTCGAAAAAAATTGCTGGTATTCGACGGCTGTTACCACGGCACTGTAGACGACACCATGGTAGATGTTGAAGCCGGACGAACGGTCAGCCGCGCAAGCCTGCTCGGGCAGACGGTAGATTTAGGACTATATACCCTCGCAGTGGATTTTAACGACCTGGCTGCAATAGAACGCGAACTGGCAAGCGGTGATTTCGCCTGCCTGCTTACCGAGCCGGCACTCACCAACTGCGGCATGGTTCCCGCACTGCCCGGCTTCATCGCCGGCCTGCGAGAATTGACCCGGCGTCACGGCACGCTGCTGGTCCTTGATGAAACCCATACCATCTCCAGTGCACGGGGCGGCTGGTCACGCAATGCCGGCATTCAGCCGGATTTCATGGTGATCGGCAAACCGATTGCCGGCGGCCTGCCGGCAGCAGCCTACGGTTTCAGCGAGGAGTTGGCCGCAAGGATGAAATCCGCCAAAGACGCTGCACCCGCCGGGCATTCCGGCATTGGCACGACACTTTCCGGCAACATGATGACCTTGGCCGCCATGCATGCCACCCTCACCGAGGTGGCGACTTCAGCCGCCTACGCGCATATGCTTGAACTTGCAAGTTCACTGGAAAATGGACTTAACGCTGTGTTGCAAAAACATTCTTTACCGTGGTGCATCACCCGTATCGGTGCTCGGCTCGAACTTCAATTCTGTGCGACTGCCCCTGTCAATGCAAAGGAAGCGCGTATAGCCCAGCATGACGAACTGGAAAGCGCAATTCACCTCTTCCTGCTCAATCGCGGCGTGCTGTTGACACCATTCCACAACATGATGCTGGTATGCCCCGCCACCAGCCAAGCAGACATCAACAAACTTCTCCAGATATTCGAAGATTGTCTGTTAAAACTTAGGGAGGCGGAAAATATCAATGTACCAGTACTATGAGAGGCGATATTTAACTACCCAGTTTTGGGTAGTAGCAGAGAGGCATTTTGTGTCATCACAAAAGGCGTATTGAGAGTGGCACGAATAGGTGCTATATTGTGTACCTTATTGAGTACAGGAGAGTGTCATGGACTTTGTTACTACCAAAGAGTTGCGCGCTGAGTCTGGCAAGGTATGGGCCAAGCTTGAGGCCGGCGAAGATATTGTCATCATGCGTAACGGTAAACCTTTTGCGTTGATGGTGCATACAGAATCTGCAAGTCTTGAAGATGATTTGCGCTCCATTCGTGCTGAGCGCTTTGCCGAAAGCGTGCGCAAATTGCAACAACGCTCTGTCGAACAAGGGCTGGATAAAATTACCATGACAGAGATTGATACCGAAATCGCGCTGGCACGCAAAGAGCGAAAGGAACGCAGTGCGAGCAGTCATTGATACCAACATTCTGGTATCGGCACTTCTTACCCCCGGCGGGGTGTCTGCACAATTAATTGCAGCAATACGCAGTCGAGCTTTGACCCCTGTTGTCAGTGAAATGATTCTAGCTGAGTATGCCGAAGTTTTGAACCGACCTAAATTTAATTTCGCAAACAAACTGACAGCCCGTCTGCTGGAAGACATGAAAGGGTTGGCCCTATTTCTAAATTCGCAGTCTATCCCTCTCCAAGACTTACCTGACCCGGACGATGCACCCTTTATATCTGCTGCAATCACCGCAGCTTGCCACGTCATAACTGGCAACATCAAGCATTTCCCACAAGAATCAGGTATAGAAGCTATTACGCCATCTGAAGCCTTAGCCCGTCTGCAAGCCAAGTAGAATTCTATTCATGCACACGTGAAGTCCCGCTCCTTTGGCACATACCAACTGCTCGCCAATCTCCGTTTTCTGACCGCTCAATTTTTCGCTGCGCTTAGCCACCAGAATTTCCTCCCCAGCATTTCAGGATTCTGCTACACCTGCCTCCACCTATGCACCCACCCACGGACTATTCCCAGTCCGTACCGAAATCCCCAGTCGGAGCAAATATTTTTCCTATACCGACCCACGGACTTTCTATTTTTTTACCCCCGAATTCGTACCCGGTATGCAAAAAGGCACCCCGAAAGGTGCCTAATAGTCCGCGCATCACTGAGTAACTACTTGAGAATATTCTAAAAATTATTTGGCTCCCCGACTTGAACTCGAACCAGGGACCTGCGGAATAAAAGCCTGTGTAACGAAACGTTATCTCTGCCACCAAGCAATCCCGTTTCCCTTGCAAAGGCAGCGTCCCGAATGAAGCTGAAAGGTTATGGCGTATCCAACAAGACTCGTGACTATGCGCTCATTGGTTGATTCACTCTGCGCCGACAAGTGAAAGCTAGTAAAATGCGCGCTTTGCAATCCGGCCGGATTTAACAATGTTGACCTTTCAGCAAATCATCCTGACGCTACAGAATTTCTGGGATAAGCAAGGCTGCGCGTTACTGCAACCCTATGACATGGAAGTCGGTGCGGGTACTTCGCATACCGCGACTTTTCTGCGCGCCATCGGGCCGGAGCCATGGAAAGCCGCTTACGTGCAGCCTTCGCGCCGCCCCAAGGATGGGCGTTACGGTGAAAACCCCAACCGCTTGCAGCACTATTACCAGTATCAGGTGGTGCTGAAACCCGCACCGGAAAACATACTCGAACTCTATCTTGGATCGCTGGAAGCGCTGGGCTTCGATCTCAGGAAGAACGACATCCGTTTCGTTGAAGATGACTGGGAGAATCCCACCCTGGGTGCGTGGGGGCTGGGCTGGGAGGTGTGGCTGAACGGCATGGAGGTCACGCAATTCACTTATTTTCAGCAAGTCGGCGGGATCAACTGCAAACCCATTACCGGGGAGATCACCTACGGTCTGGAACGTCTCGCCATGTACCTGCAAGGCGTGGATAACGTGTTCGACCTGACTTGGGCGGAGGGGCTGACCTACCGCGATGTCTATCATCAGAACGAAGTGGAACAGTCCGCTTACAACTTCGAGCACAGCGATGTGGAGTTTTTGCTTGTTGCTTTCTCCGCACACGAGAAGCAGGCGAAGCATCTGATGGAACAGCAGCTTGCCTTGCCCGCTTACGAACAAGTGCTGAAAGCGGCGCATACTTTTAATCTGCTGGATGCGCGCGGTGCAATTTCGGTCACCGAGCGTGCAGCTTATATTGGACGGATTCGCAATCTCGCCCGTAGCGTGGCGCAGAGCTACCTCGACAGCCGCGCCCGTCTTGGTTTCCCGATGGCGCCGCGCGCCTGGGCAGACGAGGTGTTGGCGCAACTGGATAAAAAGGCAGCATAAGAATGAAAACCACTTACACCGTCATTGATGGAACTACTAGCCATTCGACTAAGCCCGCAAGCGGGCAAGTCGCTGGTTATCTCGCGCAGGCGGGAATCCAGCGAGACACACATTCCGCGAAGCGGACAACGTCTTGGTTCTGTCCCGCTATGCGGGAATTATTCAATCAACTGGATTCCCGCCTGCGCGGGAATGACGAGGTTTTAATATGACCTGCCAGAATTTATTGGTTGAGTTGTTCGTCGAAGAGCTGCCGCCGAAGGCGCTGAAGAAGCTGGGTGAGAGTTTTGCTTCCGCGCTGGCTGACAGTTTGCAGGCACAGGGTTTGGCTTCCTCGGAAAGTGCGGTGACTTCTTATGCCTCCCCCCGCCGCCTGGCTGTGCATGTGAGCAATGTTGTTACAAGGGCAAATGACAAACAGGTATCGCAGAAACTGATGCCGGTAACGGTCGGTCTGGATGCCTCCGGACAGGCCACTCCCGCGCTATTGAAAAGACTGGCCGCTCTGGGTGCGGGAGCCGAAACCGTTGCGCATCTGCGCCGCGAAGGCGAAGGCAAGGCCGAGTCGCTGATCTACGACAGCAAGCACTCCGGCGCCACAATAGCTGATGGTTTGCAGATAGCCTTACAGGAAGCGCTGGCGAAATTACCCATCCCCAAGGTGATGACCTATCAACTTGCCAACGGGTGGGACAGCGTGCAGTTCGTGCGCCCGGCACACCGGCTGGTTGCGCTGCATGGCGCCGACGTTGTACCGGTTTCGATTTTGGGATTGCAGGCTGGACGTATTACGCAAGGGCACCGCTTCGAAGCGGCAAGCCCGACTTTGGAAATTCGCGATGCCGACAGCTACGAATCACAGATGGAACACGAAGGGGCGGTAATTCCGGGTTTTGAAAAACGTCGTGCAGAAATTGCGCGGCAGTTGGCGGAAGCAGCCGCGAAGGTAGGTGGCGGAGTTAAACCTATCGAAGACCAAGCGTTGCTGGACGAAGTGACCGGTCTTGTAGAACGTCCCAACGTGCTGCTGTGCCGGTTCGAAGCACAGTTCCTTGAAGTTCCGCAGGAATGCCTGATCCTCACCATGAAGGCGAACCAGAAATATTTTCCGCTGCTGGATAGCAACGGAAAACTCACCAACCAGTTCCTCGTGGTTTCCAACATCAATCCTGTCGATGCCTCGGCAGTGATCGGCGGCAATGAACGTGTTGTGCGTCCCCGTTTGGCCGATGCGAAATTCTTCTTCGATCAGGATCGCAAAAAGCCGCTGGACACCCGTGTACTCGGCCTGGCTAAGGTGGTGTATCACAATAAGCTGGGTACGCAAGGCGAACGAGTGCAGCGGGTGCAAGCTATTGCTCGCAATATTGGCTATCAACTTGGCGGGGATGAGTTGGCTAGACAATCTGATCGCGCCGCCTTACTTGCCAAGGCCGACCTGCTAACCGATATGGTGGGCGAATTCCCTGAATTGCAAGGTATCATGGGGCGTTACTATGCACAGCATGACGGCGAAAGCAGCGATGTTGCTTTTGCCATTGAAGATCACTACAAACCGCGATTCGCGGGCGATGAACTACCGCGCAACAAGGTGGGTATTTGTGTTGCGTTGGCGGATAAGCTGGAAACATTGATCGGGTTATTTGGCATTGGCGAAAAACCGACTGGCGATAAAGATCCATTCGCGTTACGTCGCCATGCGTTGGGCATCATTCGTATCCTTATAGAGTTGGATTTGCCATTAAGTTTGGCAGAGCTTCTAAACGATGGGCTTGGGAACTGGCTTTCTGCCGCTGCCTCGCAAAGCGTAAAAACGCTGGTTGGCGTTGAGGAAAATCTGCCAGTTTTTGTATGGGATCGCCTGTCTGGATTGTTGCGTGAACAAGATTACTCGACCTTGGAAGTGGATGCGGTAGTCAGTTTGCGTCCCCAATATCTTGGCGACATTCCAAAACGCCTTGCTGCTGTGCGCGCTTTCTCCACCCTGCCCGAAGCCGCCTCACTCGCTGCCGCCAACAAGCGCGTCGGCAACATCCTCAAAAAGTTCGACGGTGCCGTAAGTGATAAGGTCGATGTAGCGCTGTTGCAAGAATCCGCTGAGCAGGCATTGCATCAAGCATTGAACCAGATCGCACCGAAGGCGGATGCAGCATTCGCGGCAGGCGACTACACCGCTTCCTTACAAGCCTTGGCGGGTTTGAGAGTGCCGGTGGATGGGTTTTTCGACAACGTGATGGTGAACGCGGAAGACGAGAAGCTGCGCACCAACCGTCTCGCCCTGTTGTCTCAATTGCATCAGGCGATGAATCGCGTCGCGGATATTTCGAGGTTGGCCGTATGAAACTCATCATCCTTGACCGCGACGGTGTCATCAATTTCGACTCCGACCAGTTCATCAAGAGTCCGGAAGAATGGAAACCCATACCCGGCAGTCTTGAGGCTATCGCCCGCCTGTGTCAGTCGGACTATCGCGTGGTGGTGGCCACCAACCAGTCCGGGATCGGGCGCGGCCTGTTCGACATGCACACGCTCAACGCCATCCACGACAAGATGCACAAGGCTGTGGCGCTGGCGGGGGGGCGCATAGACGCGATTTTTTATTGCCCGCATACGGCGGATATCGACTGCCATTGCCGCAAGCCCAAGCCCGGGATGCTGGAAGATATTGCCGCGCGTTATAACGTTAATTTAAAAGGTGTTCCCGTAGTAGGAGATTCGTTGCGCGACCTGGAATCCGCAGTAAAGGTCGGTGCGCAGCCAATTCTGGTACTCTCGGGTAAGGGTAGCAAAACCAGGAGTGCAGGCGGACTACCGGAAAACACGCTGATTTATCCCGACCTTGCTGCGGCTGTAGTTACGCTGGTCTGATATGGTATTTCCCCGCTCGCTGCTTTTCCTGCTGCTGCAAATTCTCATCACACCGCTATTCACGCTGTTTGCTTTGCTGTCTTTTCCGTTCCATCCTATCACGCGGTACCGCATTATTTCCGGCTGGGCGCTTAGTGTTCTGTGGCTGCTGCGCGTGCTGTGCGGCATCCGCATGGAAGTTCGCGGCACGGAAAATATCCCCAGGCAACCGTGCATCGTGTTGTGCAAGCACCAATCTGCGTGGGAAACTATCGCATTGCAAAAAGTATTTCCGCCGCAAGTGTGGGTGCTCAAGCGCGAACTACTTTGGCTGCCATTCTTCGGTTGGGGGCTGGCAATGACCAGTCCCATCGCGATCAAGCGCAGCGATGGCCGCGAAGCGATGAAACAGCTTCTCAAACAGGGTAAAGAACGTTTGGCGGTGGGCTTCTGCGTGGTCATCTTTCCGGAAGGAACGCGCATTCCTTATGGTCAACGCGGCAAGTACAAGATCGGCGGATCGCTGCTCGCCGCTTCCAGCGGTGCGCCGGTGGTGCCGGTCGCTCATAACGCGGGAAAACTGTGGGGAAAGAAATCATTCCTCAAACGCCCCGGCGTAATTACCATGAGCATAGGCAAACCTATTGATCCTTCCGGGCTGAAGGCCGATGAAATCAACCGGCAAGCGGAAGAGTGGATTGAAGCCGAAGTGGAGCGTCTGGGCTGATGCTCAAGACTTTGCGCCGACTGATGCCCCCTGCCATTGTCGAGCAACGCAGTATCCGGCTGGCTGGCAAACCTGTCACCTACACTCTTAAACGCACCGGCAGGCGCCGTAGCATCGGCTTGCGTATTGATGATCGAGGCCTCACTGTAAATATGCCGTTGCGTGCATCTGAAAAATGGCTGCGGAGCGTATTGGAAGAAAAAGCCGCATGGGTAGTGGAAAAACTCGAAAGCTGGCATGCGAACAAGGCCGCTCCGCAACAATGGGCGAACGGCGAGCCGATTCCGTATCGCGGAGAAATGTTCACGCTACGCATCATCCCCAGCCTGTTCGATGCTCCCCCGCAACTGCATGGCACACAACTTGTCGTCCATGTTTTCCAAACCGATGACCCGTCCGTGATAGAAAGAATTGTCATGCGCTGGTACCGGCAGGAAGCATTAAAATTGTTTACCGAATGTGTCGCACACTTTGCCCCGCTGATGGGTGTAAATCCAAGTGAAGTAAAACTTTCAGCAGCCCGCACCCAGTGGGGAAGCTGCACTGCCCGCGGCAAGGTGCGGCTGAATTGGCAGCTCATCAAGATGCCACTGGATCTGGTTGATTATGTTGTAGTGCATGAACTTGCCCACCTGCGCGAAATGAATCATTCGGCGGCGTTTTGGCGTGTGGTGGAAGCAGCGTGCCCGGATTACGCAAAGAGGCGCGATGAATTGCGGAAATGGGGGATGATGTCGGATGACTGAAGCAGCGTGATCATTCCGTTTTATAACATTTTGACAGTCATTAGCGATCGCATCATGGAACGGGGTGCCCCATTGCCGCTTCCAGCAATTCGAACCACAACGTGCGGTCTAAAGTAATCTTTTGCGCATCCACCAATTCCAGCGCTTGTTGCAATTTGCCCGAGCCAATACCGGATTTGTAGGGTTTTGTAAGCTTCCATAATTTTTATTTGGTTAAATTTATAGACTGAACCATTCAGGAGGAATAGCTAATTCCAAAACTATTCAAGAATGCTTGAGCACCCATGCTGAATGGCTTATAGTACTGTTGCGTAAGCAAGCAGTAAATGTCTGAAAGTTAAATAATTTTTAAGTATTCGATTTACCGTTATATTTTGCTTGATCCGCAAGTTAATTTAATTGACTTCTACCCAACCATAAGGAACAAGAGATATGAAAATCCGTTACCTGACATTGGCGTTAGCTTCAACCTTGGCCTTTTCTCTTCCCGCTTTTGCCGATACCGTTGAAGTGTTGCATTGGTGGACTTCCGGGGGCGAAGCCAAATCGGCCGCCGAACTGAAGAAGATGGTCGAGGCCAAGGGACACACGTGGAAAGACTTCGCGGTTGCGGGCGGTGGTGGTGACAACGCCATGACTGTGTTGAAGACCCGCGTGGTTTCGGGCAACCCGCCGTTGGCTGCCCAAGTCAAAGGCCCCGCAATTCAGGAATGGGCTGCCGAAGGCGTTCTGGCCAATCTTGACGACATAGCTAAAACTCAAAAGTGGGATACCCTGCTTCCCCCCGTTGTTGCCAATGTGATGAAATATCAGGGCCATTATGTTGCCGTGCCGGTTAACGTGCATCGTGTTAACTGGATGTGGGTCAATCCGGAAGTGCTGAAAAAGTCTGGAGTAAAAGAAGCGCCGAAAACCTGGGCTGAATTCGATGCAATTGCCACCAAGATCGAGAAGGCCGGATTTATCGCCGTTGCTCATGGCGGACAACCTTGGCAAGATAATACGGTATTCGAATCGGTTGCCCTCGGTGTCGGCGGCCCGGAATACTATGACAAGGCTTTCGTGAAGCTGGATCCTGCGGCAATCTCCAGCCCTACCACCCTCAAGGCCTTCGACACCTTGCGCATGGTTCGCAAGCATATGGACAAAGACATGTCCGGTCGTGACTGGAATTTGGCTACAGCCATGATAATCAATGGTAAAGCCGCGATGCAGTTCATGGGCGACTGGGCCAAGGGTGAATTTACTGCTGCGGGCAAAGTTCCAGGCAAAGATTATCTCTGCCTGGCGGCACCGGGTACCGCTAAATCCTTCACCTTCAATATAGATTCGTTCATCGTGTTCAAGCAGAAGAACCAGGACAGCAAGGCCACCAACGACTTTGCTTCGGCTGTTTTGTCAGATTCCTTTCAGGAAGTGTTCAACCAGAACAAGGGTTCAATCCCGGTTCGTCTCGGACATGACATGAGCAAATTTGACGCTTGTGCGCAGAAGTCGGCAGCTGATTTTGTCGCAACCAACAAGTCCGGTGGACTGGTTCCTTCGTTCGCGCATCAGATGGCACAACCTTCTGCGGCACAAGGCGCTATTCAGGATGTCGTGTCGAGTTTCATGAATTCCGACATGAGCAGCAAGGATGCAGTTGCCAAGTTGCTGGAAGCCTCAAAGAAGAGATAAAAATTAGTGTAAGTGTGTGAGGAGTCGGCAACGCCGATTCTTCGCATGTAGTGTAATAGCAAGGGAAGTGCGTTTTTGTGCCCACACTACAATAACGTCATTTTGTGTGCAATTTGGAATGACTAGTGCGTTCCAGTAAAACAATTACCGTTCGCGGTTAGTTTGTTGAACCGTTGTTTCAGCTAATGCAAACCTTCGACTAGCTCAGGACGAACGGTTGTTTATTTGTAATCGTTTTGCTGGAACGATCTACTCGCTCTCCAATACCGTTGTTCTAAAATAAGGAACCACTGTGACTGTTAACAGTTTCTCCTTTAGCCGTTTTGTTGACGTCACTTTGCCGAAAGTGGTCATTGCGCCCACTGCACTCGCCTGCCTGGTGGGTTTCTACGGCTTCATTGGCTGGACTGCCTGGCTATCGTTCACAAACTCCCACATGTTGCCGCACTATGAATGGGCAGGCTTTGTGCAATACGTCGAACTGTTTGGCAATGATCGCTGGTGGCAAGCCATGTGGAATCTGGGTGTTTTCGGCAGCTTGTTCATCCTGATATGTCTGGCGCTCGGATTGTTCACGGCAGTCTTGCTGGATCAGAAAATTCGTGCAGAGGGCGCGTTACGAACAATCTATCTCTATCCGATGGCGCTCAGTTTTATCGTAACGGGGACAGCATGGAAATGGATTCTGAATCCTGGTCTGGGCATCGAAAAACTTTTGCACGATTGGGGCTTTACGGGGGCAACGTTCGACTGGATCATCAATCCCCACTACGCCATCTACACCGTGGTCATTGCCGGGGTATGGCAATCGACCGGCTTTGTGATGGCTTTGTTCCTTGCCGGTTTGCGCGGCATCGACGACAGTATCATAAAGGCAGCACAGATTGACGGTGCCTCGCTGCCCGTGATCTACACGCGGATCATTATTCCCAGTCTGCGACCTGTGTTCCTGAGCGTGTTCATGATCCTCGCTCACATAGCCGTGAAAAGCTTTGATCTGGTGATGGCACTGACCGGTGGAGGTCCCGGCTTTGCCACCGATTTGCCGTCAATATTCATGTATCAGCACGGCTTTACGCGGGGTCAACTTGGCTTGGGTGCGGCCAGTGCCATGATGATGCTGTTCACCGCCGCAGCCGTGGTCATGCCGTTTTTGTACTCGGAATTGATGAGGGATCGTCGTGGCTGATAGTTACCGTCAAACTACGCAGGCAAAGCTGGCACGCATGGGAATTTATGCGATGCTCTTCTTGTTGGCACTATGGTTTCTTGCACCGTTGTACGTGATGCTCACCACAAGTTTCAAGTCGCTCGATGATATACGCTCCGGCAACCTGCTCTCGTTACCGCAATCCTTTAGCCTTGACGCATGGAAAACCGCATGGGATTCTGCCTGCACCGGGGTGGAATGTGGCGGCATGAAGGGCTACTTTGGCAACAGCCTGAAAATGATGATACCGGCAGTGCTGATCTCGACGCTGCTTGGGTCGCTGAATGGTTATGTGCTTTCCATGTGGCGTTTCAAAGGGTCGGATGCTTTCTTCATGGCCTTGCTGATAGGAACCTTTTTGCCCTTTCAGGTAGTCATATTGCCGATGGCTCAGGTGCTGGGTATGCTCGGTCTGGAAAACAGCACCGGTCGTCTGGTGCTGGTTCATGTGATTTACGGCTTGCAGTTCACCACCTTGTTTTTTCGCAACTATTACGTCACTGTCCCCAGCGATCTGGTCAAGGCAGCCCGCATCGACGGTGCCGGTTTCTTTCTTTTCTTCTTCAAGATACTGCTGCCCATATCAATCCCGACCATCATGGTCTGCCTCATCTGGCAAACCACGCAAATCTGGAATGATTTCCTGTTTGGCGTGGTGTTCTCCTCCGGAGATGGTCAACCGATTACGGTTGCACTCAACAACCTGGTCAATACCAGTACCGGGGTAAAGCAGTACAACGTAGACATGGCGGCCGCCATTATCGCGGCCCTCCCGACTCTGCTGGTTTACATCGTCGGCGGCAAATTCTTCGTGCGCGGGCTGACTGCCGGCGCAGTGAAAGGCTAGTCCTCAAAGGAAATCATATGGGCGCTCTGAGTATACGCAAAGTCAAAAAAAGCTACGGTGACACCCACATCCTCAAGGGTATCGATCTGGAAATAGAGAATGGACAATTCTTGATCCTGGTGGGACCGTCAGGCTGCGGCAAATCCACATTGCTGAACATGATTGCCGGCCTTGACGACATTACTTCAGGCGAAATATATATTGCCGATCGGCTGGTTAATAATCTCTCCCCCAAGGATAGAGATATCGCCATGGTATTCCAGAGTTATGCGCTCTACCCGAACATGACCGTGCGCAGGAACATCGCGTTTGGTCTGGAGATTCGCAAGGTGCCAAAGATCGAGCAGGATGAAATCATCAATCGCGTCGCCAAGACACTGCAAATGGAACACCTGCTGGATCGCAAACCCGCTCAGCTTTCCGGCGGCCAACGCCAGCGCGTAGCCATGGGTCGCGCTTTGGCCCGCAACCCCGCGCTGTTTCTATTTGATGAACCCTTGTCAAATCTTGACGCCAAACTGCGCGTTGAGATGCGTACCGAGATCAAGCTGTTGCACCAACGCCTGGGAACCACCATCGTTTACGTCACCCACGATCAGATCGAGGCGATGACGCTGGGCGAGCGCATCGCCGTGATGAAAGAAGGCGAAGTCAGGCAGTTCGGCACACCGCAGCAGCTTTATGATCTGCCCTCCGATCTGTATGTGGCAGGATTCATCGGTTCGCCTTCGATGAACTTTATTCCCTGTGTACTGGGCGAAGCTGACGGCGTGGGTGTGGTGACTTTGAATAATGGCAAAGAAGATCAATTGATCAGTCTCGGACAGATATCGGATATCCAACGCCCATTTGTCGGAAAGCCGGTGATATTAGGCATCCGTCCCGAACAACTCACCGATCCTGCCAGCGCCCACAGCGATCACCCCAATATGCAGATATTGACCGCCATGGTCACCATTACCGAACCGACCGGTCCCGACACACTGGTTACCGTGAACATCAATGGCGTCAAAACGGTCGCCCGCTGCCACCCGCGCGCGGCCGGCGTACCCGGACAATCTGTACAACTCAGTCTTGACCCGACCAAAGCGTTGCTATTTGACCCGGTCAGCGAAAAACGTCTCGCGTAATAAAATTATAGGGATATACGCAGGTCGGTGTAATGGACATTTGGGTTCAAACCTGAATGTGCTCGGTTGCCGTATCCTTTCGCAGCCGGATTGGTAGGGTTTTGTAAGCTTCCATATTTTTTATTTGGTTAAATATTTACTTGATTAGCCGCAAAGTTCAGCTATCAACACTTTCCGCTTTCGGGGAATAGGAAAGAAACGCTCGAATTTATCATGGTGTAGGTTGGTGCTGAGGCACGAAGCCCAACAATATCGAGCGGCAATTTTTGGGCTTCACAAGTTCAGCACCAACCTACCAATAAGCCAAAGGGA